>ENA-ORBV01010536-ORBV01010536.1-microbial-mat-metagenome-genome-assembly--contig:-NODE-10536-length-14763-cov-3.343184_pt1 | contig 14763 bp, 18 predicted proteins | sample MGYA00237777_ERZ505514 | MGnify/ENA primary metagenome ERZ505514 (study PRJEB26160, sample SAMN06269048) | microbial mat metagenome | isolation source: Oligotrophic lake microbial mat | place... | reverse complement strand
AGCGGAAGAAGAGGGGATCACCCAGCGCACAGCACCGCCGCCACCACCACCACCTCCACCAGCTGCAGTGAGGCGCTCAACGCGAGGTGGAGCACTGTGAGTGGGCTCGTGGTACAAGTGCTCGTGATGGATCGCCATCTTGGGAGCGTATTGATCACCATAGTGCTTCTGCTTCTGGAAGGTGTCTCCGGTGAAAGGCACCACAGCTCGCGGCAAGTCTTGCGTGGTGGCTGGATCATAGTACAGAGGCTGTGGAGCAGCGGCGACTGTGCCACCAGTCATGGTCAGCGGCACCGGTTGAGTGATGCCGTTCTTCCAAGCGGCAGTGCCGTCCTCATTCACCCAGCCATGGTTATTGTAATCAGCTGCAGCAGTAGCGGCAGCCACGGCATCATAGCTGCCAGGCGCATAGCTCGGTTGGGTATAGTAGTAGGTATCTGCAGCAGCTGGTGCAGCAGCACCGTCATAGCGGCTCTCACTGTACACCACAGGCTGGTACACAGGCTCCACCCGCTGCGGGAACACGGAGGATGACTCGTTCTTCCGCTTGGTGCGCTCCGCAGCGGTCTCCGGCACAGCAGCCACTGTGGACTGCACGGGCACCGCAGTGGGCACGTAGTCATAGTCGACGCGCAGGTCACGCTGACCACTCGCATCGTCATACGTGCGGACATCACCAGTGTTGTTGGTGCTGTTGCCGATATGACGGTAGCCCGTGAAGTCCAGGCTGGATGCCAGCTGCTCCTGCTTGCGAATATGAGCTTCTGATTGGCTGTGTCGCAGCTGTCGCTCGCGCTGCGAAGTTGGGGCTAGGCGAGGGGGGGATAGCGGTCGATCAGGGAACCGGGAATTGTATTCCGTCATCGGAGGCCAAGTGGAGGTAGCTCCGGGCTTGGGAAGGGGTTCCGCTGCTTGGTGGTACAGTGCGCTGTAGGGCGGTGCCACAGCCACTGTGGGCACAGCAGCAGCCGAGCCGGAGGTGGTGATCACAGTTGGCTGACCGTACTGCACCGGAGCACCACTGTAGGACGTGGCTGCAGGCCTGATCAGAGTTGATGCAGGCACCACCGTGGAGCCCGGTGGCAGTCCCCTGGCTGGAGTGTGGTGCGCGTGCACGCTCTCCGGAGGGAATGATGGCTTGCCCGCTGGCGGGATCACGTCGAGCACTTGCTCCGCTCGCGCGAGCGGCATCGGTGGAGCGGAGGGTTGAGGTCCCCGTGCCGGTGCTGGAGCAGACACTGTTTGGATCGGTCGAGCCGCCGATGATGGCACATCCAGCAGATAGCGAGGTCGATCACCAGTGCGATCATCGTACACCCTTGGTGCAGCAGCAGCAGCAGCAGCGGCACGTGTATCCACAGGCCATGGTGCTTGAGTGCCCGGTACCACACCACCACCACCACCAGTGTTGGCACCAGTTTGGACAGCGGTCGATGCAGTGTTGCCTGCAACAGCTGAGGTGATTACAGCTGGAGCAGCAGCCTTCAATCTAGCTTGGGCATCCTGCCATGATGCGAAGGATCTCTGGTATTCCGTCATTGGGAACAGCAGGCGGGAGCGATCTGCGGCGGACTGTGCATGATCACAATACAAGGTACATTGAGTGTGAGTAGAGCGACACCACACTTGGCAGGCAGGCACAGCTGAAGCTGACACTACTCTGATCAGCATGTCCCGCAAACAGGCAGCCCTAGTGCATCGATCACAGTATGCATACCTGTCCCTTCACCGTGAGTAATGGATCCGATGTGCCCACAGCTTTGCTGGTGACGGGACCCTGGGGTTGAGTACCGACAGATCGATACAGCTGCTGCTGCTGCTGTGTGCTGTTGCGGCCCGTGGTAGGACCCGGGCCAACCGATTGCGATTGAGCAGGGTAGCTTGACGGCTGGTTGATGTACACGCTGGTGCCGTTGCCGCTCACGCTAACGTAGGTAGGCACGTTAGAATCTGCTGCTGCTGCTGCATTGACGCTGGGATCCCCACGAGTTTGAGTAGCGGAGGCGTAGCTAGAGGGACCGCTTGTGTAGTAGGGGCGAGCAGCAGCTCTATTGATGTCGGTGTTGGAAGCAGCGCTGGAAGTGCGGATGATGTTGCTGCTGGCTGCAGGATAGGAGGGTGCTGGAACTGCAGTCATGATCATGCATGCAGTCCACCACAGCTCGTCAGCGCATGGAGTACAGAGTCACAATGGTTGCACTAGTCGATTGTGAACTCAGGGTTGGCGGTGAGATATGCACCACCACCATCACCACCGCCAATCACTGTTCTGAGGTGCTGCACTCACAGTCATGCGTACCTCGTTGATAGGTGGGCGGCACAGTATTCAACGCCACGGTCCTGTACGCGTGTATGCGATAGTGTAAACGTCAAGATGAGAACTCAAAGGAGTCCGGTTGCATGATGCACAGAAGTGACGAGTAGTTGTGCCAGTTCACTTCGTGCACAGCGGACCACAGTAACACAGCACACAACTCACCTGGGAGGCACCATAACGGGGTTGGGCGCTGCCACATAATTAGGATAGCTGCCCACACCAACAGATGTCATACTGGATGGCGTTGCAACAATTCACTCGCGAATCTAGAAAGCGTTTAGGCTTTCCCCAATTCCACCAGAAGTGACCAGGGACCCGAACTGGCGGTTCAGGAGAGAATACAAGTTATGTCGTTGCGCGCACTGGACCCAATGTGTTGCGCAAGAGCTGGATCTCAGCTCCTGTATGTATTCGCACTTGATATACGCGGTCGAATATAGGATCGCGACACCAAAAGCCAAAAACCGTTGAACGGTCACAAGTTTCAACGGCGAACACCACCTCAAATATGCTCCGACCTGCTCCGACGATCTGATGGAGGCAACGCGATCATTCGCCGCTGCTGTTCTCCTTTGGAGCGCGCTGTTCGTGTTGTTATGCCTACCGTGTATAAGTGGTAGGGTAGCTGATGGCTCTCCCATCAGGGCGTCTCCGTTTCTCAAGTTCAGGGCCGATGGCACGTTCAAGATCGTTCAGTTTGCCGATCTGCACTACGGTGAAGGAGAAGCGGTAAACCGTCTCAGCTGATATCAGTCCATCGTGCGTCCATCTGTCCATGTGCGTCTGTTTGATGCTATCATGATCAGTCGAGGTGCAATTGAGTGAAACTGTTCTCGGCTTCCTTGTGTTATCTGCTGAGCATCGGGGGCACACAGTCACTGACACGCTCTGTGCTGCACATCTGAATCCAGGAGACATGGGGCCCTGAGCAAGATGTCAACTCCACTCGAGTGATGATGAATGTACTGAAACTAGAGGTAATGCTTGTGGTGCTCCTATGTTGCTGAAGCATCTCGACCTCTCAACCACATCATGGCAGTGTGCTCCAATCCGCTTACATGCACTGTGATCATGTCACCAGGATCCCGACCTGGTAGTTTTCTCAGGGGATCAGCTTACAGGCAATAACATCCAGAAGAACGCAACGACTTACTGGCGTGAGGTGGTCGACGCCTGCATGCAGCTGGGCTATCGCTGGGCTGTGGTGTTTGGCAATGTGAGCGATGCTCAATTCAGTCTGTGCCAGCCTTCTCTCGTCTCATCTCAGCTTATCTGCTATGCTTGCATCGATGTGACGCAGCATGATACTGCACCATGCTGTTCAATCAAATCCAACACTACTGCAGCAGCAGCGCGGTCTAGCGTTCAGTCCATCACCACCCGGGCCCAGCTCATGGCGTATGATCGCAGTCTACCGCTGTCGGTGTCGCAGGCAGGGGACCCGGTACTGCACGGGGTCAGCAACTACATGCTGCCTGTGTATGCCAATGACTCATCGCTCTCACCGGTTGCAGCGCTATATTTCCTGGACAGGTATGAGACTCTAAATGCACGATGCATCGTTCCGTATCGACCACTGTTGACCTGGCCCGCTTTCATTTTGTTTCTACTGCAGTGGTGGTGGTGACTATGACGAGGAAATATTCTCCGATCAAGTGGCATGGTATGTCAACACCTCCAACGCTTTGGCAGGCAGGCTGGATCACCACAAATCAATGCGTGTAGCCGCTACTTCTGATCAGACGGGAGCTGTTGAGCTACAGGCAGCTCGCGTGCCCGCCCTGATGTACTTCCATATTCCGCTAGAGCAATATGCATCAGTGTGGACTCCGCAGTGTGGAGGACTGAATGACGATGGTGTCACGCCAGTCGTGGCTGACGGAGGCCTGTATGCAGCTCTGCAACAGCAGGGAGACGTTCGAGCCACCTTTGTGGGTCACGATCACGGTAACACGTGGTGCTGTGCCGTGAACGACACCAGTACACCACTATCACTGTGCTACGGGCGGCACAGTGGCTACGGAGGTTACGGTGACTGGGCACGCGGCGCTCGAGTGGTGCAGCTCCAGCTGCTGTCACCCGGTCAGGCTGATTGGACCTGGTCCACGTGGGTGCGGCTTGAGGACGGCACCATACTCCCCCAGTAGGGGATGGTTGCACCTCTATGGCTCTGCGCCCCATACGCCTCCATCGGAGCATGCGCGTCCTTGTTTCGAAGCGAAGGGCATCACACCTTTCATCTGCTCAGTGTTGATGCCATTTGCTCAGTGTTGTACTCGTTGTATCGTGTTCATTCAGGATCTGTTGTCATTTTCCTCTGCTTGATTACACTCTTTTGTGCTTATCCACCACTTTCATTGGGCCTGTCTTGCTTGCACTCACTACACTGCCGCATTATTGGAGGGAGGTTGTCGACGATGGAACGGCTTCTTTTGGGTGGTCGTTTGCTTCACACTACTCTGTTGTGTTGGTGCTCGAGAACTAGCTGTGTGCTTGTCCAGTTACTTCAGCTACCACGGCGACAGCAACTTTCAATTCGCGCATATTTCCTGCGCCTGCACCGATCATGTCTGAGCTGGTACACCTTTTATAGCGCCTGCACAGGGCGCAATGTTCACCGCTCAACACCTGTCTTCTGATCCGTTGACAGAAACACGACCCGTTGTCATCCACGGACAGCAGCGATGTGGCCATGTCGGCCGTTGCCGCCAAGAAGAAAGAACGCGAAAAGAAGATGCAGGGTGGTCTGCCCGTGGAGATCTCGTACCAGATCTACAAGGTCTGTCGGTCTCCGCTAAATGTCCGACAGCGGGGTTTTGCCTGCTTTCATCTGATCACGGCGCAGTGTTGCATACCGCTCGTCGCGCCGGCGGTGAATACGCTGGTGCGAATGGATGCTCCATGCTGATATCGTGTTGTACTGCAGATCACCTCGATAGACGCGGTTGGTCAGTCGTTCTTCGCGGACTTCGCGTTGTCGTTCGCTTGGATCGACAAGAGTCTCATCAACGCCAAGCCGGATCAGGTACACGGATCATCTCTTTACGATCTAGGGTCGCGAACATGCAGAACATACATGTCGTGGGGAGGTTCATCGTTCCAGTGCATACCGCGTCAACGTCCATCCATTCTCATGTTGATTCCTTCCCGGTGTTGTGCCAACGCGTCAGGTGGATTGGAACACTGCCTTCGACCCCGAGTTTTACATCAAGAATGCAATTGAACTCGAGACAACCAACGACGAGTACGTGCACTCCATGCCACTCAGTGAACAGTGAATATGTCGGAGGTGTTCAAAGCTGCTTACCGGCGGCAAATCTATCTTTTGTGTCACGTCAGGAAGCGTCTCAAGGACCATGAGACAGGTCGTGTGGTGCACAATGTGCGCTATCGGGGCACGCTGTCGCAATTCTTTCGGCTTGAGAACTTCCCTTTCGATGCTCAGGTATGTGTTCCGCCTGCAATTGTGAGCTGGTGACCGCCGCCACTCTATCGAGCAAGCATGGCTGCAATTGCAGTACAGCTTATGTTGTTGACTGTTTTGTTCGCGTGCTTCATCGGTGACCTGAACGTGTATCGAATCTGCATGTTCAGAATATTCGATTTGAGGTATCCACGAAGAAGCACAAGGGCAAAGTGGAATACATCAATCACACCGCCAAGGAGAACGTGGTGGACAAGTTCCACAGCACGGAGTGGAGCGTCGAGTCTCACCGATTGAAATACGTTAGCACCGACCCAGATCTGCACCCCATCGGGTAAGAGAACTGCATTGTAGCACGGTACACTGAAGCCTTCCGCACGCGACACAGCTGATCTGGAGCATGTGTTTCACAGCAACATCTACTCAGAGACGCAGATCAAGGTCCGCTGTCTGCGTGCGGGCACCTATTACATTTGGAACGTGGCACTCCCTACATTCATGCTGGTATGGCAGCTAGCACATGCTCGATTGGATCGAATGTAACGTAATGTAACAACATCGCTATTCCAGGTGTGTCTGGGCTTCTTCGTGACCGGCATTGACTATTCGTCATTCGGTGAGCGCATGAGCATTACACTCACCGTCATCCTCACCACTGTAGCGTTCAAGTTCGCCATCGGTGAATCGCTCCCTAAAGTGTCGTAAGTCATCTGTTTTGGAGTGACCGTGCACGGTTGCTGTGTTGTTGCAACTCTCATGCTGCACATGGCCAGGTACTTCACGGTGCTGGACAAGTATGTGTTTGGCGCCAACATGTTCGTCTACGTGATGGCGCTCCTCAACTGGATCTCAGTTCGCATGCCATCCGTAAGTGTCGCGTGTGTGCTGGTGCTCTCAATTAACTGCCTGGTCTCCTGCATGTACTCCATGGCTCGGCCATCATGTCGCTTGTGCGGTGCGTGCTCAGTGGAACCCGGATGCTGATGCCGCCAAAGTGGACGACTTCCTCACCTACGCGTGGGTGATCTGCTGGGGCCTGTTCAACTCGGAGTTCCTGGTCTACGTGTGGTGGGTCATCAAGCAGGTGGCTGACAAGGAGTGATTCATTTCTGCCGCCTCGTTTCGCAGCCGACCATCACCCGTTGCACCTCTGCATTGTTTCTCCAGCCTATATTTTAGCCTTTTAAATAACGTTGTTTTTGTTTACGCCGTATATTTTTAGCACCTCACGTACCGTTGTTCCGATCGTATGTCGTGCCTCGTAGTGCTCGGGCAGATGATTGCTGCCTCTGCTTCGCGTGTAAACACTCGTACTGAAACTTGTGAATGAAAATCTATGTTCTATCAACCTGTCGATACCAATGCGTAAACCATCAAGATGACACATGGGGCTAGAGCAGCCGTAGCCCATTCGCAGATATCTCGCTTCAAGCATTCGCTCCCACACAGCATACAGGACAGCATCACAGCGGCTACTGCTTCTTCTTCTTGCCCTCCTTGAGCTGGATCTGCTCCTTGCGGAACCGCATACCCTTGCCCGTGTACACGTTCGGTCTGCGCAGAATGCGCAACTTCATACGGAAGTCGGTCACGGCCGCCACGCTGGTGCCGATCAGCACGAACTTGGTATGCTTCTTGTCCAGAATCTTGACGTAGACGGATGGTGGAATAGGTACAATCACCAGATGAGTGAAGCCCAGGGAGAAATACAACGTATTCTCCTTCTTGTACACCTTGAAACCGATACCGACCAGTCGCATAAAGCGCTTCACGCGACGCGTGGTGTCCTTGAGCATGTTGCTGATGAGAGTGCGATACAAGCCGAAATACTGATTGGCTACTCGAGCCTCCCGTTTGGTCAAGGAGGGGTCTACCCACAGCTGCAAGCGATTATCCTTCTTGACCATGTGCACCTGGTCATCGAAGAAGCGGATGATGCTGCCGTAGCGACCCTGCGCTCGCACCACAATGCGATTGTCGGGTGCGCGGTAGATGAACAGCTGCGAGTTGGCTGGGTTGAGCGGGATGGCCTTGCGACCGACATTCGAGTGCGCATACGACAGAGAGATCTGTGTGCTGATGGGCACGTTGAAGCGTAAGTCCTTCATTTCCTTCACCAAGGCGACAGCTCGATCGCGCATCCGTTTGCGTTGTTGATGAGTCAAACGACGAAAGCTCCGTGGTCGATCGAACACGCTGCCGGGCGGCTTCAACTTGCGTTGATATGCCTCCAACGCTAACAAGAACATGTATTCGTCCAAATATCCGCCATCTTTCATGGCTGTAAGCAATTCATCCGCCCGATCGGGATCACAAGCCTCTGATGCGTCCCACATGGCACTGCGCCACGCCACCACCTCTGCGGGCAGGTCGCTCTGCGCTGATGCGGTTACCAATTCAGTGTTCGGAGCAGCAGGCACTGCCGACATCGTCGATGACAACGACGCCGGTGTCGGCACGTACGATCTTTTGGGCTGCATCTGTAGGAGCGAACCTGCAGGCTGTGCGGTTGCAACACGAGGCCACGCGGACGGGGCTATCCGAACGAGTGATGCGAACGACGCAGCCGCACTCAGCAGAATGCCAGGTTTACTGATGAGTCGTTGCATCCCAGGTACAGATGCAGCCGCGCTAAGCGGACGACCCCACATCAGCATGCGAGCTGCCGGTTATGCCAGAAATGAAGGCCGGTGAGGCGACCGTGACCGGACATGTCAGCACACAGTCTGAACACAATTCTGCATCGGCGTTACCTGACCGTCATCGCTCATCATTTTAACAACCTGGAAGCAAGACGGGAGTATTCAACCGCTGGAAGTCTTCCCGAAAACAGAGCTGTCATCCTGCTGTCTCACGGAGGTGGATAATAGAGGATTGAACATCGAAGCTCTTCATCTGAGTTCTTTGTCAACAGAGAACCAGCAGTTTGAAAACATCTGTCGATGTCTCGCTTCCTGGATAGAAGCTGCGTGGCGCAGTTCGTACAATGGTGGATTTTTGGATTTGCGGTGATATTGTTCATAACGGCTGGTGTTGTCACGGGCGGTGCCAGTTGGGTTCTTGCCAACCAGTCCCGCGTAAACGACTGGACTTGCATATCGAACGTTCCATCCGCTCAGCAGATCGGTATTTTCACATTGATTCCAGGGGTTTTCATGCTCATGACAGCCACCATCGGTGTCACTGGCATATGTCGAAACAAATCCAATGTGTTAGCCTTTTACGGGATCTTTCTTTTTTTCTGTTGCTTGTTTCAAATCGTATGCTCGAGTTTTGTCCTCAGCATCAGCCATCGAAGTTGGTTGAAAAACAATGTGGGCGACGGTTGGAACAGTAACGCTACAGATACAGCACCGTTCATCTGCTACCAGCAGTCATTCGATTGTTGCGGTTTTAGCGTGGAGCAGCCTGCTAACTTTGGCTGCCCGGATCGGGATCCCGCAGTAGATCCTTTCTGTATCGACGCCTCGATGGACTTTTACCAACAGTATGGATACCCATCTGCGGTTGCCATTGTTGTAGTGGCTGCTTTTGAGCTACTGTCGATCGTCCTGATGTGCCGGATCATGTGCATCCATGATGATCACGACGAAGAGGAACAGTCAATGGGACGGCGGGTGACTCGTAGGTTATCGGGCATGTTTGCGTGGAAAAGTCGACGGGGCTCGGTATCTGCTGTTGCCTTGAAAGGAGGTGCTGATTACCGATTCGAACGAGACGACTAGCCAATTGCGACTAGCTCTGGGGTCTATCACGATCGTGCAGCATGACCCACATGTGTCGCGACGATGATCTTCAGCATGTTTCAATAAAACTGTATGTATACGATTGTCATAGCTGAGCAATTACCGCATCACTGAATTTGGCAGTTGCGCTACTTGAAATTAAGCTGGTCCCTGCCCATCCCCACATTCCTAAACAAAGTTGGTTAAAGTGCAGTATTATACCCACTGTCCGTGCAGCGCACCGTGGCAGCGATAGGACCTGCAATGTCCAGGGGGTTTCTGCTTGCGGTAGCAGTGTTAGGTAAGAATACGTGGGAACTACTGCTCGCGTCGTCACCGCGTCAAAATGTCCGTAAATATCTGCTTTGCGTGTCTTTGCGGCAGGCCTGTTGTTGCCCATCTGCCAGAGCACTGTAACGGAATGGGTCGAGCCTATGACGCACGAGGAGTTCAATCGTCTGTATAGCCAGAACCAACAGCAGTTGTCCGCTTTGTCGGATTCCGTGAGTGGGCAAGATGCCCTCCTCGAGAACGAAGAGCGCGTGCGTCGTGTGGACTGTTTGTCGACGGCCACCTGCAAGGGTTGGTCGGCGCAAGAGAAGGAAGAGCTTCTGCAAGCCAACAAAGATCAACTGCGCGAGCTGCATCCAGTTGCGAGCGTGAGAATCGCTCATTTGCTGGCCCGTCTCGAAGAGCAGGAGGACACATTCGTACGTCTTTCGAGTCCAGTCAAGACTGGTCATTCGATTCGATTTGAAATCGTGGCTGGTAGCTCCAAGGCGGTTGCTCGCTTAGCAAAATCCGAAAACCTTTCCGTGGAAGAGAACATATTGGTGGTACCATTGGACTCAAAGAGCCCAGATCTGGAAAGCGGATCGAAGAAGGCTGAAGCGAAGTGGTCGAAACCGGCTCAGGGCGCGGACATCAAGTACGAGAATGTAGTTGAAAAGGAACTGTCCTCGGATGACAAAGAGAACTTGGCGTCTACCAATGGTGGCGCAGTAAGTGCAGGATGTCATTTGTCGCGTGTGATGCACACGGCATGTTGTGGACGAAAGTTGATTCTGCTGTTCCTTTCCTACTTGCACCTTAGATGCAACGGCTGTCATATTTGGCGCGCACCAAGTTAAGTGATTTCCTCGAGGCACTGGCCAAGCGCCAAGTATACGTCAAGCTGTTTGGTGCCGTCGCCAACGGGCACATCATTGATTACGAGCTCATTAGCGGGAGCCGTGCAAACTTGAAACGGGTCGCCAAGAAGCAACGCATCACTGTACGTGTTGACATTTGCGCCGCGTTATTTCTGATTGATCAAGATCTGAGAGAAATGTATCTATGGCAGGCCACAAGCAGCACATTCGAGGTACCGCACAGTGCGACCGTAGCTGCGGAGGCAGAGGAGACCAACACTGGGTTCTACGCAGAAGCGCTTCCAGAAAATGCAGCAAAGCCTGAATGCGTGAGCAGCAAATGCTAGACGAGACTGAGATTATCGCTTTTCTTATTGAGCAATAGTATCTGATCATTGAAACATCAGCGATTGAAGGATTCAAGCAGCCCTCGAATTGTTGTCGACCTTGTCAACCGAGGATCTGCATGCTTGCGACAGTCAAGCGGAGTCTGAAATAGCGCAACCAAGAACAGCTCAGGAGACGAATCCAACCTACGACACTTTTAAACAATGCACGTACCGAAAAAAGCGCGCATCAGCGGCTGCGGGAACGGTGGCGAGGAGGAGAGCGGGAGCGGTCTCGTCCACGGGGCGGGGATCTTCCACGATCACGGTCACTGCAGCAGATAGTACGCCAACGGGGCAGAATTGCAATGCGGTCACGGTTGGTTAGAATGGCAGTGCGATAACGCGATCGGTAAGGTAGAAGACTCAAGCCGTTCGGGTGAAGCATGCAGCAGACGGCAGAAAGTGATCATCATGCGCGAAACATCAAGTGGCGCGAAGCCGAAGCACCGAATGTGTAGGATGAAGCAGGCAGATAAAGCTCACGTGGCCAAAGGCTCCACGCGCATAGAGTGCAGCAGCGATGATGCCATGACGGCGAGAGAACGGTACCGGTTATTGTCGCGCCGATCATCGTCACGGCCTCCGCCACCACCGCCAGTACCTCCGCGAGCGTTTCGACGACCTGAATGACACGTTTTGTATGGTGAGGGACCAGCGCCGCTGCACATGGCTAACAAGCAACAACTCCGTTCTCACTCTCTATTCAACCTACCGTTTGCCAACTCGACTTTGACGTTGCGGCCCATGATCTCGCGGCCGTCCATCTTGCGACAAGCCTCCTCCGCTTCCTGAGAATCTGCGAACTCTACGAAGCCAAAGCCGGGAGGTGAACGCGCTACCCAGACTGAGGTCAACGTTCCTGAGCCCTTGAAGAAGTCTGCAGCGGACCCAAACAGCCAAGTACGGATAAGACAACCAGTAATGGGCGATCCGACGCTAGATAAAGGCAAACATACCTTCGATGTCCGCTTTCACAGCTCGTTCATGCAGGTTGCCGATGAAAACACGGGTGCCCTTCTCGTTGGCCTTGTCACGGGCTTGGCGCGCATCTTTGCGCGAGTCATCGCGGTCGCCACCAAAGCGATCTCGGTCGCGATCGCCGTGGCGATCTCCTCCACGATCACGATCACGGTCACGATCTCGGTCTCTGTCGTCGTAGCGGCTCATTCTAGCGCAGGTGTTCAGATGAAATGCAGAAAGTCGCAGAACAAAAGGGCGGAGGGGCCGACGGCGGTTCCCGGATTTGGAAGAGGTCGCCATTCGCTGTCATCAACTGCTTGCAGTAGTGCTGTATCGACCCAGCCATGAGAAGAGCTTCATGGAACGTCGCGTCTTTACAAGAGGCCGCCCCTCTGCCAGCAGGAGCTTACAAATGTGTGATGTCAGAGTGCTTCCGTAAAGCAGATCGCCGCGGCGGGTATTGCGCAGCGCATCGGAATGCCTACTCGGGGATGGCACCATCTGCAGGGACGAACCACGGCGGACCCGCTGGATCACTTGCTCCCTCACACTCATTCACATCATATCCTACTCCGGCATCTTCATTCGATCGGTATCGAGCCTCCACCGTGTCGGTCCCAGGTCATGCCTCCGGCGCTGCGGTGCCCTTGCATCCAGTACAGGTAAGTTTGCCAGCTCGGATCTTAGACCGCTCGCACCTCGTGAGCTGATCGTGATCTCATCTATGCATGTCGGCATGTGTTAATCAGGAGTATGGCGCACGGGATTATCAAGAGCGCTGTGTGGGTGCCGTCTGCCACGGTCAACTGCACAACGGCTACTGCTTCGTGCACCGCTACCTCGACAAATCATCGCCCTTGGCTTCGGCAGACACAGAGGCAGTGCATGTAGCGGCAGCGCACACGTCCATCGATGCTCACACCACTCTAGATCTGGTGTCTACAGCGTATGTGTTCGCGGCTGCGCTCCGATTTTCGATTGCTGCGATTTGTCCAACTCTTATGTCTGATGTCGTCAAACAGTGACCAAGACATCTTGCAGAAGTTTCTGGAGGCCGTCCGCGTGATTTCTACCCACACCGAGCCGCACGACGCAGCCGCTAGCGTCATTACAGAAACGTGTCGTTTACTTCAGTGTGATCGCGCCTCGCTGTACTATCTGGATGAGTTCAACAAGGAGCTAGTGCTCATGATGGCCAAGGGTAAGCAGGTCAAGCGATCTTTTCAACCTCACCGCCAACTCACGTGTGCGTGCGCTTGCGCAGGCGCTAAGACGATTCGACTTCCAGTGGGCGCCGGCATAACCGGACACGTGGCCGCGTCTGGTGAAACGGTCAACGTACCAGACGCTTACGCAGGTAATGGACATTATTCCGCTGCACCGCTTTTGTCGGTTCTCTTTTCAGTAGGACGTCCGAGTCTGAGCCGCTGCTGTTGTTGTGTGGTTACAGATCCGCGCTTCAACCAAGAGTATGATCGTCAAACAGGCTACAAGGTACTTGCATGGTGGAGGTTGCCATTTGTTAGCACAGGTCAATTGGGACCTTATCTGGGACCGATCTGACTATCAGACCAAGACCATCCTAGCTACACCAGTATGCGACAAGGACGGCAAGATCGTGGCGGTGCTGCAGGCGATCAACAAGCTGCAAGGTATTGCGATTACTCCAAAATGCGGCTGCCACCCTTGTTCGTGTGGTGATCAACGCTTTCCCTCTTGCAGGCCGCTTTACTGAAACCGACAACGTTGTACTGGAGAACTTGGGTAGCTACACGGGTATCGCCCTTCGCAACGCTCAGGCTTACGAGCTCTCCCGAACCAATGAGCGCAAGATCAGCTCGCTGTTGGGTATGTGAGGTCGAGCTGCTCTGTGGCAGCATGGTCCGTGATTGGTTCGACCCATTCATCCATCGGGTTGTGCTCTTGTCACAGAGGTGGTGAGGACTGTCCACAGTGATACCAATGTGCACTCTCTGTTGTTCACGCTGACACACCGGGCTCAAGACCTTGCTGGCGCTGATAAGTGCACCTTGTTCCTGGTGGATCACGGTCGTGAGCAGCTGGTACGACGCACCGTATACCGCACCCAGTATCGCTACGTTACCTCACGCGCGGGTATATGTTACCTGATTCTTTGTCGGCAGGTGGTGATGCAAAGTGAGCTGGAGCTGCGCATTCCCATTCATAAGGGCATAGCCGGCTATGTGGCTCGCACTGGACACACGTTGAACATTCCGGATGCATATCAAGACAATCGATTCAATCCCGAGGTATGTGTTTGCTGCACGCTGTTGCGGTCTTCGGCATCTGATTGTGACCGGGCCCGACTTGCGATTGTTTCTATGTGCTCAGATTGACAAGAAGACAGGTTACCGAACGCGCGCCATCTTATGTCTGCCGATGAAAGGGTGAGTGGGTGTATCTGGGGGCGCTGCCGTATAGCTTTCTGAATTGGCGACATCATATTTGTTTCAGATCCAACAAGGAGGTGATTGGAGTGCTGCAAGTGATCAACAAAGTGGACCTAGAAGAGACCATCTTCTCCAGTATGTAGCTGTCTAGGGTTCGTCCTGTGGTCAATCAACTGCCCTCGTTCTGACAATGCCGTGTCGGACTGCTTCTTTCATCCTCAGCGCAAGACGAGAACATCTTGACCACGCTGTGCAATATCGCCGGGCCCATTCTGCAGAACTCATCACTGTACGTGTCGATTTGCGGTGGTCACGGTGCTCGCCTTCGCAAGCCGATCGAGAAGCAGGAGGTGGGTGCACAGATGCTTGCATGCATACCGGCACGACACGATCACGCTCATGTACAT
>ENA-ORBV01010535-ORBV01010535.1-microbial-mat-metagenome-genome-assembly--contig:-NODE-10535-length-14766-cov-4.160120_pt1 | contig 14766 bp, 10 predicted proteins | sample MGYA00237777_ERZ505514 | MGnify/ENA primary metagenome ERZ505514 (study PRJEB26160, sample SAMN06269048) | microbial mat metagenome | isolation source: Oligotrophic lake microbial mat | place... | reverse complement strand
CAGTTTTCGCCGGGAGCAAATCACCGAGCTGACGCTGCCCATCGCCCTGTGCCTGATGGAAGGCGGCTTCGTGGCGGTGGTCGCAGCGAAGACGTTCAACGTGCCGCCGTGGGTGATCGCGGTCATCTCGGCTGCTCCCATGTTCGGCAACCTGTCGAGTTTCGTCTGGAACCGGATTGCGACCGCACGGCCCAAGGTGCCGATGGTGACGGCGTTGCATGTGATGGTGTTGTTGTGTGTGCTGGCCATCGCGCTGAGTCCACGCAGCGAAACCGGCACCTGGATCCTGCTGGGCAGCGTCGTTTTGAGCCGCCTGCTGATCGCCGGCATCGTCACCGTGCGCAGCGTGGCCTGGAGCCTGAACTATGAGCGCGCCGTGCGCGGGCGTGCTACGGCACGATTGCAGGCCCTCGCCAGCCTGACCCTGGTGGTGACCACAAGCATCGCCGGCCTTGTGCTCGACGCCCACCCGGAAAACTTCCGCTGGTTGTACGGCGCCGGGGTGGTTCTTGCCAGCCTGGGCGTGTGGGCGTTTCGCGGCGTGACCGTGCTGGGTGAAAAGCGCCACCAGGTGCTGGAGCGTCGCGGGCAGCGCGATCCGTCGGACCGCAATGCGTTCTTTGCGATCCTGCGCACCGACCGGCGCTACGCGCGTTACCAGCTTCACCAGTTCACTTCCGGCTTCGCCGCAATGATGCTGGAGCCGCCGCTGGTGTATCTCGTGTCCAAGCAGATTGGTGCGAGTTACTTTGCCAGCATTGGTGTGGTGATGCTGATTCCGTTTCTGCTCAATCTGGCCACCATGCCGCTGTGGGCGCGTTACCTGGACCGCGTCCATGTGGCAGAGTTTCGCGCCCGACAAAACGCGCTTTGGGTGGTGGGTATCCTGGTGATGTTCCTCGGAGCCTGGCAGTTATCCCTGTTCTGGCTGGTGGTTGGGCGCATCATCACCGGCATCACCAACGGCGGCGGCGCATTGGCCTGGCAGCTCGGCCACAACGACTTTGCGCCGCGTGACCAACTCTCTGCCTACATGGGTATCCACGTGACGCTGACCGGCGTGCGCGGCGCCTTCGCGCCGTTTCTGGGCATGGCCCTGTACGTCGGCTGGGCCGACGCTGGTTGGTTGCCTGCCAGCGGTGGCTTGGGGCCGTGGCTGTTCCTGCTGTCGGCGGCGCTGGGCATCGTGGCTTGGCGCGGCTTCGAGTTGCTGCGCCGGGAGATCGCGGCAACAGCGGCGACAGCAGACTGATTCACGCGGGCACGCCCGGCGCCATGGTCCGGCTCAGCTGCCCTGGTTGCGCATCCAGTCGGCGGTCTGAAAAAAACTTTCACGCAGGCGCGCCCGAAGCGCAGCATCAACCTGCGTCTCGGCCATGGCCCGGTCCATACAGGCCAACCATTGGTCCCGTTCGGTGATTCCAATGGCAAACGGCAAATGCCGGGCGCGCAACTGGGGATGGCCAAAGCGCTGGCTGTAGTGCTGCGGGCCACCCATCCAGCCACACAGGAACCAGAACAGGCGCTGGCGGGCGTTGGACAACTGGCTGCCATGGACAGCGCGCAAAACCGCGAAATCCGGCTCCTGGTCCATCAGGTCATAAAAGCGCTCGGTCAGTGCGTGCACGCGTTCTTCGCCCCCGATCCATTCGTACACACTTGCGTGCGCCATCGGCTCCTGGATCTTCATTGCGGTGCGCGGCGCAGTGTCTCCACCACCGGGCGGCGCAACACATCGCGCAGACCCCACCAGCCAGCGGCCAGGGCCAGCAAGGCGCCCGTTACCGCACCGATCAGGGGCACAAACGGCGACGCGGTCCATTCGAAACCGAACACGTACTTGGCAAGGCCCCAGCCAACCGCCATGGCGGCGATGCTGGCCAACAATCCGGCCAACAGTCCGATACCGGCAAGCTCGGCCCGTTGCACCTGGCGCAGCAGTTTGCCCTGCGCGCCGACCGCGCGCATGATTGCAAACTCGCGCGCGCGCTCCTCGCGGGTGGCCGATATGGCTGCAAACAACACCACCAGCCCGGCCGCCAGCGTGAAGCCGAACAGGAACTCGACTGCACGGATCACCTGGTCCAGCACCCGTTGTACCTGCCCCAGCGTGGTGCTGACGTCGACATTGGTAATGTTCGGAAACTCACGCACCATCGCGTTGTCGAAGCCCTTCGTGGCCGGCGCCTTGAAGGCCGACATGTAAGTCGTCGGAACGTCGGCCAGGCTGCGCACCGGGTAAATGACGAAGAAATTCGCCCGCATCGAGCCCCAGTCCACTTTGCGCAGCGAGGTGATCTTCGCGTCGACCGGCATACCGCCGATATCAAAGCGCAGCGTGTCACCCAGCTTCAGGCCGAAGGTGGTGGCAATTCCCTCCTCGACGCTGATGGCGCCGGCTTCTTCCTCGGTCCAGCGACCGGCAATGATTTCATTGTGTTGCGGCAGCTGCGCACTGTTGGAAAGGTTGAACTCGCGGTCGACCATGCGTTTGGCGCGGTCGTCGGCAAAATCGTCCGGCAAGATAGTCTTGCCGTTGATTCCCACCAGGCGGCCGCGAATCATCGGGAACAAGTCGAATTTCTGCACACCCGCGTCGCGCAACTTTTTCTGGAATGCGTCGGCCTGTTCCGGCATCACGTTGATGACAAAACGGTTCGGCGCGTCAGGCGGCGTGGCCTGGCGCCAACTGCTGATCAGATCGGTACGCAGCAGCACCAGCAGCACCAGGGCCAGCAGGCCAACGGCGAGAGAACTCACCTGCACCACCGCATAGGCCGGGCGCGCGGATATCTGCCGCGTAGCCAGCACCATCCAGCGTGGCGCCGTGCTCTCGTTGACGCTGCGCCGCAACAACTTGACCGCGAGCCAGCTCAAGCCGGCAAACAGCAGTACCGCTGCCGCAAACCCGCCAACCGCGATCAGTCCCAGCGTGATATCGCTGCTGGCCGCCAGCAGCAAGGCGGCAAAACCGGCCACGCCCACACCCAGAACGGCAAGCGAGGCAGGCTTGAGGTTGCCCACATCGCGACGGATCACGCGCAGCGGCGGCACCTGCGCCAGCTGCAACACGGGCGGCAGTCCAAACGCCACCATCAAAGTCAGGCCCATGCCCAGGCCAAATGCAACCGGCCACCAGCTCGCCGCCGGCAAGCTGGCGTCGACCAGACCAGCGAGCAGGGCCACAAAGCCGTAGTGCACGCTAAAGCCGATTGCCACACCCAATGCGCTGGCGGCCAGCCCGATCAAGGCGAACTCGCAGCTGTAACTCAGGGCAATCGTGCGCTGGCTCTGACCCAGCACACGCAACATGGCGCAATCGTCCAGATGGTTGGCCGCAAAACTGCGCGCCGCCAGCGCCACCGCCACCGCGCTGAGCATGGCGGCCAGCAAAGCCACCAGATTGAGAAACTTCTCCGCCCGGTCCATGGTCTGGCGCATCTCGGGACGCCCGCTCTCCAGTGACTCGATGCGCACGCCGCGCACCTCAGGTCGTTCCACCTGCAGCGCGGCCCATTGGGCAAACTGCCGGACCTGCGGCTCCTCCCCAGCAACGGCAAAACGGTAGTTCAGGCGACTGGCTGGCTGCACCAGGCCGGTCGCGGCCAGGTCGGCCTGGTTGAGCATCACGCGCGGCGCGAAGTTCATGAAGCCGCCGCCCCGATCCGGCTCGATCACGATGATGCGGCTGATGCGCAGGCGCGAATCGCCCAGCAACAGCACATCGCCCAGGTTCAGCGCCATCGCCTCCAGCAGGGCTGGATCCACCCAGGCCTCACCGGCTTTGGGCACTTCCCGGGTGGTCTGGCCCGGACTGTCGGGCTGATCGGCGATGGTCAGCTTGCCGCGCAGTGGGTAACCCGGCTGCACCGCCTTCAGCGCCACCAGCTTGCTGGCGCCACCCCGTTCCTCGGTGGCTCGACCCATGGTCGGAAAACCCACGGTGGTGGCCATTTGCAATCCCAGTTCGGCCGCCTTGTCGGCAAACTGCTGTGGCGTGGCACGGTCGCTGGCCACCACTGCATCGCCGCCGAGCAACTGGCTCGCGTCACGCTGCAAGCCTCCCTTGAGGCGGTCGGCAAAAAAGCCAACGGCAGTGAGCGCCGCCACGGCCAGCGTGACAGCGACAATCAGTAAACGCAACTCGCCGGAACGCAGGTCGCGCCACAGGCTGCGCAGGCCTAGTCGGATAAAGGATGTTTGCATGCTGGCGGCTGGTCGTGATGGGGGGATGGCTAGGACAAACCCAACCAAACGCCAGATTCTAGGGGGGGACGAACCAGTGCCGCTGCCCCGTGCTGGATTCCCCTGAGCCGGACTGGGACCTGGCAAACCAATCACCGCCGGACTATCCCGACGATTAGCGCACTCCTCGGTGAATTTGCGATGGGTGGCAATGGCCCGCCGGGGTAAGCTGTGCCCATCGACAGCCAAGTACTGGGGGGCCCTGATGGTGAGCAAATTCTTGGGAATTCAGACTGTCATCTCACGGGAAACCCGTTTTCTCAGGATGGTCTGCGGTGTCAGACTTGGGCTCATGCGGTTGAAATGCCTATCCGTCATAGGTCTTCTTCCCAACGGGGCCAGCCACATGGACCGCTGTTTGTTGGACAGTTACAACCGCATCGAGCGATACAATCAGCGCCGCCTGTTCAGCCAGGTCTTTCCCGGTAGATTCCTTGTTGATAATCGCAAGGCCTATCCGTTAGAAACTTGCGTGATCTCATGCTGTCCTGGCCAGTGCGCGGTTGGAACGGGAACTTGCCCCAAAAGCGCGCCGCCGAGGTGCTTTCTCAACGCCAAGGTGCTCGATCACCACCGGAGGGCGATTGGGGAACTTCGCCACAAGTTCCAACTTGCCGCCCATGCTTTCCACATAGTGCCGCAACGTTGACAACAACATGTCGCTGCGCTTTTCCAGCCTGGAAATGGTGTCTTGACCTACGCCGAGCGCTTCAGCCAAATTTTCTTGCGTCTGCTCAGCAGCAACGCGCAGGTCTTTGAGTGTCGCCAGTTCCATAGCGCGCTTCTCGACACGCTCCCTGCGTTGGGCTGGCAGAGCAGCCATCAAGTCATCGAGTTTTCTTGCCATTTTTAGACTCCTGTCTATCCGCTATTTCAAGGGTTTAAAGGTGCTGTCCATAGCGGGCATCTGCCAACGCGATGAGTTGCCGGTAAAAACGCCGCTGATCGGCACCGCCTTGGTCGCCTGCGACCAGCGGAACCGCTTGTCGGAGTGGGTCAAAAGCAAATGCCACCCGCCAAACCTGTCCATGCCAACCAAAGCGCATCCCTTCATGTTGGCGTGCCTGAACCCCTTCAGGGTGTCTACCGTCGGTCGCCCCAGATTTGGCCCAGACTCTGCGAGCAATTTGGCATGAGCCAAAAGTTCGTCCTGCAACGAATCGTTGAACGCGGCGAACTCAACGTCGAAGTCATCGTGCAGTAAAACAGTCCAATTCATCAGTTAATTATGGTTTTAAATACATATTTCATCAAGGTTCTCTCACCGGGCCTGTTGGATCTGCCGTTCACCTTCGATTTCATCGTCAACCTCAAGGCCGCCCGGGCGCTTGGCATCAAGGTGCCACAGGCGATCCTGCTTCAGGCGAGCAATGTGATTGAATAAATCAAGCCGCTACCCGTAAGCGCGCCCCGGCCAGCGAAGGCTGAAACTGCAGCCGGTGCGGCGCAGAAAAACACAGGAAGTGCTTGTTGGTGGCGCGGCCCACCGTACACAGTCCAAGCTGGCGCGCCAGTTCCAGGCCCATCTCGGTAATGCCGCTGCGCGACACCACAATCGGAACGCCCATCTGAGCCGCCTTGATGACCATCTCGCTGGTCAGGCGGCCCGTGGTGTAGAACACCTTGTCGGTGCCGCGCTGCACATCTTCATCCTGCAGCCACATCCAGCCGGCAATGGTGTCGATGGCGTTGTGGCGGCCCACATCCTCCACGAACATGAGCATGTCTTCGCCGCGAAACAACGCGCAGCCGTGCACCGATCCTGCCGCCTTGTAGGTGCTGTCCATCAGCCGGATGGTGTTGACGATGCCGTAAAGCTGCTGCTGGTGCAACACCGCCTCGGGCAGTGCGATGTGGCCGAGGTCGGCCATCAGGTCGCCGTACATGCTGCCTTGGCCGCAGCCGGTGGTAACGACACGTTTGGCGGTACGTTCGCGCAGGTCGGGCAGACCGCCACGGGTCTTGACGGCGGCAGCGCCTACGTCCCAATCCACGGCGATCGATTCGATCTGATACGCCGAATCGATGAGCCGCTGGTTGCGCAGGAAACCCAACACCAGCAGCTCGGGCTGCGCGCCCAGCGTCATCAGGGTCACCAGTTCGGTCTTGTCCACGTACACCGTCAGCGCCCGCTCGGCCGGGATGGCCGTGGTCTGGGTTTCGCCAAACTGGTTGACGGCCTCGACCCCGCGCGTCAGCTCGGCGCGCGCCCGGGACAACTGTGGCAGGTGCCGTTCCATCGCTTGCGGGTCAATGCGCCATGGCGCCGCTGCCGGTTCCATAACCAGCCGCAGGCATCAGGTCGCCGCCCGGCACTATGGCCACGGCGCAGTACTTGAACTCGGGGATCTTGCCCACTGGATCCAGCGCCGCGTTCGTCATCAGGTTGGCTGCGGCCTCGTAGTAAGCAAAGGGGATGAACACCGCGCCCTTGGGCGTGCCGTCATCGCGGCGCAGGTGGATTGCCACCTGGCCGCGGCGCGATCGCACGGTGATCACGTCACCCGGCTGCACACCCAGTGCCTGCATGTCTTCACCACACATGGACGCGGTAGCCAGCGGCTCGATGGCGTCGAGCACCGCAGCGCGCCGCGTCATGCTGCCGGTATGCCAATGCTCGAGTTGACGACCGGTGATCAGCACGAACGGGTAGGCAGCGTCGGGCCGCTCATTGGCAGGAATGATGTCGGCCGGCACCAGCTGGACGCGGCCATCGGCCGTGGGGAAACTATCGATGAACACGGTGGGCGAACCTGGATCGTCAGCACTCAGGCAGGGGTAGGTGACGCTGGACTCGCGCTGCAGCCGCTCCCAGGTGATTCCCGAGATGGCGGTGTGCATGGCCTGGCGCATCTCCTCATACACGGCAGCCACACCACTGTGCTCACCGGGGTAGTTCCATGTCAAACCCATGCCTTTTGCCAGTTGCTGGATGATCCAGAGGTCGGGTTTGGCGTCGCCCGGCGGGTCAATTGCCTGTTTGCCCAGTTGCACCATGCGGTCGGTGTTGCTGACGGTGCCGGTCTTCTCCGGCCAGGCCGTTGCGGGTAACACCACGTCGGCCAGCCAGGCGGTTTCGGTCATGAAGATGTCCTGCACCACCAGATGCTCCAGTGAGGCCAGGGCGTGGCGCGCATGGTTCAGGTCCGGGTCGCTCATGGCCGGGTTCTCGCCCATGATGTACATGCCGCGCACCTTGTGCGGGTCGCTGTCTGCGGCGAGCGCCTTGTGCATGATCTCAACCACTGTGTAGCCCGGCTGATCGTCCAGCTTGGTGCCCCAGAATTGCTCAAACCAGCGGTGTGCGTCGGTGTTGGTGACACGCTGGTAGTTGGGGAACATCATGGGGATCAGTCCGGCATCACTGGCGCCCTGTACGTTATTCTGCCCACGCAATGGGTGCAGACCGGAGCCGGGTTTGCCAATCTGCCCGGTGACCGTGGCCAACGCGATCAGGCAACGCGCGTTGTCGGTGCCGTGCACGTGCTGGCTGATGCCCATGCCCCACAAAATCATTGAGCCCTTGATCGCACCGGGCACCGAACCCGCGGGCCGCGCATATTCGCGCGCCACCTCGCGCAGGGTCTGCGCCGGAATGCCGCAAATCGGCGCCATCGCCTCCGGGCTGTAGCCCTTGACGTTCTCTTTGAGCGCGGCGTAGTTGCTGGCGCGGTTGCGAACAAACTCCTCGTCGACCAGGCCCTCGTCAATCACCGTGTGGATCAGCGCATTGAGCATCGCCACGTCGGTATCGGCCTTGAATTGCAGGGTGCGCCAGGCGTGTCTGCCGAGCTCGGTCACACGCGGGTCGGCCAGCACGATCTTTGCGCCGCGTTGGGCCGCGTTCTTCATCCAGGTGGCGGCCACCGGGTGGTTGGAGGTGGGGTTGGAGCCAATCACGAAGATCAGGCCGGCGTGCTCCACATCGTTGACCTGGTTGCTCACTGCACCGGAGCCCACGCCTTCGAGCAGCGCCGCCACGCTGGAGGCATGGCACAGGCGCGTGCAATGGTCCACATTGTTCGACCCAAAACCGGTGCGCACCAGTTTCTGGAACAGATAGGCCTCTTCGTTGCTGCCCTTGGCCGAACCAAATCCGGCAAGCGACTTGGCACCATGCGAATCACGCAAGCCCTTCAAAGTGCCGCTGGAGAAAGCCATCGCTTCCTCCCAACTGGCTTCGCGGAACACCGCAGACCAGTCACCCGGCGTGGGCGCGACGGATGGATCCTTGGGCACGCCAGGCTTGCGGATCAGGGGCTTGGTCAGGCGCTGCGAATGGTGTGCGTAGTCAAAGCCGAAGCGGCCCTTGACACACAGGCGGCTGGCGTTGGCCGGTCCGTCGCGGCCGTCCACGCTGACGATCCGGTTGTCCTTCACGTTGTAGGTCAGAAGGCAGCCAACACCACAAAACGGGCACACTGAGTCGACCCGTCTGTCAACCTGTTGAGAACCGACTTGGGTCTTGGGCATCAAGGCACCCGTCGGGCAAGCCTGCACACATTCCCCACAGGCCACACAACTGCTGTCCCCCATGGGGTCGTTCAGGTCGAACACAATCTCGCTGTTCGCGCCGCGCAGGGCGAACCCGATCACATCGTTGACCTGCTCCTCGCGGCAGGCGCGCACACAGCGGTTGCACTGGATACAGGCATCCAGGTTCACGGCCATGGCGGGGTGGGACAGATCGGCCTTGGGCTGTACGCGTCGCAAGGCCTTGAGTTCGGGGCGCACCGTGACGTCCAGGCGTGCCGCCCAGTCGCTGAGTTCGCCATGCTGGCCAACCGGCGCTGCCACGTCCGCGTTGGCGTCGCCATCGGTCCACTTGTAGCCACGGTCGGGCATGTCGGACAGCAGCATCTCCAGCACCATTTTCTGGCTCTTGCGGGCACGTTCGCTGCTGGCCAGAACCTCCATGCCGGCCGTCACGTTGCGGCAGCAACTCGGAGCGAGCGTGCGCTCTCCCTTGATCTCGACGACACAGGCGCGGCAGTTGCCATCGGCGCGGTAACCCTCCTTGAAACACAGGCGCGGAATCTCCACCCCATGGCGCTGCGCGGCTTCGATGATGGTCTCACCCACATAGGCGTGCAAGGTTTCGTTGTCCAGGCTGAAAGCCACGGTCTGTGGCATCACCTCGGCCAGTTTTGCCGGTGCGTTCATGCGTTTGCCCCCGCTGCAATTTCATGCGAAAAATATTTCTGTACGCAACGCACCGGGTTCGGTGCGGCCTGCCCCAGCCCACAGATCGACGCGTCGGTCATGACCACGTTGAGGTCTTCCAGTGTGGTGTTGTCCCACACCGGAGACTCCATCAGCCGAGCCGCTTTCGCCGTACCCACGCGACACGGCGTGCACTGCCCGCAGCTTTCATGTTCGAAAAACCGCATCATGTTGAGCGCGGCGTCGCGTGCACGGTCCGTGTGGCCCAGCACGATCACCGCAGCCGAGCCGATGAACACACCGTGCGGCTGCAAGGTGTCGAAGTCCAGCGGCACGCCGGCCATGCTGGCGGGCAGGATGCCACCCGATGCACCGCCTGGCAAATACGCGTACAGAGTATGGCCATCGGCCATGCCACCACAATATTCGTCAACAAGTTCCAGCAAAGTTATGCCCGCTGGCGCCAGCTTTACACCCGGGTGTCTGACACGCCCGCTCACGCTGAATGACCGCAGGCCCTTGCGCCCGTGGCGGCCAAAGCCACTGAACCAGTCAGCGCCCTTTTCGACGATGTCACGCACCCAGTACAGGGTCTCGAAGTTGTGCTCCAACGTGGGCCGGCCAAACAGCCCCACCTGGGCGATGTAGGGTGGGCGCATACGCGGCTCACCACGCTTGCCTTCAATGCTTTCAATCATTGCGGACTCTTCACCGCAGATATAGGCGCCGGCTCCGCGGCGCAGCTCGATCAGCGGCAAATGGCAAGGCGGATCGGCCCGCAACAGCTCGAGTTCGGCCTGCAACAAAGCGCGGCAGCCATGGTATTCGTCGCGCAGGTAGATGTACACCGCGTCGGTGCCAACCACCTGCGCCGCGATCAGCACACCTTCGAGGAAACGGTGCGGGTCGCGCTCCAGCCAGGTCCGGTCCTTGAATGTCCCCGGCTCTCCTTCGTCGATGTTCACCGCCATCACGCGCGGTGCCGCCTGCTCGCGCACGATGCGCCATTTGCGTCCCGCCGGAAAACCGGCACCGCCCAGGCCGCGCAGGCCGGACTGCTCCATGATGGCGATGATGCGCTCGCCCTCATCCTCGCCATTGACCAGCGCCGCCGCCAGCGCATACCCGCCGTGGGCCCGGTAGGTCGCATACCCGGCATAGGCCGGTGACACCTCAACCTCAGCCGCCATCGGGGACAGGGCTTTCTCCGCAAAACTGGCGGCGTCAAAGTGCACTTTGTCCAAAGGCGCCGTTTGCTGTGTCTGGCCGGCGCCCACCGCATCACAGACGCGCTGCGCGGTGGCGAACGGCACCGGGTTCTGGTGTACCACAGCGACCGGCGCCTGCTCACAACGCCCCAGGCAGGGCGCCGGGATTACCCGCACGTCGTCGCGCCCGAGCAAGGCCGCAAGCCGCGCCAGCAGGCCCTGCGCGCCCGCCATTTCACAGCTCAGGCCGTCGCAGACGCGCACCGTCAGACCGGGCGCCTTGGCGTCCCCCTTAAGCACCTCGAAATGGTGGTAGAACGTGGCGACCTCGTACACCTCGGCCATGGAAATGTTTGTTTCCTGAGCCAACGCCACCAGATGCCGGTCGTGCAGACCGCGCCAGGTGTCATTGAGTTTGTGCAGGTGTTCGATCAACAGGTCGCGCCGGTGTCCCTCGGTGGGGCGCGTCCCGATCAGGGAGCGCACCTCCGCCAAGGACAGCGCGTCCGCCTGTCGGCCCTTGAGCTGGCGTTTGCGCCGAATCCGTTCGCGCAACTCATCCACGCTTGCCACAGCAACCACACCGGCATCACCCAAACTGGAAGGTTTCATCGTCAATGCGAAAATTTTGCAACGCTTTGCAGCGTGCGGACCACACCCCAGGCCAGGGGAATTCCAACAGCGGCCGACGCGAGCGTCAGCGCCCGGAAGCAATGCGTACCAGTATCTCTGTGGGACACGCCAGCGTCCAATTGATTTAAAACACCCGGCGATTCGACGCTTGAATGACGGCAGGTAGATTCCCCGCCACTTGGGGCGGGGAAATTCATTACCGCGTTAACCCGAATCCGTGCGGTTCACATCAGCTCAGAACACCGCTGTTGGCCGCAGCATGGGCCAACCACCGCGCCTCGCGCGCCAGGCCGATCGCCGCCTCCAGGGTGCGGGAATGCCGGTCACCGGCTTGCACCATGAACCCAACCGGAGTCAAGACCTGCGGCTCCACCAGCGGCAGGGCCTCCAGTTCACGGTAACCGCGTACCGCCCCGACCAACGCACCTGGCAGAACACTGCAGACCTCGCCGACAACCACACTCAGCGCCAGGGACATGATGGAGTTGGTCTCGATGACCGGTTTGACGGCAGCACCGGCTGCGGCAAAGGCCTTGTCCACCAGCGTGCGGTTGTGCATGTCGGGCGTTAACAAACACAGCGGCAGGGAGGCCGCCTGCGCCCAGCCAATGGGCGCGCCGAACTGGAGTTGTTCGGCGTGTGGCGTTGCGGCGCGGCGCACCAGGAAATAGTGCTCCACGTATTGGGGCACCGTGCCCAGACTGATCCCGAGCTGTTGCAAACGGTCGGTGTAACCAAGCCCCAGGTCGAGCGACAGGTTCTCCAGGCCGGTCTCGATCTCGGGCGAACTCAGCGACAACACCGCTGGCGCGACGCCCGCGTAACGCGCCTGCAGCATGGCGGCAAAGCGCGCCGCAATCGGCACTGCCGTTGGCACGACGCCAATGCGCAACGAGCCGCGCGGCTTGCCGACGCTGCTTTGCAGATCCTGCCCCAACAACTCGCGCTCTTGCAGCATGCGCCGCGCACTGGACAACACGCGCTGGCCTTCCGGGGTGAAACCGACAAAAGTGCGGCCACGGGTCACGATCGCGCAGCCAAACTCCTGTTCAATGGCGCGCAAGGCATTCGACAGCGCCGGTTGGGTGATGTGGCAGGCCTGCGCCGCGCGGCCAAAGTGCTTGTGCTCGTCGAGCGCGACCAGGTATTTGAGCGAGCCGAGCAGGTTCATGGCGCGCGCGGGATCAGGTTTCCTTGGAAATCTTGATCGACGGAAACTTGTTGGAAAAGTCCTTGTTCTTGGCGGCAATCGACACCGCCACCTGGCGCGCCACCGCCTTGTAGATCAGCGCCACCTCACCATCGGGATCCGACACCACCGAGGGCTGCCCGCTGTCGGCCTGCACCCGGATCTGCATGCTCAAGGGCAAGGCGCCAAGGTAGTCCATGCCGTATTCGGCCGCCATGGTCTTGCCACCATCGGCGCCAAAAATGTGTTCGACATGGCCGCAGTTGCTGCACACATGCACGGCCATGTTTTCCACGATGCCCAGAATCGGCACACCGACTTTCTGGAACATCTTGATGCCCTTCTTGGCGTCCAGCAGGGCGATGTCCTGCGGAGTGGTGACGATCACCGCCCCGGTCATGGGCACGCGCTGGCTCAGGGTGAGCTGGATGTCCCCGGTGCCGGGCGGCATATCGACAATCAGGTAGTCCAGGTCTTTCCAGTTGGTCTGGCGCAGCAATTGCTCCAGCGCCTGCGTCGCCATCGGGCCGCGCCAGATCATGGCCTCGTCCTGCGCCACCAGGAAACCGATCGAAATCACCTGAACGCCATGGTTGTGCATCGGCTCCATCGTTTTGCCGTCGGCACTTTCGGGTTTGCCGCTGATGCCCATCATCATCGGAATGCTCGGGCCGTAGATGTCGGCGTCCAGGATGCCCACACTGGCACCCTCGGCCGCCAGCGCGAGGGCCAGATTGACCGCCGTGGTGCTCTTGCCGACGCCCCCCTTGCCGGACGCCACCGCCACGATGTTCTTGATATTGGGCATCAACTGCACACCACGCTGCACCGCGTGCGGGATGATCTTCACGTTCAGGTTCACCGACACGTTGTCCACCCCTGCCACCGACTTGGCCGCCGCCACCAGCGCCTTGCGAAAGCCGGCAATCTGGCTCTTGGCCGGGTAACCCAGTTCCACGTCAAAGGCCACATCGCCTTCTGTAATGCTCAGATTGCGAATCGCCCGTGTGGTGACGAAATCGCGGCCCGTGTTGGGGTCCACCACACTTTTGAGTGCTTCCATCAGCACCGGTTCTGAAACTGCCATTGATTGCTCCTGTAAGCCGCTAGTCTAGCGAACAGCGGTTTGCCCACTCCGGTACCGGGCCATCCATAATCCGCCCATGGGTCATACCACGGCGTCTGCTGCGAAAACCGCGTTGCTGCTGACCGGCGGCGGCGCACGCGCGGCCTACCAGGTCGGTGTGCTCGAGGCAGTAGCCGATATCCGCCTGGAATGCGCCCACGGCGGCGCGCCCAATCCCTTTCCAATCATCACCGGAACGTCGGCGGGCGCCATCAACGCCTCGGCGCTGGCCTGCGGCGCCGACGATTTTGATGGCGCAGTGCGGCGCATGGTCGAGGTTTGGAGCAACTTCCACGCAGGCCAGGTCTACCGGGCCGACTCCCTGGGTGTCTTGCGCACTGGCGCGAGCTGGCTGACCCTGCTCTCGCTGGGCTGGTTGGTGGCAAAGTGGCGCCGTCTCAAACCACGCTCGCTGCTGGACAACACACCTTTGCTGGACTTGTTGCACACGATGGTGCCGCTGGAGCGCATGCACGTGCTGGTGCAAGACGGTCACCTGCGTGCACTGGCCGTCACGGCGTCGAGTTACACATCGGGCGAACACGTCACGTTCTTCGAGGGCGCGCCGGGCCTGGAGCCATGGTCGCGCTCGCAGCGTTATGCAGTGCGCGACCGCATCACGCACCAGCACCTGCTGGCGTCGTCGGCGATCCCGTTCGTGTTTCCCGCCGCCGCGCTGGCGGTGAACGGTCGTACCGAGTTCTTCGGCGACGGATCGATGCGCCAGTCGGCCCCGGTGGCAGCCGCGATCCATCTGGGCGCCGACCGTATCCTGGTGATTGGCGCCGGCCGCATGACCGAACCCCGAGTCGAATCCAGTGCTGCACCGACCGCGACTTATCCCTCGTTGGCACAGATTGCGGGCCATACCCTGTCCAACATCTTCCTCGACGCGCTTGCGGTCGACGTGGAACGCGTGCGGCGCATCAACCAAACGATTTCGCTGGTGCCGGAGACGGCGCGCCGGGGCAGTGGCCTGCGGCCGGTGGAACTGCTGCTGATCGCCCCGTCGCAACGCCTGGACGCGATTGCGGCACGCCATGTGCGCGACCTGCCCAAACCAATCCGCAGTTTGCTCGGCGGTATGGGGGTCAGCAGCAACAGCGCCGATGTCAAAGGAGCCGTGCTGGCGAGTTACCTTCTGTTCGAGCAAGCTTACACACGCGAGCTGATGGCGCTCGGGTTTGCCGACGCCCAAGCCC
>ENA-ORBV01010534-ORBV01010534.1-microbial-mat-metagenome-genome-assembly--contig:-NODE-10534-length-14767-cov-6.449013_pt1 | contig 14767 bp, 9 predicted proteins | sample MGYA00237777_ERZ505514 | MGnify/ENA primary metagenome ERZ505514 (study PRJEB26160, sample SAMN06269048) | microbial mat metagenome | isolation source: Oligotrophic lake microbial mat | place... | reverse complement strand
AGAGACAGTTACAGGGATTGCTATTAGCAGCCTCAGAGCAGGGCCATCAAAGTGATATTCCATTGGGACTGTTACCAGTGATTATTACAACAGCACTGGGCGGCGAGGCAAGCAACCTAGTATTACATGTAGTACGTTACCCATGGCCACCATGCCGCTAGTTACTGTAATACTGTAGCGACTGAGGGTCTCGCCCTCTGGGGGTATTCTACATCAAACGTCCCGGGCTATTAGCTACTGCCAACAACATTCATCTTTCGTTGATACAAGAATAACGACAAAGTACACACAATAGGATTCAACTACTAGAGTAGGAGTAGTGAAAGATGGTGTTGCACGCCTTTGTGGCAGCTTATGCTGCCAAAGATGTATTAGTTGGGAGTGTGGCAATTGTCAAGGCACGACGCCGCCGACGACGTGGAAAGCAAGACGAGCAAGGCGAGGAAGATGGTGAGAATGATGGCGAGAAGAACTGTAACGAGGAGGACGACATCCAAGAGGAAACAAAACTTATTGATAATTGTCATGATTATGATTATGGATACCAAAATTATGATGATTACCCAGCCTCTGTGGTTCATGAACTTTTATACAAAAAGAAAGAGACGGACAAGAACGATAAAGTCGAAGAAAAGCCAAAAAGAAGGCTTCGTGGTTGGATGAAAAAGAAAGAACCATCATCATCATCACCACAAGGGAAGAATGCCTCGGTCCAAGAAGCTGCAGCAGAAGCTGAAGCATTGACACGGCTGACAACGACTGCGAAGCAGCCAGTAGACGAACCACAACAACGAAGTCGCAGTGTCGATTTGGAATCACCACAAAGACACCAGTTCCAGCCACCACCACAACAAGCCAATAATAATCAACAGTGGGAAGAAGAAGGAGAAGAGAGCCAGCCATTGATGAAACAACAAAGCCTACCAAAAGCGACAATCAATAGCAACAGCAATGGCAACGACGACAACGACCCAAACTGCGACGACGACGACGAGGACAATGTCGGTACCAGCAATCATGACAGTCATACTACCATGTCTACTGCAACGAGTAGCGAAGAAGAAGAAGAAGAAGAAGAAGACGATAATAGTGATCACAAATCCGTCGTCGGTGTGGAGTGGATTGAAGAAGAGAATGACCTTTTCTATGAATATGTTATTGAGTAGTAGTGGTAGTACATTTATATCAGTTGTCATCAACGACGGATGATATCTTATGGATTGCATTGTCTTTATAAAATGATGGAACTAATGTATTTTGCTGTACTAGCTAGCAGTACCATACCAGATATTGTACTATAGTTTGTACCAAGAAAAACATGGGCGGATCGTGTCTGCCGAACTAACCAAAACTGGCAGGAGCTCTTCCTATAAGAATGGAAGTTCCATCATTATTGCCATGAATTCGGGTTAGTATTTATCTATGCCTCCATGTTATCTCACCGACGTCGTCATCGTACTGTAGCAAGTACGGTACTGCTACATTTGTAGCCAATACTTAGGTAGGAAGGCCTAGGCCAAAGTCATAACTACTAGCAGGATGCACAAAAGGAACGAAGATGGCGCTTTTCGTTTCGTCCACTGCACAAAACAGCTTGGAAAACAAAGCACGCTCTTGCTCTGCTGCAATTGTTGAGTGGTTGCGTCGCTTGCCTGGAAAACTACTGTATGCTGCCCGGCATTTCGTATTTGATTCTATTGAACTAGTTAGTAGTAGACTAGCTAGCTCTGCTACTAGCTATTAGAATAGTCTAAGTAGATAGCTGCTGCTTCTAGCTACAGAACCGCAGGGGAAGCCATCTGCAGTAGCTAGCATAGCTAACAGGAGCTGACGGTCTTCATCGACTAGCCAGCTCAGTCAAGATTATCGTACAGTAGTATTATGACTGTACTGAACTTCGCTGTAGAAAAAGGTCGCACACATTTTTTCAATCACTCATTATGATTTATCACAAAAGATTGCGCATTTGTTTTAAATCCTTGGTTACCGCACAATAATGCTTTTTTTTCGATCAAAAGTATCAAATACGTAGACACGCGGGATTCATCGTGACGGGATTCGTTGGTAGTACCGCATGCGCCACTTTTTACGGATCGTGAAGTAGTACTTTGCGGACAGTACAATGAACCAGTTTCATTATTTTTGAGCATGTGTGCGTCGGAATGTGCGGCGCATTTTCACGTTCGCCCGGGATTTCGGTCGAACCCGCACATTTAGACGCACACAATTCCTTTGAAGGCAACAACCACAATAATATCCGATCACTCCTTGATTACTATCATCGATAAGTACTACTAGCTAGCTAGTAGTTAAGTACTACGTAGTACTGTTGTCGGCAGATACTAATACATACTGTAGCTAACAATGAATTAGCTTTCTATCTACCATATATACATGTACTATAGCTACTACTGCATCTCTGTTTACGTTCTTGTTGGAAACGAATATAGCCAAATGCTGTTGAGGATTTATTTTTGAGTTTTTGTTTGTTGTGGTAGGATCTCATGTCGTCTCAACAAGTACTGCAAATGGACCAGCATCCCGACGATGAAAACACCTCCCGACAACAAGCCCTACAGGATGTGATAGAGGCCATTGCAACACTGGATGATGCCACCTGCACTCAGAACCCTACCATTCTCCAGACCAACTTAGAACCACTGCTGGAGCATCTCCAACTGCTATGCGACTACTTGAATAAGCGGGAGTCTTCTCCTCCGTTGTCACCGCCCAGTATTTCTCCCCTCTTGGTGGCCTGTGACAAGGGACATTTGGTCTGTCTCCAATATCTGGCCTTGTCGCAATACGGCTCGGACGTCATTGGAAGTCCTTTGCAAAGATCTTTCGCGCCAGCAGGAGCCAATACTCCTATTCATCATGCCGCCATGTCGGGATGCGCCGGTGCTTGGAACATCCTTGGGGATTTATTGTTATTGGAGGAGGATGTGGATGCGGACAACAACGAAAAGACACCAGCAGTTCCGTACCTGAGGTTAGCAAGTTTAACCAATGCTCACGGAGATACTCCTCTGCAAATGGCAGTTTCGTCGGGTCATTTGAGCTTTGTTCAAACCTGGTACGACCTTTGCTGTGGCGCTCCCTCATCACCACAGCAACAAGCGGATATTCAAAAAATCCTTCAAATGTCCAATCACGCCGGAGATACCTGTGCCTCTTTGGCCTGTTGTCATGGATTTGAGGAAATTTTGGTCTATCTTTTAGAGACTTGCCACACTGCAGTCAAGCACGACGAAGTTCAAACGTGTCAACAAGCGGTTTATCGTATGGATCTGGCCATTCACAATTTGGTCGAAAGCAAAACAACCACAGAGGACGCTTTACTAGAGTGTCAAGAACGACAAGCCCGCGTTCACGCGTGTTTAGCTAAACTCCAAGCCGCGTTGGAACAACAAGCGGAAGATGCTGCCAACGAGTTATTGCTTGGCGATAATGATTTGGTGACGGCACAAGCTAGCACAAGCAAATCTTCTAAAAAGAATAAAAAGAATAAAAAGAAAAAGAAAGGCAAGGGCAACAACAGCGCGACAAAAAACGTGTCCAACGCGAAAGAAACCGCAACAACAAACAAAAATTCAGCAGAAGCGGGACAGCAGCAAGAAGGGAAAACAGGCAATGATGAATTTTTTGTGGTCAAACGTCTCCAAGATGGACGAGTCGCAGTCGCAGTAACCGGAGAAGACAATGCTTCTAAACCACCACCACCGCAAACGAATAACAATACTATTGCAGCGACAATAATGCCTGCCAAACCAGTCGATACCTTGTTTCGGGAGCGATTTCGTGGCCACCAACAAGCAAGTACCGCCACTGCCACCGCGACTGCTGCTACTACTGCTGCTGCTAGTAGAAGTACGAGTAGCGACAATGCTGTTTCGGCTGAAAAATCGGGAAATATGGATATTGATGCCGTCATGGATGCTCTTTGTCTTGATGTCTCCATGCTCTTGTACACACCCCATTCCATGGCATTGAATCTGTCTCCATCCCAGCTCGATGCCATTGAACAAATTCTGCAACAGCAAATTTTATCGCTTCGTGAGGCACGATCTTTGCAACACAAAAGGCAGCAAGCAACTTCACCAACCAGTGCTGACGCGGACAGCGACGACAACAACGACAGTGGTTGTCAGCAGTCCTGATCGAGAGAGATGATTTGGAACGACTCGTGCGTTCCGTAATACTACCATGACAACGAAGATGCAAAAGTCATCGGCTCGATTCGGGTTGCGCCATTGCTTCCTAACTAGCCCCAGAGACGAGTACCCTGTCCGCTGTGGCACAAGCTGAGAAAGCTCGCAGCAGATGTATCGCTTGTTCACAATAAGCGAACCCATCAGTCGCCTTCCTTTTTGACCATGGAATAGTTCCTGGTTTGAACGAGAGATGCAGGAGGGACAGAAAGCTTCATTTGATTTTGTAATTAATTTGTCGACGACGAAAAGAACAACGACCAGAAAGAGCGTCAATCGCGGCAACATCCATGTTGGAGATGAAGTCCCTTAAACGAAGCATAGGGAGACTCTCCGGACGGAGAGCTGGGGAGCAACTTATTCGAAGCCAAGCCCACCCCGAATTCGTCAAGTGTACGCGCCAAGCAACTACAACCAACACCAAGTAAAATGCACATATAATGTGGCCAAACTAAGGACTGCTAGGTAACAGGTGACTTTTGGGAGCCGATTACATCGATGAATTAATATAACAATATACAATAAATACATAACGTGTCTCGAGCTATCAGTCATCCTATGCGCTCTCGGGTGCCACCTGGCAACGGTCTTCGCCCCCCAGCTCTTCCAAACTGCCACTTGATAAGTTTTTCGCAATTTGTGCGAGTGATGGAATCGAGTTGCCAAAGGACTTAAGATCCGGGCAAGGATCAATCTCATGTTCCTCATAACCATTCTCATCTAGATCCAGACAAGGCACATCTTGCTGCTCCAGCAGATAGGGGTCAGACGCATTAATTGCTTTCAGCGAAGATTGCCTCAGGCGGAAGGATTCCAAAGCAACTCGGCGAGACATGCGTCGTTGGTTGCCTCTTTTCCTGTCTTCCTCATGGACCTGACCGACTTCCAGGTCGGGAGGGTCTTCCGATTCTTCTATGTCACACTCATCACTGCCACCACTGTCGTTGCAGGATGCAGCCTCACTGGAAGATGATGATGGTGTTGGTCCCGTGTCAGACTCTACACTGCTGCCAAACGTCAATACGGAACTTGAGTGAATACTTGACACGTGGCAATTGCCATCGATGCCATGAACTGCCTCATCATCCCCGCCCTGTTCCTCTTCTTCTACTTCTTCTTCAAGAACGTCCTTCTTTTCATTTCCTGACTGGTGGCATCGATCCCAGAACCTCTGTTTCTGTGTCATCAAGGATCCATCCGTCCAGACGGACTCAGAACTTGGTTGAGAAAAGTCCATCCCGGATATGCGGACAGTTCTTTTGCTCTTTGAAGCAATGGAAAGGGCACCTGAGGCACAAGTTTCAAACTCCGACCGGGTCAATCGAATATTCAACAATTGACGGTATGTGATGCGCAGCTCATTACTGATGGTGTGCTCAATATAAAAAGCCACACTAGGCACTACCATGCTGACAAACAACACCATCAATTGATGTGTGTCCCAACCCTGGAGCTCCTTCTTGTACGAGCCGCCGCCGTCGGCGTCATGTGCATACACGTATGTCACCGACCGCATACCCAGAAAGTGAAGTACGCAAACGGCAAGACCAATGGTACCGGCGGCGAGATGTCTGTACCAACTCTTTTCCACTTTCCAATGGAGCGGGCGAAAGAGGATCCAGAACCCAACGAAAGAGACCAGAACCCCCACCAGAACACTTGCCGAAAGATAAAGAATGTTCCATTCTTTGATGAAAGGTCCCTTCATCGCATACATTCCCAAATAGTGCATGGCCAAAGCCCCGCTCGCCATCCATAGGGACCCAAGAAATATCCAATGAAGATTGGAAAAGAAGGCAATTTGATGGATTTGGCGGCTGGCGCGTCGGCGATTGTTCTTGGACGCGACGTTTCGGTTATTCTTCAGCATTTCCTTGAGCTTCGAGAGTCGATCAGGGCCGTTAAAGACGTCCCGAGATGCCAAAGTCATGCCTATCCATACACCCAGGATGGAGAGTACAAGAGAAAAGAATGTCTCGACCCTTGTAGCAAGAATAAAGAAGCTAGGTGAGTGCATACGCAGTGGTAAAGTCAACACAAACAGCGACCAAGAACTGCACACGGAACTCACGGGTTGTATCTCATGTTGACATTCTTGAGGGTGACTGCTTGCATGCCTATGAAATGCATGGACCAAATGGTAGACAATCCCAAGACAAAAGCTGTAGAGAGGAGTGGGTACTTTGAAGTGATGCCTGGGCGCAATAGTTGAGAGATGCCAGTCCGCAGTCCGTGTGGTTAGTTAAGTGAACGGAGCAGGCTTTGCGACAGAACCCAAATCTAGATCCCATTCAAAGATGCTGTTACAGTAACTTACTGGAAGCATTCGCTCGCTCTCGATCGGATCTCCAGAGGGAATGCTCTAGCAATCGAATGGCCGAGTAAGAGCCAATGTAAGCAGCAACAAAGGCCATAAAGATAAATACCAAATGCCATTCTTTTTCCACAATGTCACCGTCTTCGTAGTAAGTAGCGGACGTCGCGTTTTGTGCATACATCTCTGGGCTTTGTGTCGCTTGTTGAGGAGCAGGTGTACTCATGGTTGTACTTGTAATCGTCTCTGATGGCCCGAAGAAAAATTGTCCGTCACGGTCTTCCGTCTTTGTTGGTATCTTCTGCTTTTGGATTGAATGTCAATTTGATTGAATGTCAATTTCGATAAGGTGAATTTATGAGAGGTGGTTGCTTTTGTGAATGAATGTCAATGCAGAGGACAGTAAAAGGCTGGAAAATGGTTTCCTCCGTTGGAAAATGTGAGACGCAGTTTCGGGATTCGCTTTCGTGCCTTTTCCAGTATGTGTCTCCAGCCCTCCATCTACAGTTGATGAAATACTCACTCCAATTTGTTATTAAGGCAAGTCAATGACCCGAATCCTCTTCTGCAGTGACCAGATGCATTTACTCTGAGTAGCAAATGGAGCGACACCCAAACCCGTGACGACATTCTGACGGTGTCGTACCAGCCCCGTAGCTACTACTGATATCAAGACAGTGGAGGAACCAAGAAAGGTACTACTAGTACATATCCTAAAGCTTGGCTTGCTCACAACCCATTTGCCATACAGTAGCGATATTGCGATAGCGGCTACTCGTACGCTGAGGAAGTAGCTTTCTTGGTAGCTAGCTGCTCGGCTACAGTGTCTGATAGCACACTACTAGTTCTGTAGCAGGGCAGCCACGCGACGACGCTGCGGCACTGTGCTCATACGCATCATTTACAATACACCGACAATGCCCCGAGGAATTCTTTTCGAGGTCAACTACAGTATCTTGGCAGGCCCCACCTACAGTCAGAAGAAGCCCTCGTCGCCGAAGGCAAGCCTCGAACTTAAATCTTTTTGGACCAGTGTTCTGTTGCAATGAGATTGGCGCGGCACCGAAGCCCGTGCATGTCCAGTTTGCCTGCTCTATCATTCGCTGCTAACTATAGCACGAGTATTGGAGTTCTAGCCAGATTTCTGGTTGCCGATAGCAAACTCAAGGAATGGTAGTATCTAGCTACCCGGTAAGGACGTAGCTCTGTAACCAGGAACAGCCCAGTCACACAACGACGCCATGGATGCATGACGGAACCTACGCACGAGCCACCGCCACCGACCAAACTGGATTTACTTTTACGCGCTTGCTTTGTCTTCCGCTGTTCGTTGCTACCAAGGCCTTCTTTTCGCGGGGACCGAAAATAACCATCAAAATGTCTCGGCAAACCCCCCGGAGGAAGCTCAAACGGATGCTTCTCGATTGGTAAAACTAAGTAGATAATATCATTCAAACTATAATTGGTAAGGCTTTTAAAGAAGACCCTAAGACTGCCATTGTTTCTTAGCCCCGTAACCACGCGGCTACGACGTACCACAGAAGTGGATAGCACAATAACGCGCCACTCAGTCACACAACGACGTTACGGGAGTAGGAGGGGAAGCTGCGCACGAGCCACCGGCCACAAACCGGATTTACTTTGCGCGGTTGCATTTTCTCCGGTGTTTATCTCGGGTGTTCGTCTACCACCAAGGTCTCAAGCAGGCACGTGACAAAAAGAAAAGAACTTTCAAAATGATCTTTGCAGGAAACCCAACCCACGACTGGACAACAAAGTAGACACTTGATTCAAATAACTTAGACTCTTGATTCAAATAATTTAGATGAGGCGTAAGTTAAGAAGACAGTTACTAATTCTTTCCCTGGAAGGAAAACTCGCGCACTCCTTTGCCATAGAGAAAGGAAGTATCGGAATAGGATATGACCACAGGCCATTCGGGTCCCTCGTATCGGCGTTCTTTTACAATGCGCGTCAGGATGACTTCAATCTCGGGAACCGAAAGGGCACTGGATTTCAGGTTTGAGTGTTTGAATTGAGCGGCAATCTGAGACGTTCGAGAACCTGAGGAAATCTTGTAGGGTTCTGTCGTTTTGATGACATCCTCAACCTCTTGTTCCTGTTCCGCACTTAGTTTTGTAGTGGCGACAAAGTTTTCGTCCACCTTGCGGGAGAATTCAGACTTGTCGAACTGTAAGCACATGGGAATGGCCCCGGCCATCTGGGCTTGATGAAACTGACGGAAAAAGAGTTGCACGGAGGGATCCATTTCCTCCTGCGCTGTCTCCGCTTGATGGGCGGAATTTTTACTCGGTTTGGAGCCCATGGTCGGTCAGTTTGTGTATGTCAATGGAAGAACGCAGCTAGACGATGCTTGTTGAACAGGTATTTTAGGGAAATATGCGATCATTGGAAACAAAAGGAAACAGAAGTGTTGCAATCGTGATGGTTCGCTTTCAGACTTGCTTCCACAAGGATCAGGATTGTAAGCCGTGCATGGGCGAATTATTGATGATGTATTCTATAAGGGGAATGTGGGATCAAACCACGCACAAGTGCACCAATCGTGATGGTTCGCGTTCAGACTTGCTCCACAACGATGCGCGACCAATTCAATTCAGACGGGCGACAACCTGTGAAAGATGACAGCGGCTATCGCATGTCGCAAACTGCTAGCGTGAATGGAGGGCAGCCATTGCTATTATTCCTCTGAGTTGGGGTGCCCCTATCCTTTGGTCTTTGCCGGCAGGTTGGCCTAGTTTCGCCAACGACCACTGACAGCACAGTGGTTCTCAAATCAAACGTGGACAGCAGTGGCGCAACAAACCAGAACCCAAGGAGTTTGCTTGTCAACCCCGTGTAATTTGAAGTCTTTAGCTGCTCTCGTCACCTTCCTATTGATTTTTATTCTTCCTATAACTGCAGGGCTGCCATTTGCATCGGATCGTGAGCCAACGCAGTCGCGGAAGTCATTGGCAATTCGTCTGAGAAGCCTTCCTGAAAAAAAATCAGCTGGGCCTCTCTTGTAAAATGAAGTTCACGAGCATCATCATCATCGTCGTCGTCGCCTGCTTCTTCTTGTTCGCAACTGCCGACTGGCCTTTCTTGGCAGAATTCGTCCAGCGGCTGTTCGTTCGCTCAATGGCTCGGAGCCTTGTTTTGGAAGCTTGCTCCAATTGACCGTGAATACCATCCAAGTAATTTCCACCAGAAGCGACGGCCCATGTTGGAATTTTGTCTCATGTTCACGGTATGGTGGTGCCGTAAGTACTCCGGTGACCCACAAGCTCGTAACGCTCTACGAAAGACACCATATCGCCCGCGCAGCATGTAAGTAGGCAATCCGTCCTATAAAGCTCTTTCCGTTTCTTCTGGAATCGCATGGAGTAACTCGGTTCCAAAGCCATGTGCGTACGCACTTCCTTGGGCGGTAGAATTCCACTGCCAATCGGGTTCGCTGGTACGTGATGTTACGTTTCCTTTGGATCTCCAACAAAAGTGTGTTTGGAAAACAGCCAAAAAGCCAATGGTCAACTTTATGGATTGTCACGATGAGCACACATGAAAAAAATAAAAACTGTTCTCGAATCGTCGTCTGTCTCAGCCTGTTTAGGATTCGAAGTAAGTGACAAGGACACATATATGGATTCATCATCCATGGATTGCTGGCCTCCTCTTTTGATGATAATGACTATCCCCCGGGGGAGAGAAAAATATTCTACCGCCCGAAGAAAGCGCTGTTATAAAACATGGTCGCTTCTTTTGTTGTGACTTGTACAATGATTGTGTTAGGCTCTTTGTCCTATAGGTTGTTTACAAGCTGAGTTTGTTGTTGTTGTTGTCGTTTGTACACCACCGCCATCACCATCACCATCCTTCTTGTTTTGGATGCTGGTATTCGTATTGGACATGATGAAATCATAATTTCTCCATCATTGGGTACCTGCTCCAACTGCAACAGGGATCATCTGTTTCTCCTACCATCCTTCAATTAGACGACACCAGTAAGTTCTATTGGAATGCTGGATCGAAAGAAAGAAAAAACACGCATCACCTGCACATGCGAAAGAAGCAATGGTGACGCACGAAAAATATTGCTCGCGGTTTGGTTCCTGTTGTGGCCATAGACTTTTTCATCATCATCGTCGTCGTCGTCGTTGTCGTCGTCATCGTTGTTGTTGTTGTTGTTGTTGTTGTTGTTGTTGTTGTTGTTGTCGCCTAGATAAGACGACCATGGATTCCGCCGAATGCGTGGCTAGCTAGCTCGAGAGACAAACGAAGGCTCGCATCGTAGGCGTCGCCTCCCCCGCCTTGTCGCAGCAAGCTGCTCTTTTGCAGAACCAAGTCAGATTTGCGTTTTCGCTAATAGTACGTACTGTAGTTCGTTGGTTATATATTTAGGGGCCATGCACGCATCTAATGCTGTAACGAGTGGGTCAAAAGCCGTCGCCATGGTGGCCATCCAATTTAATTGTTATTTTTTCATTCATTGATTGATTTCAGCTGAATCTGCAACATTTGGACGCACAAAGGCGGCTAGGTGCTGCCGCCGTCCTTCATCCCCACTGCAAGAGATGAAGATCATGATGGTACATCTGCAAGTGTTGCACAGTGACTGAGGGCATTGCAATGATGAGTTGGCTTCATTCAGCTTGAACTGCTACAGTGCTATTAGCTCCATTGTACCGTAATGAGCTTTAGTGTGTTGTAGGGTGTTTCTTGGACCATCAAGTGCATGTTGCAGCCCTTCGAGGCACAAACATTCTTGTCTCTTGTTTCCCAGCAAAATCATGATCAAGTCACACCTCTGTTCCTGCATCTGATGAGTGTAATTGATCAAATTGATGATGACAAAAGAAAGCTAAATAATGATCACAATGCTACGAGCATAACAGAGAATTTTAAGATTTCTTTTGCAATCTCCATCAACGAGAATGAACAAAAATTGCTTTGGAATTGGTGCATCAAAATGCATGTCATAATCATCATGTGCTGCAGCTAACTCATAGGAGTGTTTCATTGAATCACACACTAACAATGGGTGTTGTTGGATGAAGGGAGAAAATTGTTTATGAAGACAGTCTTGAAAGTTCTAAGAAAGTGCTAGTGGGAGTTGAAGCTCTTGCAAACCAATGGTTGAATCAGAGATATTTTCAAATGTCAAACAATCAGCTAAAAGCAAGCCTGCTCTGTTGATGACATGCCATTCATTGAGTTGACAATCTAGAAGGGGACAATGAACAGTTGTTCCATGTTCTAGAATGAGGGATGATGATTCGTTCCTTGCCAATCCCACAAGCATCATCTTTGTGGGATTTTTTGTAACACTTGTGCTTTGAGAGCATGGAAGTGAATGCATTTTCTTTGGCACTCCTTCATGACAATTTAGTTTGAAAACTTGCAGTGATTTGCCAACACATGAAAATTCTGTTTTGAAGTCATGTGCAACATGGCTAACTGTTTTTTGACAAGATGCAACACACATTGTTTCTAGAAATTCGAAGTTTCCTATGTGACTTTGCAATTGTTTTGCATGGTTAAATCATTGCTTTGTTTCTTTCTATCATTCAAAGGATGTGTCCTTCACAATGTTTATTGTTGGTTCAGTGGGTAGCACTGCTGCACTGAACTACATTCATGACTTATTACATGTGCTACCATTTGCATCAGAGGGTGAAATGCGTGTCAATCAAAATAAAATGGTGATGTCATCGTTTCCGGCTTGAATATACCACCACCCGGCCGTAGTTTTGGGGTGAAATTCGCCACCCCTTCCGGTCCATCCAATCAGACCGAAGCTAAATTTTTACTCAGTTCTGATTGGATTACGTTCGCGTGATTGTGCGTACTGTAACGGATCTATCTCGCAACTGCAGCAAAAGATACCTAAATTCTTCGCTACACGTACGTGTTGGAGGCTACGAGAACCATCAAACGAGAAACATCGACGTAACAAAAGATTCGATCGATCTGTTGGAAGTGGCCATCACCCATCACCCATCTTCCTCGATAGTACTCACTGGTAGGTAGATATCATCGTCGTCCCAAATCATAAACATCAGTCCCCGCGGAAGCCAAGGGCTCGCTGTCTTCTCTGCTCTAGTAGCTAGCTAGTCCTATCGTTCCAAGAACCATTCTTCCTCATAATTTTCTTTTTCGAACTTCGAAAAAATAATTACAAATTGAAACATGGTGCGATTTGCTTCCCTTGCTCTTCTTGCCCTTGTGGCGGCCGTCGGTAAGTTAGAGCAGTTTTCAAAAGGACCCCTAAAACTCGAACGACAATTCGGAGTGTGATGGGGAGAAGGAAGCAAAAATTAATGGAGCTTCGAAAACTTGTTGTGTAATATATTTTTAATTTTTATGTTTTTAATTTATTTTAATTTCCACTACACAGATACGGCCATGGCCTTCACCTCCAGCAACACTGTTGGACGTGCATCCTCATCCCTTTACATGGGATCCAAATCTTCTTCTGCCAAAATTGAATCTGTCAAGGCTCGTGAAATTTTGGATTCTCGTGGAAACCCTACCGTTGAAGTCGAGGTTGGAATTTCCGATGGTCGCATGTTCAGGGCCAGTGTCCCTTCCGGTGCTTCTACCGGTGCTTATGAAGCCGTCGAATTGCGTGATGGTGACAAGAACCGTTACTTGGGCAAGGGCGTCTTGAAAGCTGTAGACAATGTCAATTCCATCTTGGGCCCTGCCGTCATTGGAATGGATCCTGCCGCTCAAATGGACATTGACAATAAAATGTTGGGTTTGGATGGTACCCCCAACAAGGCCAAGTTGGGTGCTAATTCTATTTTGGGTGTGTCTCTCGCGGTTTCCAAGGCGGGTGCTGGTGCTCGTGGTGTTCCCTTGTATCAACATTATGCCGATTTGGCCGGTAATGACTTGAGTCAATACACCATGCCAGTCCCTTGCTTCAATGTGATCAACGGAGGATCTCATGCCGGAAACAAATTGGCCTTTCAAGAATACTTTGTCATTCCCACTGGTGCCAAGTCTTTTTCGGAAGCCATGCAAATTGGATGTGAAGTTTACCACACACTTGGAAAAATCATCAAGACCAAGTTTGGTGGAGATGCTACCTTGATTGGAGATGAAGGTGGATTCGCTCCCCCCTGTGACAACCGTGAGGGATGTGAGCTCATTATGGAAGCCATTTCTCAGGCCGGATACAATGGCAAGTGCACCATCGGTTTGGATGTTGCTGCCTCTGAATTCAAGGTCAAGGGCAAGGACGCGTATGACTTGGACTTCAAGTATGATGGAAATGTCATTTCCGGTGAAGAACTTGGAAACTTGTACCAATCCTTGGCTGCTGATTTCCCTATTGTCACCATTGAAGATCCTTTTGACGAAGATGACTGGGCCAACTGGTCCAAGTTCACTGAAAAGAATGGAAAACAATTCCAGGTTGTTGGTGATGACTTGACCGTAACAAATATTGAAAAGATTGGACGTGCCATTGAAGAAAAGTCCTGCACATGCCTCTTGTTGAAGGTCAACCAAATCGGATCCATCACCGAAAGTATTGCCGCCGTCACCAAGGCAAAGCAAGCTGGATGGGGAGTCATGACTTCTCACCGTTCCGGAGAAACCGAAGATACTTACATTGCTGATTTGGCGGTTGGTCTTTGCACTGGACAGATCAAAACAGGAGCTCCATGCCGGTCCGAACGTCTTGCCAAGTACAACCAGTTGCTCCGAATTGAAGAAGAGCTTGGTGCCAAGAACACCGTGTACGCCGGAGAGGGTTTCCGCACGACTGCGTGGATGGGAGAAGGTGTCCCTGCCATGTAAGCGGAGAAAAGTAATGATAGCCGAGTAAGAATTATCCGTTTGGTGTCCTATGTATTGGAAACATGAAAATCAAAGTAGACAGGTCTGGTTCTACTGTAAGGAGCTAAACAAGAACCACGACGCCGCGAATAAATAAATAATTTCAATTTTTCTACGAACGTTTCGCACTGAATAGGCACAGCAGCTTAGAAGGGGGCGGTGAAGGCCGCTTTTTGTAATTCGAGTGAGAGTAGCCCAAACAGTTTGTGGTGGATTTTTTTCTAATATACATGTTCTACTCCTATCTACTAGTGTGTCTCGGTGAAGGCAGCTTTTTGTGATTCGAGTGAGAAAGTGAAATATTTTTCTAATATACATGTTCTACTCCTATCTCTGTCTCTTATACACATCTCCGAGCCCACGAGACTAAGGCGAATATCGTATGCCGTCTTCT
>ENA-ORBV01010533-ORBV01010533.1-microbial-mat-metagenome-genome-assembly--contig:-NODE-10533-length-14768-cov-5.075829_pt1 | contig 14768 bp, 8 predicted proteins | sample MGYA00237777_ERZ505514 | MGnify/ENA primary metagenome ERZ505514 (study PRJEB26160, sample SAMN06269048) | microbial mat metagenome | isolation source: Oligotrophic lake microbial mat | place... | reverse complement strand
GATTGGTTTTCCACAGGTCTGAGGGAGTTTTGCAAGTGGCTCACGTGATTATTGTATTTTAATGTGCTGTTTTGGTGTCTGTTCGGCTCGGCAGGGTCAGATTTTGGATTTGCTTTCGACGTCTCGCCGCTGATCGCGCTGTTACTCGCCGCGAATGCACCGAAACCGGTGATGAAAATTATCTGGTGACTTCCGCGCGTGCTAGCGGGCGCGGGTGTGAAGGAAAATTCGATTCGCGGCAACAAGTCGGTGTAAAACACCGTGCAGATTCTCGCACACGACATTGCAGAACACGGGCTTGTTCGCTTTCGTGCGGTACGTCCACGTGTAGCCGCAGTCCGGGCAGGTTATCTGCAAGGATAAGGGGTTAATATTCTGCCCTTCCCCCACAACGGGAACAATGCCAAGAGAGATTCCTCTTGCGGCGGGAAGGGCAGAAGGTTAGTGACCGAGTTTTGCTGAAATTAATTGGTAGGCAGCAATTATTAAGAGAATCAACGAGGTAGAACGAACGACGAAGTGTTCGGCCTTCGTGAAGAAGTCAGGATTGGCTTTCTTCTTTTCCATTTTTTGCCTTTGCCGTCCCCCGCTGCCCTCTTCCGACCCTGCCCTTCTGTGAAAGGTGATTGTGAACCAGGTACCGGAATAGTAGGGGCTGTGGATATGTTGAATTCTCTCTAAATATTTTACCATTCACTATCTGGTTCAAGAAACAATGTGACTCGTCCATTCCCCCAAGCCCGAGGGCTTAGGAGTCCTGGATAGGGTCCCAGGCAGACTGGTGCGATCTACGCCTCCACGAACGCCACCAGGAGCCCCTTATCGCTTAGCGTATAGTTTTTGCCAACCTGTCCTGCCTGGCCAACATCACGATTTCCGCATCGAAGTGACGCCCCGCGAACAGTTCTTCGACGGAAGCAAACTGGGCTATTCCTCAATCTTCGCTCATCCCTTCCGTTTTGCACCAGAGCCCCAAAAACCACGTTTTCTAATGATCGTTAATTATGAACATGAAACGCAATTGAGGTCTGGCTCGTTAGTGCCTTAGCAACCAGCAGGACGAGCAATCATATCGGAAAGCCGAACATGCGTTTCCTTTCGCGCCAGCAATCCAAGTTCATAGTCAAATTGGCTCGCAGTAGTGAGCAGGCAACGCAAGCAGGCAGTGATGCAGGTATCGTCATGCTCCTTGTCTCGGAACATCGTCCTCAAAGAACCGTCAAGCCATTCCGCTCCCCGGCCGAACAACTCGACAACGTGTCCGGCGCCACCGGCATTGCTATCGAACAACTGAAGGCCCCAGGCGTTGGCGTTTCCGACCCGGCAGACAGTCATCCCGATCTCGCGCGGGTCCAATTCAAGCACTTCGGCACCCGCCTGCTTGAGCGCATATCCAATAGTCGTTACAACGCGTTGTGACAAAGACGGGCCGGATACGTTGCCGAAATCGAGTTGAACCAGATCGGTTACTTGCTGAGCCGCCAAATGGTGATTCCGAAGGACTGGCGCTTGCTTACTACCCCAGCACTTCCCATCCTTTCTTCGCAAGTTAGTATGAATCTCAAATTGTCTCGGCAGGTTTTCACGGCCACTTCCGCTTTTGACCTCACTATCTGCGAATCCGCATCGAGTGCAAACCGCGAACCCTAATGCGTCGGTTCCTCCATTCGTGGCCAGGATCTCGCCGCCTTCGCACAGCGTAGCCTTCAATCCCTCAATGTTGCCAAATCTATAGTCGATTGCGTCATTTTCTCCCGGATTCAGGAACTCCGTGGATACAAGTGTGGCCCGCCCGACGCGTTCTTGCTTACCCGACCATGAGGGTGGATCCCACGTTGCGGTAGAGTATCCGTATCGTGGAACCAGTAGCGTCTTACCCATATCCAGTTTGGGTCGGAGGCATGCAGTTGCTCTGCACGTTGATGTCGGTTCTTCTGGCCACGGGCTGTACCAAACGTGTCCATTTGTGCAGGCATATTGCCACAGACGAGTTCCGAACTCCTTTTCCCCGGCGCCATTTCCCCAATCGCTCAAGATGCCGTTGGACGTGAATGTCTTTCCTCCAGCAAGGATCGTCGAACCCGGCACATATTCGCTGACTGCAAGGATCCCATCTCGCTCAAGGCTAACCGGTTCCCGCGAGGAATCCCTGTCTTCGGGGATCGTCAAAGACTGCAATCCGATCGGGAATCCGTACCGCGGCAGGAAACGGCGGAGGCCCAACTCCTCAATCACTGTTTTGCCCCAGAGCGCATTTGCCTGATGGGCAATTGCATTGAGCACGGGCGTTTTGCCTTCATCCCGCCGCATCTTCCACGCGGTAATGAGCCGATCATAATTTTCGGACCAGTTGATCCAGCTTTTGTGGAACTCGTCGCTGCAGGATGCAGCAATGGTATCGACGGAAATGGTAATCGGCGTGCCTGAGAGAAGCTGTCCCAGCGAATCCTGGTAGAAGTCAGGATTGGCGCCAACGAACCGTAAAAAAAACTCGAACTGTTCTGCGATCACTTTGCCTTCAACCCACCAGGACGAGGGTTTAACCAAACTCTCGTAGGGCCCGTACTGCCCGTCCTTGGGTATGGCCGAGCCCGACCGGATAATCGGCAATCTGGGTCTTCCGCAAAGCCATCCAATCTTGTTGAAAGCCAGCATTGCGCCAACGTGAGAATCTGGGTGATAAATGGCACGAAAGAACTCGCCCATGAGATAGGCGTGCAGATGACGGCGCCCAAAACGCTCGCGGCCCAGGAGGACTGTCGGCCTGCGGAGATCTCTATGAAAGAACGCGCTGAAATCTCTGAAGACCGCCTGATTGTAAGCATTGTCTCTCGCATACGTTGCCACCAGTGCGGACCCGTCCGTTCGCCGTCCGGCCCGGCCGCCGCGCTGCTGGTAATTGGCTCTTCCTGGCGGAACATTTCCCAGCATTACACCGGAGAGCCCACCGATATCAATCCCGAGTTCCAGTGTCGTCGTGGCGCTCAAAATATTGCGGGCCCCGATGGAAAAGAGATCTTGCAATCGCCGATTTTCTTTTGAGTCTAATTGCGCCGAGTGCTCTTCGGCCCAGACTCCAAGTTGGAAGGTCAGATTGTCGAAAAGCTCACGGCGCACGCGACCAAGCCGAGTATCACCATCCAGGGCTTCATGAGTGGTTTTTACCAGTTCCGACCGGCCATTTACGTTTGGAGATTGGCCAAGAACGGAACGCGGCCAAACTGCTCCAGTGGTCAGGCAGTGGAAGGGTTCCACAGGACGCCGCAGATAGAGTTCTTCAAATACGAGTCGAATTGCTTCGACGCCGTTTCCATCGGCGGACTCGCGAGTAGCCACCTCTATCCAACCGCACGTCCCGCTCTTTGCAAGAGCCAGAAGCCCGTCGAAAGCCGCCTTCAGTATCTGAGGCGAGAGACGTTCGAGATCCGCATCAGGACACCCGGAAGCCCGGAGCACAGCGGTAGAAAACACGGTCCTTCGCGCGCGTTCCGTCGCGCCGATGAAGGGAATCAAGCCGTTTCGAAACCGTAATTTTAAACTAACCCACGATCCCAAAGGAAAATAATGAGAGGTCCAATCTAAAATAGGGTCTCCAAGGGTCACCGCCCCATCTACCCGAACCGTATCAAGAAGGGCTGAGATAAAACTGGGCCACGCTTGAGATAGCGAAGTCCGAATGTTCTCCGGAAGGACGCCAGCTAGTTCCTTGGGAATCGCACTGTCAGCAATTCCCGGATATACGATTTCCGCCAATCCGAGAGTTTCCAAAGAAGTTCGATTCCATGCCGGGCTTGCAAACTCGGCGGAGAGGATCTCGTTTTTCCGCTCGATGTTCCTGGTTCGATTTTGATCCCAGACTTTTTCATCCCACGAAGCTCTTTCATGGCGAACAGCCGATTCCCGATGAAAGAACTCTGCCAGCAACGGTTCGGAATCGAGTCTTTCCCCCCACTTATGGATTACCAGACCATCCAAAACCGTACTCAGCCTGCTCCGCTTTTCTCTTAGTTCCCCCTCGAGATCACCTTTCTCCGCGGGGCTGATGTTGGGATCCTCCAAATCAGTTCCCAGACGGTCTACATCGCGCTTCAGTCTGTCAATCGATCCTTGGTCTGCGGTCTGCTTGGCCAGAAGCCCGCCCACCAGCGCGCGGGCGAGTTGAACCTCGTGATTACGAGTTAGTAAAGGTCCCAGCCGCGCTGCCTCGCGGCGGCTGTCGCTGAAAATCAGTAGCCGCCGGCCCCGTGCCGGCAACCAGGCTCGCGCGCCTGAGGGAGATACAGGCATCGCCGCCAACAGAGTTTCAGCCACTACGGGAAGGCCAAGTCCGTCCCCAAACCCCATCGGCTGGAACGCACCGCTGTCAGCTCCACAATTTGGGCACTCCATCAGCCGCTCCAGCCAAGCCGTTTTACCGGAATCTTCTTCACAAAGTCTCGACTTCAAATCGAACGGAAATCCGCCAGAGCTAACAAGGCGAACAAACCAATATTCAGGCTTTGGGGACTGCCCGCGAGTGTGCCAGCGGGGACGCAGACTGAGCGTATTGTCCGTTCGATGAATTCCCGCCACCAAATCCTGACCGCACCTGTCACACCGGCACAAAGTCAACATCGCGCAACTACAATCCGGGCATTGATCCATCCCCTCCGCTACAATTCGCCCGCCTAGCGGGAAACGGCTCATTTGTGTTCCGCAACCGGCGTTGAGGCAGACTGACACAGTCACCGGTGCGCGGGCCATTAGATGAAGCTTGTGAGGGACGAGTGGCAATTCGCCTATGCTGCGGCGGGCCCGCGATCCCAACTGAAGAAGCCTTGCCGTGGCGGATATTGCACTCGCATCCGAAGAACTCCACAAGGCGGCTGCCAGATCGCGCAGCCGGAGGATACCCTCGTTACGGCTTTTCCAGAGAACATTTTCAAGGCTCGAAATTATGGGAGCGTGCGAAAGGGTATGGTGCAATACCGACGCAGGACTCTTGTCCTGGAGCGTTCCGGCGATTACCTCGGCGCCGACAAGTGGGCGAACGCACGATCGGGCGGCTTCCGCCAGAGCCGGGTCTTCGACCAGCCCGTCTTGGCTAACCAGAACTGCCGCTTCCAACGCGTCCATCTGAATGTCGTGAGGGCGGCAAGCCCTGTCGGGCGCTACAGCTTCTGGCAGGGGTGGCCTGACTGATTCGCCCTGTACCCACTGGACACTGGCCAAATCCTTGCTGAATAGTTTCGCGGCAAACTCCTGAACATCCCCTCCTAGCGTCGCCGAAGTCGCAATCTGTAATATCTTCTCGCCCGGAACCCCGCAACGGATAAGCACCCTGCGAAGCAACAGCGCTATTTCTGCCGCCAGTGTGCCTGTGTACATGTGAGCTTCATCCGTCACGAAGATGCGGAGTGCGGCGCCAAAGAACACCGCGTCTTGCGGCCGGCATAGCATGTATTCGAGCATGGAGTAGTTAGTGACAAGCACATCGGGAACGGCTCGTCTCGCCTCTGCGCGCGTTCGGCGGCGGCTTTTGTCGAATCTGGGGTAGCCTTCTTTCTTAGCGGCGGCCTCGTCTTCCGGAGTCTCACCCGTGAAATGGAATAGGGTTACTTGATCCTGTCCGGCCAGCCACTTGTGAAGGCGTTCGACCTGATCATTCACTAGCGCATTCATCGGATAGAGGATGATCGCGCGAACTCCGGACTCACCCGGCGCGCGCTTATCACGGAACAGCGCGTTAAGGACGGGGTACAAGAAAGCCTCGGTTTTGCCGGCCCCGGTTGCCGCCGTTACGACAATTGCGGGGCGAGGCCTGCCAGCAGTCTGGGCCTCCGCCTGAATCACCGCGTGCTGATGAGCGTATAACGGCCGGTCAAGTGGAACCTCCTTCGTGGATTCAAGCTGCCTAATGAGTTCGGCAGAGATCAGCTCTGTTTGGCCGAGATCCCGCAACGATAGCCCACAGGTCGCGGATGGAAAAACCGCTTCGACCCAGAGTTGCCCAACCAACCCGCCGCTCTTCTCGTCCGCCTCCCACAACTTCCGGCAAGCGTCTGCCAACTGGGAGTTTCTGAGGAAGGCATGGGATTGGGCAAACTCCGCAAGTCGCTTCCGGAGAAATGCTTCTGTGCTGACGGCATCGAGTTGAAAAGTATCTCTCAGCTTGTTCTGATTCATAGTTATACTCGCAGTGGCTGCTCTCCCGTGGCATGCCTTATCAGTGATACGGCCAGGAACTTGCGAATTGGCGAATTCGCTAATGCGATACGCAGGTTCAAGTCCTGAACTGGTCTTTCCCCGCCCGAAGGCAACGCCAGCCGCAACAGGCTGTCCGTCACAAACCTCTCGTTCACCGACATGGATTCCGCCGCTTCTTTCAGGCATACCGCCAACGCCGATTTGAGATCGGCATCGGTTGCGGATCTGTCAAGGCCGAGAATTAGCGCTTGCAACCTATCCAAGAAGTTACGCCTCTCACTTTGATAGGGACCCGGGTATATCTCCCCAACGCCATCGATCGAAAGCTGTGCGAGTAACATTGGGTTAGCCGCCAGAATCGGTTCAAAACCGTCCCAGCATTTTTCCAAATCGTCTGCGGGATCACCCGTCATCAAGCCCATCCTCAGAATCGCCTGACGGGACTGCTCGGGTGTCGGGCGCCAGCTCCAGAGAGCGCCTCGAACCACAGAGAGCCATGCATCCTCGTGACTATCCGAGTATTCAGCCCCCACGCCCGGCGAGACGTTCGTGAGCCATGCTAATAAGGTACTCACTGGATCAGCTAGAGCTGTAGTTTTTAGCCGGGTTTTCAGACTCTCATGCAGGAGCGGCGCCCGCCACCAGCGCAACCATCTGGCGGTCGTTAGCCAGGAGCCCGTGTGCTCCATGATCTGCTGAAGTCCAGTTAAGCCAGGCGATGCTGTTCTTGCACCCAGCCAGGCTCCATCGTAAGATATTGCAAACCCTTCTGGACGCTCCTCAAATGAGGGGCGAACTTCGCACACGTTTTCCGCCTGAGACCACTGATCGTGGCCAAGTTGACGGGGTGAGTCTTCGCCAACCAGCCAGATCCAAATGTCGTGCTTCTCGCCCAACTCGATATTGTTTCGTAACTGCAGTTCCCAGTGATCCGCTTCCCGGCTTACCCATCGGATCATACCCGAATTCAACAGGCCCTTGGTGAGCCTCTTGCCAGGAGACGGATGATTATAGGGGCCTATCGAGAGACATAACGGTTCACCAACCCCATGGAGCGAATCTCTTAACGATGAAACGGCTCGACGGGGACGCTGGCAAAAGTGATCGCCCTCAAGGAATACCCAGTCTTCAGGATGCCGTTTCTCTCGCTCCCAGTCCGAGGGCAATCGGGCAAGTATCCTTCTTTCCTGGAAGTACTCAATGTCGATATCGAGCGAGCTATTAAATGGTTTCCAACCATTTTCCGTCTCAAGCGCCACTCCGCTCACTTCCGATAAATGCAGATCCACCGTTCGTCGCTCAAGGCGCCCTCCGTTAATGCATTCAATTTTGGCAGTGGAAGTGTAGTCGGCACCCGCCAGCAAGGGCAGGTATCCCTGGAAATGACCAGGCTGCGTCTGCGCGAGATCGATTCGCTGGATACCGGCCCGAATATGCAGCAGTTGCATTCCGGGTTCCGTGGCAACGGACACTCGAACTGTTTCGCCCCACCAGCCACCAGACGAATGCACCACCATCCGATTCGATTGCGAAGTCTCACTCATGGCCTCCCAGTGCGTCGAGACCGGGCTCCAAATGGTCAATCCTCCATCTCGAATCTCAAGGTTTGCCGGAAAGCCATCGCGGAATGCCCAGAAGGTCCATTCGTCTTGGAATACTCGATGGAATTCGTTCGATGGCGGATGTATCGTGACTCCCGTCCGGCAGAGGATGGCGGCGGCGCGTTTGATATCCTTGCCACGTTTCGCGGGATCGATTCGTCGCCCGGTCGCGAGATCATAGATGCCGAATGCATCCGGGTCCGGCGTTAGACGAACTTCAAGCGGACTTGCAAGGGCTGACACGCCTCGCTGAATCAGGTCCGCTTGCAGGACGGAATGGATCGGTTCGACGACCAACACACCTTCGACATTGTCTATTCGCCATTCAGCCCCGGTTCTCTGGATCTGGACGCGCTGATCCTGGATTTTCAGGATGTAGCGGTGGCCGTCCATCCAGGCTGGCGGGGTCGGCTGCAAGCCAATTTCGAAGACCGGTGCGACGCCCGTCCACCGCAGTCGAGGCTCCGTTAGTATGGTGTTTGCCGTTACCTGATCTTCGCCGTTCTCCTGGTTAGCGGGGGAGTGATCCAGGTCCCGCCTCGATACCGAAGCAGCAAGGATCTCCTCCCGGTCCTCAGGAAGTACCCATGGGTTCCCCTCCAACGACCGACGGACCTGACTCTGCCCTAGTGCCCCCATCGGCAGCGCTGGAATACCATCCAGAGCGAGGAAAAGGTTTCGGAGTAGAGCTTTGAACCCTTGCTTGTTAGGTCCTGCACTGCGACGGGCGGCAGGGCACCTTGGCCGAGCCAGAAAGGAAGTCGATTGAACCCCCTTCTTGACAGCCCGAACTGTAGGAAGACTGTTCTAAACCACGATTGCTCGCCCTCGCGGCCAAAGGCGTGGCGGATTCTCAACTTTCGGCAGATATCTTCGGTTGCGTCCCTCAAAAACCGCCGGGGCGACCCGGGACCGCTGAATAAGATACGCCTTAGTTGCGACCCCAAGGAATCATTAACATTCGACCACATGTCACCTTCAACAGCGTTCCTTTGCGCGACGTAACTGCAAAGTGCGAGAAAGGTTATGCTAAGACAGTCCATTCCAGAGAACGTCGTTCCGAGATGGGTAATTCTCTGGGATCGCAGCGCCTGTAACTCAACCTTCCCGATTTGCGCCCATCGTGAAAGCTTGGCTCGGTCCTCCGGTGTCCATGCCAATTCCGCCAGGGACCAACTGAGTTCTTCCCTAAGATCGGCACTTCTCTCGAAAATGGTTCGCATCACTTGGAGCGGGAATGCGAGAGACTCCGGTTCCCACCCTTTCAGCACGCTGTCCAAAACTGCGTCGGGTTGTGCGATCAATACACCTTCCGTTTGCGGCTCACGCACCGGAGCGACGGCTGCTTCTTCGCGATCCGTAATGAGGGAGTCTTCAGCCGTCGTCAGGCCGAAGACTCCGCCCCCAAGAGAAACGAAGGCGTCGGCGTTTCCAGCCATTACAGAGTATAGAGTGGTTTCGAGATGCGCATCAAGCGGATACAGAATTCCTAGGCCATCATTGATCTCCCGTGTGTTCAGCGGTGTGCCGTAGAGATCAAACACGGCGAGAATCCGCCCCTTGATTGTTAAGCCTTGGCGAACGGAACTCTGCCTTCTCCCGAACAAGTTGGTCAACCTCTCATCCAGTTTTTGGCGGTCTTCGGGCATGTACGGATGCGCCGGAGTTAGCGCCTCGTCAAGGCTTATCGCATCGAGGCCTCGCGGGATTCGCATGGTGAAACATTCTCTGCCGGAGGTGATCGGCATCCTCTTCAGGGCGCGCGACAGTTTTCCAAGTGCCTTCTCTTCGACCTGCCGAATCCGTTCACGTGTCAGGTTGTAATGACAGCCGATTTCATCGAGGGTGTGTTCCTCCTGGAATTCGCAGAGGCCAAATCGGCGCGAAACGACGTCGCGCTCCTTCTCAGACAACTCCCGCAAGAGTGCGGCGACAAAATCGGCGCCGTCGTATGTGTCAACATGACTGACGCTATTGGTGGAAGTCGTAACGAGTACCTCTAAATCTCGCCTGGACAGCCCCGGGGCCGGACAGTCCAGGCGAACCGGTAGCACGCCCACGGTTAGCAGGGACATCGACTTTTTTACGTTAAGCCCCTCCTTGCTTTTGATAAGCGAGATCAAAGATCCAGAGTCACCGAATTCCTTTACGTGTTGGCCCAATTGCTTCTGAATATCTTGTCGTTGTTGGGCAGCATGAACCGGCAACCTAATGAGTCGGCTATCGTTGGCCACTGAGCGCGTAATGCGCTGCCACATCCAGACCGTCGCGAACAGCGCGAATCTTCCGTGCTCGAGATAGTTGTATTTTTCAGCAGCCAAAACCAAGCCCAGAGCGGCTTCCTGAACGAGATCCGCGTATTCGACGCCCATGTTGATGTAAGCGAGTACCATCCGAAGGGAATATCGCAGGTATCCCTCGATAAGTATTCCCCGCGCCTTAGCTGCCCCGGCCTCGATCGAGGCCCGGAGATCCACCCAGTCCGTGTCGAGTAAAAACGGAGCCGCAGCTTGAACTGATGGATTTCTACCATGGTTTTCTAAATATGTACGCCAGAAGCGCAGAAACTCGAGCGGAAAGACCGAAAGGCATTGAGCAATCTCAGTTACGACCTTCGTGGCCAATCGTTTGTCATTATCTTCGTGGTACGGGCCGTTCAGGCACCGGAAAAGCTTGCTCAATCGAAACTGAAAGATCCGCTCTCGGGCTTCGAGGGCTTCGATAAGCAGCTGGCTCCAGGAAGGGATTTTGGATTCCGGCAACTGACTGCTTACAAGCTTTTCGTACGCGCCGATACAGCACTCAAAAACTGTCAACAAACTGGTGGCTGAAATCTCACTGCCTTTTCTGGAGGGATCCTCATCCGCCGTAGGCTCAGGGACAGCTTCTATGCACGATATCGCAGCCGCAAGCCAGAACTCCTGGTCCTGGCTCGCGATCACCGGAAGCTTCGCTACGTTCTCAATCAAGAACGAATACGGGTCGGGAGCTATTCGTGCCATTTGAGGTTATGCTGAGTCGAGCGGCTGACGATCTCGGAAGGACAACGCGGACACAATAGTGTAGTCCCAATTCGGAGAGCCTCTCGTGCCGGCGCGTGGTACTGCTTCGGGGACGTTCGCGCCCTGGATCTGGAGGGACTCGGGAAGCGCGAGCGATGCGAGCGGCCCGTACAACTGCCGACCGAATCAGATTCCGCCCAGTCTGGGCACGACGGGATCACTGAAAGAGAAAATGGGCGCGACAGCCTGGATTCGAGCGAGATCCGAGGAGCCGAGATATCGTGGGGCGCAGATGAGAACCAGTGAGTAAAATGAATCATGTCGATGGCCCCGTATAGGAGAAGGATAATATCACACTGCCCGGGAGGTTTTCGGGTAGCGCGGTTTTTAAGTTGTTGATTTGCCGGAGCAATGGCGGGGGCGGTAAAACTGTACAGGAGGGGTAAAAAGTTCCAGAGGCGGCGGGTTGGAGGCGATTGGTATCGCCAAGCTACGTGGCGCACGGAGACTCATCTTTCGACAGCTAGGAAACCCTGAAAAAACGGGGGCGGTGCAGAATTGGATGGAAAGGCGGCAGGGCCGTTGATAGTCTTGGGCCAGTATGCCGCAAGAAAAGACGATCCGCACGGCGTTCGCGCTGGTCGTCTATGTCCGTTTCTGCACGAATCTTTGCGCCTATCCCTTCCTCACCCTGGAAGAAATAGAGAAGATCGGGATTTGAGCCGATCGGTTGGAGTGCGCCGGTACAGCTTAAACACGAAGATATCTTTTATCATTGCCAAGCGAGCTTGCCATGCCACAGTTGATACATACATACGATGTATGTATCTTAAATTGATGGTGGACGACCTGATTTTCCAATGGGACGATGGAAACATCGGACACATTGCTCGTCACAATGTGACGCCCTTGGAAGTCGAACAGTTCTTTGGCAATGATCCGCTGGACCTCGCGGCGGAGGTCGTGGACGGAGAGGAACGCTACACCGGCGTGGGGCATACTGACAGTTTTCGTGTGCTGGTGCTCGTCTGGACGATGCGGGGAAAGGCCACCCGTCCTATTACGGCGTTCGACGCCAGTGAGTGGCTAGAAAAACGATACCTGACTGAAAAGGGACTCTGATTATGAAGAAGAGCAACGAATCACTGGTGGTGCCGAAGTTCAAAACAGAAGCGGACGAAGCCCAGTGGTGGCATGACAACCGCGACAAGATCGAACAGGCCCTCAGCAACGCCATGGACAATGGAACCATCCGGCAAGGCACCGCGCAACGGTTGAGCCGGGAAGCCAAAACCTCGAAGAACGTCACCATTCGGATGGCGGAGGCGGACCTTGATCTTGCTCGCAAACAGGCGGAAGCCAAAGGATTGCCATACCAGACCTACATCAAATCTTTGCTGCATGAGGCGCTGGTGAAGAGTGAGCGGCCCCAAGCAAGCTGAGCGATCGGCACGTTGGGCCTCGGCTCCGCCTCAAGGTCGGGGGTCAATGTCGCCCCGCATTGAATTCCTGGCGCAATCGATGTCTGCAATCACTTCATGGCCGCGGCGCGGAATCTCGAGATCGAAGCGAGGGCGAAAGAGGCGGCGCGGCATTGAACTACAATCTCACCGGCCAATTGCCGCCTGCTCCGGGAGTATGCCCGGCGCCGGGGAAGCAACAAAAATGGAGCAACCGAAAAGGATCAAATGAAGCGCGACGAAACGTTGAGCAGCAATCCCATCGCCCGAAAGCTGGTTGCCAGTTTGAGACGGAGCCTGCGGGGCAAGGTAGTCAACATCGGGCATGTCATCAAAGCTCGCGCCGCGGCGGAGGAGCTACAGGGGACCGTGGTGACGGCGGATCGACTTGCCGACTTCCATCCGGCACATGCCGCCTATGTCTACACCCAAAACCAGGTGTCGGTCCTGTCGGAGCAGATCACGGCCTTGAAAGAATTGGCGCCATTCGCCGCCATCATTTCTAAAGCCGAGGACCTCTACATGCCAAGCGCGCCGCCGATGAGCCCGCTGACGACATCTTACTACACGTGTTGGGCGTTCTTCGACGCTTGCGTGGGAGCGGCAAAGGAGACCATCGGAACGATCATTTTGGAGTTCGGCGCCGAGTTTGGCATTGGCGCCGGGCAGTTGCGCCTCATCCGGTTAATGCAAGAGTCGAGGATGGGCTTCTATATTCACCAGGGCCGGAAAGGCGATCTGGCCGTTCTCGAGGAACTCGTCACCGGCGCTGTCCGCCACGCTATTGTTCCGGCCGGCTACCGCGGCTTGAAAGGCGAACTATGGTACGTGCGTGTACTCCCGCCGCCAATCCCAGGCTATTCAGAACACGTCGTCTTCACGACGCCGTATGTCGTGTTGCAGCCGGGGCTACACGAGTGGATGGCGTATTTCAGCCGTACGATCAAACAAACGGCGCGCGTCGACGACTATGAACTCCACATGAAGTACGGGCCAACGCGGAAGTACTGGAACGATTTCGTATTCGAGGGCTACGTGAACCACCGGACGGAGGTCATCTATCTCAAAGGCCTTCCCGACATCCCCGAAAGCCGGCCGCACTCCGAAGTGCATCGCTGGGGGTTTGGCCGATGACGTTTCAACACAACGATGGAGGGAGGAGGCGATCCAGGCTCCGGCATCCATCTGCCACCACGGTCCGCAATAATTCAAAGGAGGTTACTGGCTGATCCGGGTGTGCCGCCGTCAACAGGCCGATTACCGTTTCCACCTCAGCCTCCATGCACATCGATTCGCCAAGTTCCTGTCGTTTCCGCATCAGCCGATATCCGGCCGGACCACCACAGTACTGCGGCGGCGACGCTCCCCGCCCGCCTAAACACACCGGCGTTTCGTCGCCGGCCGATCCGTCTTCAAGATTGACCAGCCGGAGTTCCCATTCCCATTGCGTCGAGAGTATAAAGGCTGGTGACACGACTGTTGGGGCTACCCCTACTTGGAGAACGGGGGAATGATCGAGAAGGCGCAGGCCATCGCCGCGCACGCCTCCCCGCGAACGACCAAGCTCTATGACCGGACCTCGGATGTGCTCACCTTGGAGGAGATAGAGAAGATCGGGATTTAAGCATCCGTCATTGTGCGGACGGTTACTCGCCGGTCTGGCGGTCACCGCAAAATCGGTTGAGCGTGTCGCCGAAGCCATCGGCGCCGATATCGATCCAGCCCCTTTTCGGTTCATTTCCAGTCGCCTCCACGCGACTCCTTGAACCTATCTGTAAGACCACCCAACGGTAACGCAGGCTTGCCGGAAGGACACGATTAAAGCACGACACCTTACCTCGAAATCAGGTTTTAACGTCGTGGTCTGATCCGAAGACCGTGAGGTATATTCCAGAATTGTCGCAACTAAATCGGCAGACCCGATGTTTGTACGTCTCGCTCACCGGTAGCGAGCTTAGTCTCCGGCGAGGAGTGCGATGAGCTTCGCAAGGGCTATTCGTTGCGCGGGCTCGACTTCGCGTGACCAGGCCGCTGCGAGTTCGGCCCGCACCTTTTCTTTCTGAGGAGGCCGGAGCTTAAGAGCCGCGCAAGCGGCGACCTCGGTTTCGAGTGCTCGCCTGCTTGCATCTCCACCACTCCTAACCAGCCGCTCCCGGATCGAGTTCGTAAGGTCTTTTGTCGCTCCGAACCATTGTCTAGCGAGGCAAGAGATGATCTCCTCGCGTCCCTGAATGTCAGGCCGGGATGCAGCAAAATTGGCGAGGCGTTCTGTGGTCTCGACCGCGAGGAGTTGAGACTGTCCAACCCGACCAAGCGCGACCGCCGCGGAGTCGCCAGATGAAACGATTACCGTCTCACCCCGGTAGCTCGTAGCTTGCGGAGGAAACCTAGAGGCCGCCGGGAGACGTGCGAGCAAGATTTCAAGTTCGCCTGAGCCAACTGTGTCACTTTCAGAATTGTTTGGCATAGGGTCGTCAACATTATTTGGCATACTCTTTGAGTATGGACGAACTGGCGGG
>ENA-ORBV01010531-ORBV01010531.1-microbial-mat-metagenome-genome-assembly--contig:-NODE-10531-length-14769-cov-4.910836_pt1 | contig 14769 bp, 14 predicted proteins | sample MGYA00237777_ERZ505514 | MGnify/ENA primary metagenome ERZ505514 (study PRJEB26160, sample SAMN06269048) | microbial mat metagenome | isolation source: Oligotrophic lake microbial mat | place... | reverse complement strand
GCGCTGGGCGAGGCCGGAGCCCGCATCATGCTGAGTTCGCGCAAAGCTGCCGATCTGGAGCAAGCCGTTGCCGAGTTGCAGGGCAGCGGCATTGACGCGCGCTGGACGGCCGCCGATTGCTCGGATGAACCGGATATCCGTCGCCTCGCGCAAGAGACCCTGCAGCGCATGGGACGCATCGACATCCTGGTGAACAATGCCGGTGCGACCTGGGGTGCGCCGGCTGAGGACCATCCGGTGTCGGCATGGGACAAAGTGATGAACCTCAATATCCGGGGTTACTTCATCCTGAGCCAGCAGGTTGCGAAGAGCTGCATGATTGCACAGCGTTCCGGCCGCATCATCAACCTGGCCTCAATTGCCGGCCTCGGTGGCAACCCACCGGAGATGCAGATGGTCGCCTACAACACCTCCAAGGGAGCGGTGGTCAATTTCACGCGTGCCCTTGCCGCAGAGTGGGGCAAACACAATATCACCGTGAACGCGATTTGCCCGGGGTTTTTTCCCAGCCGCATGACCGCCGGCACACTCAAGGCCCTGGGTGAAGAGACGCTGGCAGCCCACGCGCCGCTGTTGCGCCTGGGCGACGACGAAGATCTCAAGGGCATCACCTTGTTGTACGCTTCTGACGCAGGCAAACACATTACGGGCCAATGGCTGGCGGTCGACGGTGGCGTGTCGATCGTGACCGGTGGTTGAGCCGACCGAGCCCCTGGACTGGGGCGTGCAAGTACCGTTCATCACGCACCTGGGCTTCGAATTGCGCCAGTGGGATGCGCACGGGGCCGAGATCGTCTACGAGGCGCGCGCCGAACACCTCAACTCCCTGGGCATGACCCACGGCGGCGCCTGCATGACGCTGCTCGATGTGAGCATGGCGCGTGCGGCGCGCGGGGAATACAAAGACGTCGGCATCGTAACGGTAGAGATGAAGACCACGTTCATGCGGCCGGCGAAGGGCAAACTGACGGCGCGCGGGCGCTTGTTGCACCGCACCGAGACCATGGCGTTTACCGAGGCCAGCATTGTGGATTCGCACGGCCAGTTGTGCGCCCATGCCACTGGAACCTTTCGCTACGTCCGGCGAAAGGGGGCAGCGCCCGGGCAACCCACGCCGGCTGGGGCAATTGCGACCGACTGACCGCGCACAGCCCCTGGAGGACTCAACGTGACACAGCCCATATTGCACCATTACGCAATCTCGCCGTATGCCGAAAAGATACGCCGGGTGCTGGCCTGGAAACAGCTCGCCTGGCAGTCGGTGACGATTCCACCGGTCATGCCCAAGCCCGATGTGGTCGCCCTGACCGGCGGCTACCGCAAGACTCCCATTCTGCAGATCGGTTCCGACATCTATTGCGACACGGCACTGATTTGTGACGTACTGGAGCACCTGCAGCCTGCGCCGAGCCTGTACCCGGCGCGTGCAAAGGGGCTGGCGCGGATACTGGCGCAGTGGGCCGACAGCGCCCTGTTCTGGGCCGCGATGGGTCACAATTTCACGCCACAGGGTGTTCAACAACTCTTTCCGCTGGCGGGCGGAACCAGCCAACAGGTGTTCTCCGATGACCGTGCCAGCATGCGCCAGGGCATGGCCCGCGCACGCGCCCAGGATGCAGCGTCTGCGTACCGCTCGTACCTGCGTCGGCTGGCGGACATGCTCGATGGCCAGCACTACCTGTTGGGCGACCGCCCCGCAGTGGCCGATTTTGCGGCCTACCATCCGCTATGGTTCACACGTGTCTGCACTCCAGCGGTGGCCAGCATCCTGGACGCCACGCCATCGGTCCTGCGCTGGATGGACCGCATCGCAGCCGTACCGGATTCGCGCGTCGGCGACCTGGATGCGGGCGCAGCGCTGCTGGTGGCGGCAACGCAAGCACTGCGCGAGCCCGTGGCCGACACCTTCCAGGACGACCACGGCCTGCCCCTGGGCAGCCAGGTCAGCATCGCCAGTGACTTTTTTGGTGTGGAGCCCAGCGTGGGTGAACTGGTGGCAGCGACGCGCATGCACTACACAATCCGGCGCACCGACCCTCGTGCCGGTACTCTGCACGTGCATTTCCCGCGCATCGGTTATGTGCTCCGGGCTGCGACGGCCACATGAAGGAAAGCGCTTCCATCGCCTGGAAAGACTGTTTGCTGGATGAAATGCACCCGCGCGAGGTGTATGCCATCTTGCACTTGCGCAGTGCCGTGTTTGTGGTCGAGCAGGCCTGTCTGTTCCAGGACATGGATGGCCTGGATCATCAGGCGGTGCATGTGACGGCGTGCGCCGATGGTCGGCTGGTTGCCTATGCACGCTGTTTTGGTCCGGGCGTGGTTTTTCCCGAGGCCAGTATCGGCCGCATCACCACGCACGCGTCGGTGCGCGGCAGCAAACTCGGCCATGCACTGGTGCACCAGGCCAAGTCTGTTGTTGGGCAGCGCTGGGGCGCCCAGGCGGTCCGGATCGGCGCGCAGGCACGGCTGAAAGGCTTTTATGGGGGCCACGGCTTCGTCGACCAGAACCGTCCGTACCGGGAGGACGGAATTGATCACCTGGAAATGGTGTGGCAACCCTGAACCCTGGAGCAGTCAATGATCCTGAATTCCGCAATTGGGGGAGTTGCGAAATGTGAAGACCCGGCATTGGTGCGGGTTTCAAGCTCGTTTTTGTCACTGCGCCGCAGTTCCAACCGGGTGACGAAGCGGGTGACGGAATCTTCAGTGGCCCCGCGTACTTGCGGTGCCTGGTAGCTTTCAACTTGGGAAAACAGGATGATCACTGATTTCAAGAACAAGATCGCCGTGCTGACCGGTGCCGGCTCGGGCTTCGGCCTGGAATGTGCACGGATCGGGGCGCGCCTGGGCATGCGCCTGGTGCTGGTCGACGTGCAGCAGGACGCGCTGGAGCGTGCCGACGCCGAACTGCGCGCTGCTGGCGCCCAGGTGCTGGCGCGACGGGTTGACGTGTCCAAAGCGGCCGAGATGGAGGCTCTTGGCGCGGCGGTGCTGGAACATTTCGGGGCGCCGCATCTGGTCTTCAACAATGCCGGGGTAGGCTCCGGCGGCCTGATCTGGGAGACCAGTGTGAAGGACTGGGAGTGGGTGCTCGGCGTCAACCTGATGGGCGTCGCCCACGGGTTGCGCGTGTTCACGCCCATGATGCTGCTTGCGGCGCGGGCCGACCCGGCGTATTGCGGGCACATCGTCAACACCGCCAGCATGGCAGGCTTGCTCAATCCGCCCAACATGGGTGTTTACAACGTCAGCAAACACGCGGTTGTGAGCATGACCGAGACTCTCTACCAGGATCTGACACTGGTCACCGAGCAGATCAGCGCCAGCGTGTTGTGCCCGTTTTTCGTCCCGACCGGCATCACCGAGAGCCAGCGCAACCGCCCTGCGGAACTGCAGGAGGGAAACGCTGCGCAGACGAAGAGCCAGTTAATCGGTCGCGCAATGAGCAGCAAGGCCGTTGGCTCCGGCAAGGTATCGGCAGCCGATGTGGCGCAGATGGTTTTTGACGCGGTGGTGGCCAATCGCTTCTATATCTACAGCCACCCGAAAGCGATCCGATCGGTGCAGACCCGGCTCGAGGACATTGTGCAGGCCCGCAATCCGACCGATCCGTTTGCCGACCGGCCGGAGATCGGCGCGCAGTTGCGCCAGGCGCTGCGCGATGCTGCCTGAGCAGCCTCTCAGTGGACCTGGCGCGGGACCGATGCTCCGACCGGCCGGAGATCGGCGCGCAGTTGCGCCAGGCGCCGCGCGATGCTGCCTGAGCAGCCTCTCAGTGGACCTGGCGCGCGACCGACGCGTCGAACAGGTCGACCTGGGCCCGGATGTCGTCCGTCTTGCCCAGAATGCGCGTGAAGCTCAGCAACTTTTCGTCACGGATGAAGCTTGCCGAGGACTCGGCCGTCAACAGCATTTCCGGTGACTGTGGACGGGCCACCACGTAGCCCTGCACATAATCCACGCCGATTTCGGTCAGGGTCTGGACCGTTGCGGTGTCCTCGGCCCACTCGGCGATGGTCTGCATGCCCAGATTGCCAGCCAGGTTGACGATGGCCTCCACAATGGCAATGTTGGCCGGATGGCTGTTCATGTTGACGATGAAGCTGCCGTCGATCTTGAGCAGATCGGCCGGCAATTCCTTGAGATAGGAGAACGAGGTATAGCCGGCGCCGAAGTCGTCCAGCGCCACCTTGGCACCGAAGCCGCGCACGCGGTCGATGAATTGGCGCGTGTTGTTCAGATCGTGCAACGCGACACTTTCGGTGATTTCGATGCACAGGTGGCGCGCGATATCGGCGTTGGCGGCGAGCATGGCGAACACGTCCTGCATGAACTTCTCGTCATTGAGCGAAGCGCCACTGAGGTTCATGCAGACAAATCGGGTATTGAGCAACCGGAGTTCATGCGTATTGAGCCACGCCAAGGTGGTGGACAGGACCCAGCGGTCGATCACGCCCATGCGCCCGCAATTCTCCGCAGCCGATATCAGCCGGTCTGTGGGAACCAGGTTCCCATCGGCATCGCGCATGCGCAGCAGGACTTCAAAGTTCAGTGAATCGTGCGGCGCACGCAGCGACATGATGGGCTGCATGTCCAGGTACAGGCCGGTCGTTGCGGCACTGCTCGACAGCAGCTCGACGAGTTGCAATTCCGCTTCATGTTCTTTGAATGCCGGGGCAGACCGGTCGTACACCACCAGACCGTCCTGGTGCCCCTGTTTGGCCTCGCGGCAGGCACGGTCGGCGGTCGACAGCGCGTCCTTGATGCGGGTGCCGGGACTGACCTCGATCAATCCGACCGATCCACGCACATGGAAGACTTTTTCGCCGACGCGAAAAGGGGCGCCACCAACGCTGCGCACGATGCCCTGGCAGATCAGGGTCGCCAGCGCCATCTTGGTGTCTGGCAATACGATCACGAATTCGTCCCCACCGACGCGCCCGATGCGGATGTTCCCGGACACCACGTCCATCACCCGTCGGCACACCTGCTGCAGTACCTCGTCGCCTGCGTTGTGGCCGTACAGGTCGTTGATCAGCTTGAACCGGTCCAGGTCGAGGTAAGCCAGCGCCAACGGCCTGCCTTTCCCGGCGTGTTGTACTGCGTCGTTGAATGCGTTTTCGATCCCGCGCCGGTTAAGCACTTTCGTCAGAGGATCGTTGTAAGCCAGAAAATTCAGATCCTCCGTGGCTTTTGACTTTTCCGTGACGTCCTGCAGCGAGCCTTCGATGCGGTCATTGGCCAGGGTCGCCTTGACCAGGAAGCGGTGGGCCTCGTTGTCGCTGTGCGCATGGGCACTGCGCAGTTCAAGCTCACCTGCCGCCTTGGTATAGACAAAGTGGTGCAGTTGCGTCCAGGCGCCCTGGTCAAAATACTGCTGCCAGGTGTTGGTTCCGGGTTGCAGGACACGGTTACCGAGCATTTCCATCAGCGCCGGGTTGGCGCTCAGAAAACACCCTTGCAGGTTGAGCGAGAACAGGCCGATTGGCATCGCGGTGAAGTTGTGCTCCAGCTCAGCCTGGATGCGCAGGCGCTGTTCGTGTTCCTGGCGCATCTGTTCGGCAATCGCCAATGCCGCCAGCAGGCTCGAGGACAAGGCGACGGTGACAAAATTCGCCGCTCCGGCAAATTCCTTGATACCCGATACCGCCGCAAGAATCTCGGAGAGGGCGGACAGAAACGTGACGCCAAGCGAGGCGCCGTACCACATGGCGACCCGGGAGTGGGTGCGCAGCAGGATGTTGCCCAGGCTGAGCGCCATCAACACCAATCCAGTACCGGAGACGGCCCACATCATCGGCAGCCAGAACCGGTATGAAAGGAATATGGAGACCAGCAGGAATGGAAGGCACAGCCATTGGGCCACCCGCAGCGGGGCGTCGAAGCGGGTGTTGGCCAGATCGTCCTCAAACAGCTTGCGGTACAGCGTGATCGTCAGCAGCGCATAGATCGCAACCGTCACCGAGCGGCTTTGGGAGAGCCAGTCCGGCGGTACCAGCCGGCCGAGCCACTGGATATCCCAACCCGCAGTAATGGCGCCCATGCGCAGTGTCACCACGAGCCAGGCGGCAAACAGGACATACAGGATTTGCCGATTGATCAGTGCCGTCATCAGCACGAACACGGCAAGTACGATCAATCCGCCGTCCAGCAGGCCGGACTTGCGGTGGAACTCAATCACCGATCTGGTCAGATCGTCGACCGACCAACTGGCGGCGCTAAGCCGCGCTGGACCAACGAACTCGGCGCGGCACAGGACCGAGGCGCTGCGCTGTTCCAGGTGCAAGGTGAAACCCGCCTTCGATGGCGCCATCGAACCTTTGGAGTCAAAGCGCGATGATTCGCCAAGCTTTTGCAGGTTGCTGCGGTCCCAGCATGCCACCGCGGTCGCATGGCGCGATGGAAACTCCACCATGCGGTCTTCCCCGGTCGGGCGCGCCGCTGAGAACGTAAACCAGATCGGAGCTTCGGAGCGACGCGTCTCAAAATAGGGGACCGATACAAGCCCTTCCAGACGCGAGCGGACGTCTTGCGGCGACAAGGAGTCGCTATCGGCAACCAGTACCTGCAGTTGCAGTGCTTTGCCGCCGCTGCCGGCATACTGGTCTTCCCAAGTCAGCAGGGCCGCAATCGAAACCAGGCCGATCACGATCGGGACACAATAGATCGACATCACCCAGAGCAGCCGTTCGAGTGCCGCGCGCAGGCGCAACGTCGGTGATTGTCTCGTTTTCAGCGCGTGGTCAACCATGCATCCTTGCCATCGTCGGACAACATCCAAAGCTTGACGAGTCTACGCTGAGTGACGTTTGAGTCAACGGTTTTGCTGGCGATTGCCAGCCAACCGGATGGCACGAGGCTACATCGTTGCGCCAATCAGACAGTTGTACGGATGAACGGCCGTGTCGGCTGTAGCAGGTCCGGAACGGGGAACAAGCCCCCCAAGTTCATTTCGTGGGCCGGACGCACGTCAATGTCGGGATGGTGAACAGAGGTGAAGAAATCAAGCAGCGGATGATTGGCTTCGGTCCAGCGTTGCTCGCCGGTCTCGATCTCGAAGCCCAGCACGCGGTGTGGAATGTTGTTGCCATGTCGCATGGGTATGAAACCCTGCTCGGGGTAGAGTTCTTCGAACAACAGTTGGTCGTACTGGCGGTCCAGTGGAGCGCGCGCCGCCACGATAACCCAGTCGATGCCGTCCTGCTCGCAGTACTGGAACGCCGCTTTGATGAGCATCATCTTGACCAGGCGCCCGATCGAGCCGCCCACGATTCCCAACCGGCTCACTTCCACCAGTGGACGGTCGCGCATCCAGCGCGGCAATGTCACCGATTGTTCGACCTTCAGCGGCATGTGTGCATTGCTCTGAATACGCAACGTTCCCAGGGCCGCTCCATCGAGCTTGGACTCTGCCAGCAACACCGCCACACCCGGCTCCGAGTCAATCAATTCGGCGGTGCGCAGTTTTTCCGCAAATTCAGGCATGTGACGCGCATAGGCTGCATGGCGCACATGGACAGCTTTGGCCAGGTCGCCATCGTTGCGAACCAGGCGCACCGAAAACGCGAGGCGCTCTTCCCGGTTGGGTCGAGCCTCCCGGTTGGCGGCTTCACCAAGCGCCAGCGCAGGAGGGAGGTAGGTCGACGAAACGGCGGTGGTTTTCAGTTGGGTCAACATGGTGATCAGGTGGGGAAAGGTCGGTGGGGCAGTGAAATACTGCGCCCTTGGTCCTTACTCTAGTGTTCGCCCCAGCAAACCGTAGTCGCCGTTTCGCTAAACGCTTTGTAAGAATTCCCCCTACACGGTGTGGTCGCGCCACCCTGGGCTCAGGCTGGACAGGCGGCTGTCACGGCCTGCAGGGTGCGGCCATTGCGGTTGTCGAACAGCACCAGGTTGACGTGGCGCGGATGGCCAGCTGTCGGTGCAATTGCCCGCAGTGTCACGCGGTGTACGGCGCCCGCTCCGGTACTGAAAGTCCCGGCTTCGGTGTACTGACGTACGACATGGTCATGCCGGAGATGCTCGCCGGCGTTCTCGCCGGCCCTCACGCGCGAACTGTGGCCGCTTTCGGTGACGGTCCAGTAGGCGCTCCAGGAGGCAGGTGCGCCATCCAGGGCTGTGACCATTGCCTCGAAACGATCGTCGCCGGTCTGGCGCAGGCTGATACCGAAGCGGGCGATCTCGGCACTGGCGGGCAAACCATCACCCGCACGCGTCCAGCCGCGCCAGTCCTTGCCGTTGAGCACTGTCTGCGGGGTGTAAATTGACCGCTGGCCGTTCCATTGGGCGATCTGCCGTTGCCGGGCCGTATGAGTCGGGCTGGCAAATCGGTCGACCCATCCAATGTAGTCCCAATATCCAACGTGGAAGGCCTGGATAACCGCGCCGCCTGGCGCTCGCAGTGCGGACAACCAGCGGTCAGCGGGTGGGCAGGAACTGCAACCCTCCGATGTGTAGAGTTCCAGTACCGGAGTAACGGTCGCGCGCGCTTCGGCCCGACAAACTGGCGCCGGGGCTGCAACGACCACCTGTCCCATTAATCCAGCGGCCAAACTGAACACCAGCATGTTTTTTTTGAACATTCCACGATTCTTTGAAATCAGCCCACCAGCCGGTTGTGTCGCGGACAGACGCCATCGCGCCGCAACCATTCCCTTAGCACTGAGTCGGCACGCAGCGCAGATTCTTACCGTTGGCTCGCAGCCAGTTCCCCGCGCCACTGACAGTGTCCACCGCTGGCCGGCCTAAAGGCTTTTGCCAGAGCCCTGTTTCTGGCGTCTGCGCGAGTACCGGTTTGCGATCAAAGATTCAGCTTCGTGCTTCTCTGCTCCGCGAAAGTCGCATGGCCTTCGGCCTCCGCCTTTATTACGCTGCGCAGAGCGCCCCACCGGCCTGATCCTCCAGGCGACGTGGGCTCGTGGCGCGTAAACGCCGTTCCGTGCCGATGGGCGGCTGGCGCAGCGAAGTAAAGGCGCAGTAGCGGGCGCAGCCCGCTGCGCGGGGGACATGAGCGCCGCCGGGCCGCTCCCAAGGCGCTCGCTACCGCAGCCGCCAGGCGAATGTACGCCAGCCGGCGCCGCCGGGCCCGCTCCCAAGGCGCTCGCTACCGCAGCCTTCAGGCGAAGGTACGCCAGTGAGCGGACCCGCCCGCCGAGCTTCCCTGGCTGGCCAATGCCGTCAGCCCAGCTCTTGTCTTTCGAACGCGGATCGGTATGAATCGCCGCCGTCGGCCTGCCCGCTGATGCTGGCGTGGATGGGCGCGGCCCGCACGGGCGCCGCTCCATTGCGCGCCGCGGCGATGCCAAGATGGGTAACTCGCCCCGATAATCGGTGCTTTGCATGAATATCTGACCGTAAGCGACAACCCATGGAATTGACTGCTCTGCTCGCTTCGCAGTTTGTCCTGCCCAGTATCCCCAAGGTGGTGGCGCTTCTGCTCAGCGAACTTGAAAGTGACGAGCCGGACCTGAAGAAGATCAGCCAATTCATCAGTACCGATCCTTCCCTCACGACACGCTTGCTGCAGCTCTCAAACTCCGGCTTCTTCCAGATGTCGCAGCGCGTGCACAGCGTTCCGGAGTCACTCGCACTGGTAGGGCTAAAGCATGTCCGGACCATGGCCGTGTCTGCGGCAGCAGCGGCTTCGCTCAAATCCGTTCCCGGCATCAGTTTGCAGCATTACTGGGACTTCAGCCTGGATGTGGCCAAAGTCTCCCGATCACTCGCTGGTGTGGTGCGCCAGAACCAGCAGGCGGCATTCACGGCCGGTCTGATCCACTTTATCGGAGAACTGGTGATGCGGATGGTAATGCCGGAGCAACTGGCATCGGTGGACCAGGATGTACCGGCGCTGGATGGGCGACGGGCCAAGGCAGAGCACAAATTGTTCGGTTACAGCTACGCCCAGGTCAGCGCAGGGTGTGCGCGCAAGTGGCTGTTCCCGGAATCGATCGTGGATGGCCTGGAACACCAGGATGCACCGTTTCAAGACGCAGCTTACGAGCCGCTTGCGGGCGTGTTGCATTTGGCCGCCTGGCGCGCCAGGGCGAAGAACGCAGGACTCAACCAGCGCCAAATGGCGGTGACTTTTCCGGGACCGGTCGGTGAGGTGCTGGGACTGGATATTGACATGGTGCTGCAGCAAGATCCGATTGACTGGACCAGTCCGTACCAGGCTTGATGCCCGCGATTTGTCCCATGCAAGCCTGGCAGGTGTTCGCCGGCCCGGTTGCCATGCGCCGGATTGAAGCGCATGGACTGGCACCGACCCGAACCGACGGTGCGGATTTGGTGTTGTACCCGCACTTCCAGCGTGCAGGGGTGTCTGGCTGGATAGGAGGCTGTCGGGTTTTGGGTTGGGTCCGCGCCGGGGAGAGTCGCGGTACCAGCCAAGGCGTCGGCGAGGCCGTGTGGCTGGCCCACACAAGGAGCCGGCAACGACGGTTGGCGGCGCGAATCTGCCCGTCCCTTCGGGTTGCGCCTGCAAGGCGGCGCATGCGGCGTTGCAAATGCTCGCCGGATATGATTTTCCGGTGCGCTTTGCGCCTTGCCTGTACCCCCTTGCAGACGCAACGCGGACCCAACCCAAAGCCCGACAGCCTCCCAGACAAGGGTTTACCGTGGCCACACAAGGCGACATCTTTTCTGGATTCCGTGATCGTGTTGGCGCCAAACCCGTTGTGGGTGCAGTCGCTGCCCAATGGAAAATTGCCAGAGCACAACGACTTCGTTGCCTGCGGCGCGGACTTGGCGGGACGCGTCAAGGCCTGGAATGCCGCTGCCAGTGCCAACCAGCAACTGGCCGACGAGTTTGCACAATGGCTGCGCCGGCCTGACACGGGCGCCGTTGCGGCACTTTCGGGATGCTCGGCCTAACACCCGCCCCGCGCCGACAATCACCGCTGCCAGTCCTTCAAGCATGCCAACCAAACCCCGGTTCCTGACCTCGGCGCTGTACAAGTTCGTGGATCTGCCCGATTACGGGCAGTTGCGTGCGCCATTGCTGGCCGTGTGTGCGCAAGGCCAGGTCAAAGGCACCCTTTTGCTTGCCAGCGAAGGGGTCAATGGCACCATCGCCGGCCCCCCGGATGGGGTTGCTGCCGTTTTGGCCTGGTTACGCCGGGATCCGCGTTTGTCGGATCTGGAGGACCAGCAGTCCTGGACTGACACAGCTCCGTTTTTGCGGCTCAAGGTCCGCCTGAAAGCCGAGATCGTCAGCATGCATATTCCAGGGATCAGTCCCGTCGCCATGGCGGGCCAGTATGTCGAGCCGCACGACTGGAACCGCTTGATTGACGACCCGCAGGTGGTTGTGGTCGACGCCCGCAACGACTACGAAGTGGCGATTGGCAGTTTCAAAGGTGCCATTGACCCCCAAACCCGAACCTTCTCGGAGCTGCCAAGCTGGCTGGCGCGCGAGTCGCTCCCGGGAGGACGCCTCGCAAGCCGATCTGGCCAGCGCCCCAAGGTAGCCATGTTTTGTACCGGCGGTATCCGCTGCGAGAAGTCGACCGCGTACCTGCGCCAGCAGGGCTTTGACCAGGTTTTCCACCTGCGTGGGGGCATCCTCAAGTACCTGGAGGCGGTCGCGCCGACGGAAAGCCGCTGGCAGGGCGAGTGTTTTGTATTCGATGAGCGGGTATCGGTCGCACAGGGCCTGCGCCCCGGCGACCTGGAACTGTGCCGGTCCTGTCGTCGGCCGGTCAGTGCCGCGCAGAAGGCGTCGCCGGCGTACCGTGAGGGCGTCAGTTGCCCCGCCTGTTTCGATACCACCAGTGAAAGCCGCAAGCAGGGTTTTGCCGAACGTCAGCGCCAGGTGCTGCTGGCGCGAACCCACCGCACCGTCCACGTCGGGGCGACGCTGCTGCCCAAAGCCAGCGACCGCGAGCCGCCCAAGCTGAACGACATCCCTTCGCATGTCAGCCAACTGCTGGACGCGGCGCCGCAGCGGCGCCGCCTGATTGGCGTGACCGGTGTCCCAGGATCCGGCAAGTCCGTGTTTGCCGCGCAGCTGGCCGACGCACTGAACTGGACCCAGGGCAGTCTGATCGCATCGGTGGTGGGCGTGGACGGTTTTCACCTGAGTCGGCATGCCCTGGCCAGGTTTCCCGACCCGGATGCCGCCCTGGCACGGCGCGGAGCGCCCTGGACATTCGACGCCGCCGCGCTGGCGCGGCAACTGCGCCTTCTGCGCAGCCCCGAGACGCTCGCCACAACTGCCATCGTGGCTTGGCCTGGATTCGAACACAGCGTCGGTGATCCGATTCCGGATGCGCTGGCCGTGCCTGCGTCGGCCCGGGTCGTTTTTGTCGAGGGCCTGTATCTGCTGCACCGTTGCGACGGGTGGCAATTGGACGGCCTGCTGGATGAATGCTGGTTTCTGGATACGCCAGCGGATGTGGCTGAGGCCAGGCTGGTGCAGCGCCACATGGCGAGTTGGGCAATAACCGCCGACGCCGCACGCGCCAGGATTGCATCCAACGACCATCTCAATGGGCTGCTCGTGCTCAGTGGCCGAAGCCGCGCCGATTGGCTGGTCCGGTCCTGACGGCTTTGTTGCTGCGTCGGCAGGACGCCTACATCGCCGCTTCCAGTAACTGGCGGTAGTCGTCTGCGGATGCCAGGCGCGGGTTGGTCTTGTGGCAATGGTCGGCCAGGGCGCCGACAATGATCTGCTCGAACTGTCCGGCAGACACCCCCATCGCCGCCAGCCCACTTGGCAAACCGAGGCGTGCGTTCATTTCCGTGATGGCCAGGCCAATATCGGCGCCGTCGTGCAGGCCCATGGCGTGCGCCATGCGCTGCAGGCGGCTCTCTTTGCGGATCGATTCGGTTGCTGCATTGAAGGCGACGACAGCGGGAAGGAACATGGCGTTGAGCGTGCCATGGTGCAGGCGCGGATCCACCCCGCCCAGACTGTGGCTGAGCGAATGCACGCAGCCCAGGCCTTTCTGGAACGCCATCGCTCCCTGCATGGACGCACTCATCAGGTTCATGCGCGCCTCGCGATCGTCACCGCGGGTGGTGGCGCGTTCGATATGGGCCCAGGCGCGCGCCAGACCGTCAAGTGCGATGCCGTCGGCTGGCGGATTGAATGCGTTCGACATGAAGGTCTCCATGCAATGCGCCACTGCATCCATCCCGGTCGCCGCCGTCAGGCGTGGCGGCAGACCCAGCGTCAGTTCAGGGTCACAGATTGCTGCCCTGGGCACCAGATGCCACGAGTGGAAGCCGAGTTTGCGCTGATCGTCCAGAATCAGGATGGCGCCCCGTGCGACCTCGCTGCCAGTCCCACTCGTAGTGGGTACGGCGATCAAAGGCACGCACGACTCGCTGATGCGGGCAGAACCCCCTTCGATCGTGGCGTAGTTCTTGAGCGGGCCATGGTGGTGGACGGCGATGGCGACACCCTTGGCGCAATCAATAACCGATCCGCCCCCGACCGCAATCAACCCGTCGCATGCGTTGGCGATGAAGACGGCAGTTGCCGCGCGCACGGCGGCTTCCGTCGGATTGGACGGCGTCTGGTCAAAGATCACTGGCGCCAGCAGTGGCATCGCGTCGAGTGCCTTTTGCAGCACACCGGCCGCACGCACCCCCTGGTCTGTCACGACCATGGGCCGGGTGATGCCGGTGCGCGCGCACTCCTGCGGCAGCAGGCGCACTGCCCCGAATTCGAACTGGATCTGTGTCAGATAATGGATCAAGGCCATGGTGTGTGGTCGCGTAGGCAAGGAGCACACACTGTACCAAGCCACCGGACCGAAGCGCACACTGCTGCCAAACCGCCACCTGGAAAACTGCATGGGTACTGTCAATCGCAACGATTTCCGTATGCTGCACAGGCTGCGCGTGCGCTGGGCGGAGATCGACTTGCAGCGTATCGTTTTCAACCCACATTACCTGACCTATGTGGACACCGCCTTCACCGAGTACTGGCGCGCCATTGGCATCCCGTACGAATTGATTCCGGCCCAGTTGGGCGGCGACTTGTATGTGAAAAAGTCAACCCTGGAATACCACGGCTCAGCGCGCCTGGACGACATGCTTGAAATCGGTGTGAAAAACGAACGCATCGGCAACTCGTCGCTGAATTTTCTGGCAGGGATTTTCCGGGACGGGAGCTTGCTGGTGGATTGCCAGCTGTTGTATGTCTTTGCCGACCCGCTGACCCAGACCGCGCAACCGGTACCGGCAGTCCTGCGCGCATTGTTTGCTGCCTTTGAGGCGGGAGAGCCGGTGCTGGATTGGCGCCAGGGTAGCTGGAATGACCTGGGTGCTGCCGCTGGCCCGTTGCGCCGCGCCGTGCTGATGGACGAGATGAAAATCAGCGCAGCGTTGGACGGGGACGCCAACGACAGCGCTGCCGGGCATGTGGTTGCCACGAACCGCTTGGGGCAGGCCCTGGCAACAGGGCGTCTCACCAGCGCGGGCCAAGGGGCTTGGCAAATCGGGCGCATCGCGGTGACTCGAACCATGCGAGGCACCGGCTTGGGACACAGTGTGGTCGAGAAGCTCATGAAAATGGCGCGTGAGCGCGGAGCCTCGACGGTTGTAGTCAGCTCGCTCCTTGCTGGGCGCGGCTTTTACGAGCGCTTGGGGTTTCGCGCCACATCGGCGCCTTACCTGGACGGTGCTGTCGACCACATCGACATGGCGTGCAGCGTCGGAGCAGCATTGCCCCCCGTTTAACCTGGAAACCGCAGTTGACCGCTTTCTTGCGCTGGATACGCCTTATGAACTCCAGCTTTTGTGCGCACCAGCAAG
>ENA-ORBV01010528-ORBV01010528.1-microbial-mat-metagenome-genome-assembly--contig:-NODE-10528-length-14776-cov-4.682836_pt1 | contig 14776 bp, 11 predicted proteins | sample MGYA00237777_ERZ505514 | MGnify/ENA primary metagenome ERZ505514 (study PRJEB26160, sample SAMN06269048) | microbial mat metagenome | isolation source: Oligotrophic lake microbial mat | place... | reverse complement strand
ATCATCGGCTGCGGCACGCTGCTGTTCTTCGGAGCGGATCGCCCCATCACGCCGATCAGCCCCATCGGTTTACTGGTCGCCACGACCGGCGCGTTCGTACTCCTGGCCTTCTACCGGATCATGGCCGGTCACTGGTTCCGTGACGGCGTCCGTCAGCCCATGCTCCGGCGCCGCGTGCGGGCGCCCAAGTATGCGGAAGTCGAGCAAGTGGTGTACGAAGAGCCGTAGTACACGCTTCACGCTTGCCAGAAGTGCGACTCCCGCGGCACTTGATACGCCACGCCCATCTCGGGGGTCTCGAAGAGCGTTTGCCCGCGATGCAACGACTCCACACCGCCGATCACCATGCCTGAGGTGAGCAGCGTGCGCTCGACGGGATAAGGCGCTTCGCCCGTGAGCACCATGTCCTCGATGTGTTGAATCAACGGCGTGAAGAAATCGGCCGTCGACGAGCCGTGTCCCGGCATCGGCAAATACATCTGGCAGGAGACGGTCGCGTCCTTGTCCGCGATGTAGCCGGCGTAGTTGAAGTCCTGCACCGACGTGAGATAGATGCTGGTGCGAAAACCGTCGCGATGCTCGACGAAGAAACCGGTCGTCTCTGGCTGCACGCGCTTGAACCACTCGTAACTCACGGGATCGCTGGGATAGCCCCCATCCACGGGCAGATTATGGCTGCGACAGAGCGCCGCCACGATCAGATCGCGCGTCCGATTACGTTCTTCGCGTTCCAGCTCCGTCCACAACGCGTCGCCTTTCAACGCGTGGACGCTCTTGATGCCGGCTTCCCCGCCGCGCCGGCGTTCCGACATGCATTGCGCCGTTTCGTAAGCGTGGAAGTCGTAGCTATCGACGCCGCCGTAGGCCACGCAGACGCTTTCCTTCAAATCCGCGTTGTGCGGCATGTCGATCGCCGGCAGTCGTCGCGTGACCGGCAGCGACGATCCGGCCAGGAATGGGAATCCCAAACGCCGCGAGTCCTCGACCATCTCCGCGCATTCCGCCCAATTGGTGGAGAGATGCTTGTCGTTGAACACTGCCGCCGAACGCCCGCTGTCCTCGAAGACTTTGACGATCTCCTTGAACCAGCGGTAGCGCGGGTAGAGCGTCTGCCCCTTTTCGTTCTTCGGATAATCGCCGTGTTCGCCGATGATCACTACGCCATCGACCGCGAGTTTGTCGCCGCCCAGGGTTAAGGCCTCAGCGACGGAGTTGAACTGCCGGAGCTTGTGTCGCGCGATCCGCTCGCGCGCCAAGTCGCCTTCGGGAAACTGTTCGATGTACACGCCGGCCACTTCCACGCGCGGTTCCACCCAGCCGCCGTCCCAGGCATATCCTGCCGTCAGCCGATCCAGAAAATGCTGCGCATGCGAATGCGTCCGCACTTCGGTGCCGAGGAAAGCGATCTTCTTGCGGCTGGTTTGCGCGGCGCGGGCAAATTGCGTGGCGAGCAAACAACCGGCGCTCGCGGCCAGAAATTGTCGACGTTGGAGCATGGTGGCAAATCCGCGAAGGAGGGAGGCGAGGCGGGGAGGGGCTAACTGGCGGCACGCCCATACTAACCCGCTGAAACGGCGAGGGGGAGTGGATTTCATGTTCCCTGGGGCAAGTCGAAAAACCCTCCCAACGGTGGTCCCATTCGTGATATGATCGTTAGCTCGTGGCTCAACGACGCTTCGCTGGGAGGGACTGACATGTCTCCGTACCGTGTGCTTCGCATCACCTCCATCGTGGCGGTTGCGCTGATTCCTGTCTCGCTCCGCGCGGAAGACAAGCCTGCGGCCATTCGCGGTGAGAGCTCCGCCGCCCCCGCCTCGCGTGAAATCTTCGCGAAGCCGGACGTAACCGGCGGCAGCGGGCATCGCATCCTGGTCGGCGACGGCGACGTGCGATTGCCGCTGGTTGTCGTGCGCGGCACGCCTTACGCGATGGGCTGGCACTTGGGCCGGCAGATGAAAGCGGAGATTCACCAATTCGTGCCCGCCGCCTTGGCCGGCATCACTAAGGAACTCGGCGTCACCGAAGCTCAACTCACTGAAGTCTGGGCGCGCTCTGCGGCGTATGCCGATGATCGCGTCGAGCAAGAATTGGCCGGCCTGGCCGACGGCGCCGAACTGCCGTTGTCGACACTGCAGGCCGTGCATGCGGTACCGTTGTTGATGCCTTACTCGTGCAGCAGCATCGCCGCTTGGGGCGCCGCGACAGAAGACGGTCATCTCTATCAGACGCGCAATCTCGATTGGAGCCTGGAAGTCGGCGCGCATGAGTTTCCGGCCATGGTGCTGTACATTCCCGACGGTGGCATCCCGCACATCGTGCCGTCCTTCGCGGGCGTGATCGGCGCGCACACCGGCATGAACGCCAAAGGCATCGTCCTTTCCGAAATGGGCGATTCCTCCGCCAAGGAATCGCCGTACGACGTGCATGCTCCGCACTTCGCCATCTTCTTCCGCACGCTGCTCTACGATGGTGACTCGCTCAGTCGCACGCTCGACATTTTTCAAAACCAGCAGCCGACCAAGCGCTATCACTTCGTCTTCGGCGATGGGCAGAACGAACACCGCGCCGTGAAGGTGCGGGCACATTCGCCGGAGGGTGAAGGCAAATGGCTGTCGATCTGGAAGGACAACGATCCCACGGATGAGATCGCCCCGGAAGTGATGTCGTGCGTCGTCTACAACGACGAAGGGCGCGGGGCGTTTCCCACGCTCAAGGCCGAGCATGGCAAACTCAATGGCGAGAAGTTAGTCGCGCTCGCCAACCAGATTCCCATCAAGGGGGGCAACGTGGAGAACGTGATCTACGACGCCACGGCCCTGCGGATGTGGGTCTCATACGCCCACGGCGACCAGGAGGCCTACCAGCGTCCGTACGTGTACGTCGATTTGAAAACCATCGACGCCAACGCCGACGGCCGCCCGGATTTGGAATAACGCGCGAGGAAGCGATACACGAGCCCGACGCGCCAGCGCGGGTGAGTAACCGTGGAACTGAGCACGGCGTTTACTCAGGTCCCAACCTCCGCTCCCCCTCGCTGGCGCGTCGGGCTAGTAACGACGGGCGCCTTTTTGGCGCTCTGAAACCTCCTGCGCCGGGGCTTGGTATAATCGCGCGACGGAGGACTGGCTGCCAAGCGGCGGACGGGGCTCTGTAGCGGTCCGGTGTCTTTTTTTCGCGGGAGGCGCGACGTATGTCGTTCCAGCTGTTTCACGTGCGCTCATTCGCACTGGTCCTCGGACTGCTGGTCGCTGTCGGCGCCCGATTCGCTGCCGCCGAAAGCGAGCTCGTCGCGGCTTTTCCTGCCGGAGCGGTCGTTTACGGCGAATTGAGCGATGCCGGCGCCGTCGCGGAGCGTCTGCACGGTTCCGCGTATTGGTCGACGCTCGTGGACAGCCCGCAATGGAAGCAGGCCCAGGGCACGCCCCAGTGGCGGCAATTCGCGGCGGGTCGCACGTTGGTAGAACGGCAACTCGGCATGGACGCTTGGGAGGCCGCGAAGAGTTTGCTCGGGCATCGCGTCGCAGTCGCCCTCTATCCGCGCGGTCCGGGCGAAAAGCCGAACGTCGTCGCGCTCGTGCGCACCGCGGACGCGGGCTTCCTGCCACAACTCCGCGAACAACTCGCGCCCATGCTGGCGTTGGCCGAGGAGAAGTTGCATGTGTCGCAAGCCCTCGATGGTGTTGAACGCATCAACCTCGATAACCATGGCTTCCTCGCTTGGAAGGGCGATTGGCTCGTCTTCGCCGACAAGGAACAACTGCTCGATCAATCGCTCTCGTTGCTAGCGAAAAATGAAGGCGAGTCGCTGAAACAAGACCAGCCGTATCAAGCGATGCTCGCGCAGGCGAAATGGGACGCGCCACCAAGCGATTCCAACACTCGTTTGCTGCGCGTTTACGCGAACATGGCGATGATCAACCAAGCCGCGGGAGGGCGCTTCGTTCCGGAAAAGCTGGATAACGCGCTTAGCTCTTTAGTGCTGGGCGAAAGCTTGCAATTGGCGAGTCGCAGTCCTTACCTGTCCGTGGCCGTCGACGTGGGCGACCACGGTTGGCTCGCCACGGCCACGACCGCCGGCGATCGCGCCGAGTTGGGCGAACTCTACGCCCCGTTCTTTCCGCCGGCTGGCGAAGCGGGCGTGAAGCCGTTTCCGGAGGTTCCCAAGCTGTTAGGCGGCGTGACGATTTATCGCGACTTCGCCAAGTGGTACGGACTTCGCGAGCAACTGCTGCAAGAGCAACTGATGCCAGAGTTCGATAAGTTCGAAAGCGGGCTGGCGAACTTGCTCCCTGGGAAAGACTTTGGCGAGGACGTGCTGCCGCTGGTCGGACGTCGGTTGACGTTCGTCGCCGCGCCGCAGGATTTTGCGCATTTGGATGGAGAGCCGGCGGTCAAGCTGCCGGGCTTCGCACTCGTCGTCGAGCTCGCCAAACCGGACGAGGCGGCGGCGATCCTGCAATTTTTCACACAGACCCTGGCGGCGATCCTCAACATCGAGGCCGGTCAACAAGGCCGGCAGCCCTGGGTGATGACCTCCGAGGCGTATCAAGGCGTGCAAATCGCCTACGCCGACTATCTGGACAAACCGACGGGCGACAAACTTGGCATCGCGTTCAACTTCCTGCCGGCGACCGCGCGCGTCGGCGATCAATACATTCTCAGTTCCTCACGAGGACTTTGCCGGCAACTCGTCGACGCATTGCAACAACCGGCAACTTCCATCGGCGCGCACGAAGCGCCGCGCACGATCGACACTTCGCTGCAGGTTGGACCGATCACGGATTTGTTGGAAGAAAATCGCGAATTCTTCCAAGGCCGCATGATCCAGGAGGGGCGTACCGCCGAGGAAGCCAAGGCGGAATTCGACGTGCTGATCACGTTGCTGCGCCGCCTCGTGTCGCTGAGACTGAGCACCGTGGCGGAAGCCAAGACCTTCCAACTGCAATTCGCGGGGAGCTGGCAATGAGCGCCGCGGCCGATCCGCTCGCCCCGTTCGACGTGGCGACATCCGGCTGGACGCGCCGTCACGCCGCGCACTTGCTCTGGCGCGCGCAACACGGCGCGACCGACGCGGAAGTCACCCGCGCCCACGAGGAAGGGTTGCCCGCCACGCTCGATCGCTTGCTAAGTCCGCAGCCAGAAACTTCGGAGTTCACTGCGGCCGACGCCACGCTGGCGCAGTTGGCCGCGGATTCCGGCGACATTGGGGATCTCAAAGCCTGGTGGGCGCACCGCATCGTGCGGACAGCGAATCCACTCGTCGAAAAGATGACGTTGTTTTGGCACAATCACTTCGCCACCTCGAACACGAAGGTCGATTCCGTCCCGCGGATGACGGCGCAGAACGACACTTTGCGCACGCACGCGGTGGGCAGCTTTCGGGAACTTCTCGGCGCGATGACCCGCGACGTAGCGATGCTGGTCTGGCTCGACGGTAATGCGAACCGCCGCCGGCAGCCGAACGAAAACTTCGCCCGCGAGCTGCTGGAATTGTTCGCCCTAGGCGTCGGCAACTACACGGAGCGCGACATCCAGGAGGCCGCCCGCGCGTTCACTGGCGGGCACGTGCGTCAGGAGAAGTTCTGGTTCAACGCCCGGCAACATGACGAGGGCGCGAAGCAAGTCTTCGGCGCGTCCGGCAATTTCGACGGCGGCGAAATCATCGATCTTTGCCTCGCGCAGCCGTCCTGCGCCTGCTTTTTGGCGACCAAGTTGTTGCGCCAATTCGTCATGCCGTTGCCGCCGGACCAATCCATTGATGCCCTCGCTGCGAAGTTGCGCGAGCAAGACTATCAGCTTGCGCCGGCGCTGCGAACGCTCTTCGCCTCGGAGTTATTTTTCAGCGCCGCGGCGGAGCGTTCCATCATCAAGAGTCCCGCCGACCTGGTGCTCGGTACATTGCGCACGTTGGAAGCCCGCGCAAACTTGCGCCCCGCGGTGCAACTCATGGCGGAGCTAGGGCAGAATCTGTTCGAGCCTCCCACCGTGAAAGGCTGGGAAGGAGGCCGGCTGTGGATCAATTCCGCGAGCATGCTCAAACGCGCGAACTTCGCGACGGACCTGGCGTTCAGCGATCGCTACGGCGCCATCGCCGATCCGGCCGAACTCGCCGCGTCGCGCCATTGGCGACGCATCGATGAAATGCTGCAACACTATGTCGAATTGCTCTGGTCCGCCGACGCCGGCGAGAGCCTGCCGCTGCTGGAACAGGCGATGAGCGAAACGCACGGAACTTTAAGTCAGCGCCTGCGCGGCGTGGTTCACCTGGTCCTCGCCGCGCCGCGCTACCAACTGATGTGAATGACATCCTGAAATTCGACACTAGCCCGTAGCGCAAGCGAGGGAGAGTTGACGTTGGTGATAGTTTGACATGAACGCCAGGCCGACCTTCCGGTTCGAAAGAATCGCCTTCGATCTTAGAGATACGGTCTGCCCGGCGTATTCGATTAGATGATCACCAACGTCCTCTCCCCCTCGCTGGCGCTACGGGCTAGTGTGCAGTCGATTGCTTGATTCCTGGGAGCTTCGAATCATGTCCCTGACCCGTCGCACGTTCGTTCAGCGGCTTTCGGCGTCCGGCCTGTTGGCGATGGGCGCTTTGCCGCCACGGTTTCTTTGCCGTGCCGCCCACGCGGCGGAATCAGGTGTATCAAGCACGGCGGGACGTGTGCTGGTGTTGGTGCAACTTGAAGGGGGCAACGACGGCCTGAACACGGTCATCCCGTTCGGCGACGACGCGTACTACCGCGCACGGCCGGGCCTGGGGGTCGCGCGTGAAGCGGTGTTGAAGCTCGACGACTACCACGGGCTCCACCCTTCGCTCACGGGCTTCAAGGAATTGTTCGACGAAGGGGCGCTCTCGATCGTGCAGGGAGTCGGGTATCCGAATCCCGATCGCTCGCATTTTCGTTCGATGGACATCTGGCATTCGGCGCGGCCGGAATCCGTGCGGATCGAAACCGGCTGGCTCGGCCGCGCGCTCGACGCCACGGCCGCGCAGCACGAAGCCAAGGCGCCGGCCCTAGCGCTGGGCATGGAACGGCTCCCGCTGGCGCTCGTGGCCGCCAAGATCAACGTACCGCTGATCACCGACCTGGCGAGCTACGAACTGCGTCTCGCGGAAGGGTCGGAGACGGATCGCGCCGCGATGCGAGCGCGCCTGCTGCAATCGGCGGAGTTACCTGTCGGCGATGCCGCGGAACTCAAGTTCCTCACTAGCACCGCCCGGAGCGCTTACCAGAGCGCCGAGAAATTGCGGGCCGTGATGGGCAGCTACCAGCCGGCCGTCGAATATCCCGGCAATGCGCTGGCGCAGCAATTGAAGTTGATTGCGCAGATCGTGGCCAGCGAAGCGGAAACTCGCATTTTCTTCGTCTCGCTCGGCGGCTTCGATACCCACGCCGATCAGGCCGCGGCCCATGCGGCGTTGCTGACGGAGCTCTCCAGCGCCTGCCGAGCGTTCTACCAAGACCTCGCCGGGCATGGTCTCCAGGAGCGCGTCCTGTTGGCCACATTCTCCGAGTTCGGCCGCCGCGTGAAAGAAAACGGCAGCCTCGGCACCGACCACGGCGCGGCATCGCAGATGTTCGTCGTCTCGCCGGGCCGCGCGGGGCTACGAGGCAAACATCCCAGCCTCGAAGACCTCACGGACGGCGACCTCAAACACCACACCGACTTCCGCTCGGTCTACGCCACGCTGCTGGATAAGTGGCTCGAGCTACCGTCGGAACCAGTGTTGGGTGAGCGGTTTGCGATGCTGGATTTTGTGTAGAGCCGCGACCATAGTCTCCTTTCGCTCCGCGAAAGGCCCGGAACCTTTCGTGGAGCGAAAGGAGACTGTGATTTGCGCTATGCGTCAAATGCCAGTTGGCGCGGCTTCCACCGCAATGCGAACCAGCTCACGACCGCGGCCGCGAAGAGCGCCAGGCTGATCCATTGTGAGATAGTGAACTCCGTGCCGAGTTGCCCGGACTCGTCGTCGCGGATCCATTCCAGGAGGAAGCGCGTGATCGGGTAGACCGTGATCAACAGCGCCGCCACTTCACCGTCGCGGCGGCGGAACGGAAAGTAGGTCCACAGGAACCACGCGGTCAGCAGGCCCGTGATCGAATCGTAGATCTGCGTGGGGTGGATCGGCGCACTGCGTGGCATCAGCTTTCCTGGCGTCCAGCTGCGATGCGTACCAGACGCCAGTGTGACGTCGATCGGCGCGCCCGCTTTGCCGGCGCCGATCAGTAGCTCAATAACCTGTTCGCGATGCGTGGCGGGAATTGTATTGATCGTCTGGATCACGTCGCCTGCTTGAAATCCGGCGTTCGCCGCCAATGACTCGGCCGCCACGTCGGAAACCAAGACGCCGCCACCCGGCAGACTGTCGAAGCGCAAGCCCCAGACGTCGACTCTTCCGTCGATCGCTTGGCGCACTTGCGGCGGGCTGCCCCAGGGAAACGTCACGGCCCAAGGGAGATCGCAGGCGCCGCCGAAGCAACAACCTTGCATCAAGCAGCCGAGCCGCCCTAGGCCAGCGCCGAGCGCGCAACTGGGGGCGATCAGGTCGGCCATTGCCAACGCCGGCAATTGATACTTGCGGCAAAACGCGAAGAGCGCGATCACACCGCCGATCAGCGAGCCGTATACGACGAGCCCGCCTTCGTTGAACTTGACGACTTCCAGCAACGTCGCCTGCCAGGTGGGGCGGCTGAATTGCTGATCCCAATACTGCCAGACATAGAACAGCCGTGCGCCTGACATCCCGCCGGCGAACAGCCAAAAGGCGAGGCTGTAGATGACCTCCACGTCCATCCGCAATTGCCACGCGCGGAAGATGGCGAGCGCCACAGCGCTTACGACGGCCACCAGCAGCAGCGTCCCATAGCCGCGAATCGGCAGGCCAAGACCTGGTTCGACGATGGTCTTCGAAAAATAGATCGCCACGCCGACGAGTGCGACCAGCAAGACGCCACTCTTGAGTTCCGCGGTTCTCCCCGCCCGCAACAGCCATACAGCCCAGACAATGGCGGCCACGGCCCAGACGCCCATCAACAGCCCCACGCCGAACACGGGAATCCCCGTGCCGGGAATCACGTCGGGAATGTAGAAGAGGGTGGAGTGCATGGGAATTCAGAATGCAGAATGATGAATGAACTGTTCAGTCGATGTGAGTCACCCCCTACAATTCATCATTCATCATTCGTCATTTTCTCACTCCTCCGTTCCCATCGCCTCGCGCTGCTGTTGCCGATCGTAGTCCATCAGCGCTTCGGTGACGGGTTGGATATTGCCCGCGAGGATGTTGTCCAACTTGTAGAGCGTGAAGTTGATGCGGTGATCGGTGATGCGGTTTTCCGGGAAGTTGTACGTACGGATGCGCTGGCTGCGATCGCCGGAGCCCACCAGCGTCTTCCGGGTTTCCGCCCGTTTCTTCGCTTCCTCCTCGCGCTTCATTTCATAGACGCGGCTTTTCAATACGCGGAGCGCCCTGGCGAGGTTTTTGTGCTGACTTTTTTCGTCTTGGCACTGCACGACAATGCCGGTCTCGAAGTGCGTCAGTCGCACGGCCGACGCGGTCTTGTTAACGTGCTGGCCGCCGGGACCGCTGGCGCAAAATAAGTCTTTGCGGTAATCGTCGGGTTTGATGTCCACTTCGACGTCTTCCGGTTCCGCGAGCACCGCCACCGTCGCGGCCGAAGTGTGGATGCGTCCTTTGGTCTCGGTCTCCGGCACGCGTTGCACCCGGTGACCGCCGCTCTCGTACTGCAATTCGCGAAACACCCCTTCGCCTTCCAGGCCGAGGCAAATATCCTTGAAGCCGCCGAGTTCCGTGGGACTGGCATCCAGAATTTCCATCTTCCAGCCTTTGGCTTCCGCGTGGTGCTTGTACATCTCGTACAAGTCGCGCGCGAACAGCGCCGCTTCGTCGCCGCCGGTTCCGGCGCGGATTTCCATCACGCACTTGGTGCGATTGGCGTCCTCGCCACCGATCGTCAGATCGAGCAACTCATTCCAAAGGTGTTCGCGCTCTTCGCGTAGCCCAGGCAATTCAGCCTCGGCGAGATCGCGAAGATCCGAGTCGCCCCCTTCGATCATCTCGCGAGCTTCGGCGATCTGGTTGTTCAGGCTGCGAAAACGCCGATACTTGGCGCCCAGCTTGGCGATCGACCCGTGTTCCCGCGCGACCTGGGAATAGCGCGCGCCGACGGCCTGGATCTCCGGGTCGAGCAGCATCTGCTCCAACTCCTCGAACCGCGCCAGCGTTTGATCAAGCTTTTCCCTCATGGAAGCACCAAGACTACAAGTGGGAACGGCAATTTATACGTGCAGCAGCGGAAAAAACCCACATCAACCCGCGGCGCCCGCAACACTAGCCCGCCGCGCCAGCGAAGTGAAACGCGGCGGGTGCCTGGGGTAGGGGCTACCAAAGCGCGGTCGCCATGGTCCAACCGCTGGGGCTTCGCTGAATTTGTCAACAAATCGCCACGATACCCCAGTCGGTTGTTCGTGGTTACTTCCTATGTTCGCCCCAGCCCCAGGCACCCAGCGTTCTGAATCGATGTAGATTCCGAGGCGTGACAATGCCCTCGCGTCAAGCGACGTCGTCCGTCAACAAAAAAAGAACGAGGAACCCGGAAGGCAGCCGCCGGGCGAGCCTTCGTAGGCCCTGCTCCAGCGTTCCACGTTCCGAATTCCTCGTTCCGAGTTGAATCCCGCTAAGCGCCAGCTTCGCCGGCCGTTTCCGCCTTCTTGCCCTTCTTCAGGCTGGCATAACCGGCCCCGGCGAACTTGGTCTTGAACTTCTCGATGCGGCCCGCCGTGTCGACGTATTTGAGCTTGCCCGTGTAGAACGGGTGGCAGGCATTGCAGATGTCGACGCGCAGCTCCGGAACGGTGCTCCGCGTGGTGAACGTGTTGCCGCAACCGCAACGGACCGCGGTCGCGACGTACTTGGGGTGAATCTTGTCCTTCATAACTTCTGTCCTGCCAATGATTTCCAGCGAGAGGCGCCCGAAAATAGGGCAGCCTGGGAAGCTTGTTGAACCTTGAATAGTATCGCCCTGAGGCGCTGGGAACAAGGGCGTCCGCCTGAGGCGAGGTCCCCAGGTCACCCTCGATTGTCACAGCGGCACCTCGCCGCTTGACCGGCGCATCCGTTCCTATTCGCCGGACCAACGGTCTGGCCATCTGGGACCAACGCCTAAGTCTTACTCTCCGACATAAAAGGTCGCTCGAAAAAAAGGTAAAACGGCCAAGCCACCAATAGTGACGCCAAAGTACAGACAGTGACATTCAAGGCGACCCGCTGTGCTCCCGAGTTCGTAACGAGCCAGCGCTCTATCGGCCCACAAACGAGCGTATGCGTAAGATAGAGACTGTAGGAGATTTGCCCACACCGTTTGAGCCATTTTAGCTGTGGCATCGCGTCAAGGCGCGCGTCCAGCGGATGCAAGGCAATCAAGACCCTCGACATCACACAACCAGCGCCAATTGCTTCATTGATCCGCCAAGCGTAAATGCCGCCAATCACGGAAGCGGCGACGCCGAGAATGGCAACGGTTCGTTCCATCTTGGTACCGTGGAGCCAGTAAAAAGCAAAGCTGCCCGGCGCGAATGCGAGCCATGAACCTCGAATCATCAGGCCGGAAGCGTTAACGTAACCTTCATCTGTAGCCCACGCGGTGAGGCATGTTGTGGCGCAAATCACAATGACGCCGGCAAGAAAATATCGTGCCGGCACTAACAGTAGTAGGCCGCACGCCAAATAGAACTGAAGTTCATGCACCAGGGTCCACGCTTGCTGAACCAGCAATTCAGACGGTGGCCCGGCGAAATGCGGACACCACGACTCGGAGAGCGTCAGGTTTCCCAGCACGCTCCACAACGATGGGAACGGTTGCGGCATCCCATACTCCACGACGTAAGCGACGGCGGCCATGGCAAGGGCAATCCAATAGGGGCCGTAAATTCGTTTCGCCCGGCGTCGCATGAATTCTGTCGGACCTTGATGTCTTGCCCTGGCTACCGTCGCGGCCGCTGTGACGCAATAGCCCGAAATGCAAAAAAAATGCCGACGCCAATCCCTCCGAATTGCGGAGCAAAGCCGATCAACCGCCGCCAATCACCGCCTGTCGTTGCATGCGCGATGACCACCATTAAGCAAGCCAAGCCTCGCCAATGATCGAGTGAGCGGTAACGGATGGACATTTGTGAACAACCAGCTTTCAAAGTCAGCCAACCACGACCCTCGCGTGCAGACGACGGTTGAGACGAAGAACGTGCAATTTCAGGAAACCGGCATATTATCCGTTGTGATATCGATTGGAGCAATCGAAAACAGGCGTGGTTGAATCCGAACTTGGCGTCCAACGCGGATATCTGGCATTCTTACCCAGGGAGTAGTGCCGTCGGAGCGCTATCGTGGCCGAATCCTGGATGGTTCGCCATTCAACCATCGAGCCGGCCCGGGGGAGTATCGCGCTGCCCGGACTCCAGAAATGCTGTCAACAGGATTTGCGCCGCAAGCTTGTCCAGCCGCTCCTTGCGGCGGGCTTTCGTCAGCTTCGCCCCGGCCAGCAATTGCTCCGCTTCCACTGTCGTAAAGCGCTCGTCGAAATAGACGACAGGTACGCCAGTCAAATCCCTTAGCCAGGCGCCAAACGTCTCGGCTTCGATCGACTTTTGGCTTTCGCGGCCGTTGTTGTGGACCGGCAGGCCGACGACGAACAGCGCAATTTGTTCCTCGCGGACCAGTTGCTTGAATCGCTCCGCGTCGCGAGCGGTATCGCGGCGTGTGTAGTTCTCCAGCGGGCTGGCGATCGTGCGACGGGAATCCGTGACGGCGATGCCGATGCGCACCGTGCCGTAGTCGATCGCGGCGATTCGGCCTATTTCAGGGATGTCCATGAGCTATTTTTGACCATTGCCAAGCGTGCATCGCCATGAAATCGGCCGCCGTGGGCGCGAATTGTGACGGATTTGACAAACCTGACGGGCGACCTAGGGTCTCCACAGGTAGTTTACCGCATCCCGCGTCCCGTACGCACCCGGGAATCATCGCCCATGTTATCCTCGCAAGTCTCCCTGTTTTGGGTCGCCGTGGTGTTCACGGGCGTGAGCGTCGCCCAGTTGGCTTTGGCCTTCATCGTCGGCTGCTGGTACGGCGAGAAAGTCCGCGGCCGCCGCAAAATGGCGCAGGAATACGACGCGGCGGCGCAAGCCTTGTTGCGCCTGCACGACTGGACGACCAACGTCGGTGACAGTGTCGGCGCCCACCAGGCGGAGGTCGAGGCCAGCAATACGCGGTTGCAGGCCGCGCTGGAAACCAACAACGACGGCTGGGAAAATCTGGCCGTCGGCATCGTACAGCAAATCGTCGACGCAAATCAAAAGTTGCAACAGCAACTAGCGGTCGCGGAGAAGAAGCTGAACGAGCAGGCCGAGGCGATTCGGATGCACGCCACCGAGGCTCGCACCGATCCATTGACCGGCCTGCCGAATCGCCGTGCGCTCGATGACGAGTTGCAGCGCCGCGCCTCGGAATGGCGGCGCAAGCAAACGCCGTTCTCGGTGTCACTGGTGGACATCGACCACTTCAAACGCTGCAACGATCAGTATGGCCACACGGCCGGAGACGAAGCGCTGCGCCGTGTGGCGCGCGTGATCCGCGGCACGTTGAGTGAAATGGATTTCGCGGCTCGCTTCGGCGGCGAGGAGTTCGCCATCGTACATCCGGCCACGACGCTCGACGAAGCCCAGGCGGCTTCCGAACGCGTCCGGCAAGCGGTTCAAGAACACGCGTTCGAGGTGAACGGCCAACGTCTCGCACTGACGGTGAGCGCCGGCGCCGCGCAAGCGAAAGTCCAAGAAGAACCAACTGCCTTGGTTGCGCGCGCCGACGAAGCGCTTTATGCCGCGAAGTCAGCCGCCCGTAACCGCGTGCGCGTGCATTACGGTGACAGCCTCGGTCCCGACAGCGGTGAAGCTGAACCGCCGCGCGGCGGCAACCTGGACGAAGTTTGCGGCGAGCTGCAACGCCGACTGCAAGAAGTGGCGGCCGGCTAGCCCGATTGGCTTATCAAGGAGTAATAAGAATCCGCCACGGCGCTTCAACGGCGTTCGACCGTGGGTCGCGGGCGCGTGCGGCCGTGCGGAGTCGGCGGGGATTCTTCATGCGGCGGTGAGAATTCCAGTTCGATCTCTTCGCCTGGGCCGGTTTCTTGGTCGTCGCCACGCCAACGGTGATAAATCGCGAGGAATGCGGGCACGAGCACCGGGCGAACGAAGAAGGTGTCGAGCGCGACGCCCATCGAAAGGGCGAGGCCCAATTCAATCATGCCGCGCAGGCTGCCGATCATCATTGCCGCGAAGGTGCCGGCCATGATGATGCCGCAACTGGAAATGATGCCGCCGGTGGAAGCCGCGGCGCGGCGCAGCCCTTCCATCGGCCCGTGCTTGGCCTGCTCCTCGAAGACCCGGCTCACCAGGTAAATGTTGTAGTCCTCGCCGATAGCGACCAGGATCACAAACAAGAACAGCGGGACTTTCCAGTCCAGACCGTCGAACGTCGGCCCCCAGAGCCAGGAGAAGATCAGCTCGGTGGCGCCGATCGTGACGAAGTAGCTATAAAGCACGGTGAGAATCAGGTACGCGCAGATCCAAGGATTCCTGAGCACGACGATCATCGCGGCCACGACGGCGATTACGACGAGACGCTGAATCAACGAACGGTCGCTTTCGGTCACGGAGGCGAGATCGCGCGTGGCGGAAGTCGTCCCGCCGAAGG
>ENA-ORBV01010527-ORBV01010527.1-microbial-mat-metagenome-genome-assembly--contig:-NODE-10527-length-14777-cov-12.321837_pt1 | contig 14777 bp, 8 predicted proteins | sample MGYA00237777_ERZ505514 | MGnify/ENA primary metagenome ERZ505514 (study PRJEB26160, sample SAMN06269048) | microbial mat metagenome | isolation source: Oligotrophic lake microbial mat | place... | reverse complement strand
AGACGCCTGCACAACATTTGCAGGCCATGGAACGTAACCAGTTGTTATTGTTCGAGTAATGACCGGACAGTACTGATCTCAAATCTCAAATCTTAAATTTCAAATCTGAAAGCCAATCTTGTTTACTGCTGCTGGAACGAAGGCGAACCGACGGTGATGGCGATCATCTTGGCGATGTCGCCTTTCTGTGCGAGCAGGAGCAGCAGTTTGTCTTCGTGGTCGCCGACGTCGCCGCCGATGAATTCGCGAAGGACCTTGGCTCGCATTTCCTCTGGCTTCTCAGCCTTGAAAGTCTCAACAAATTTGCTGTCCACGGAAACGCCGCGGACCTTATTCGCCATCAGGGCGTAAGCATAATTCCAACGCTTGGTCAGTACGCCTGCATCGAGCCAGGCCTCTGCATAATCATAGTACCCAGTGGGGTCATCGCAGCCATAAATCATCTGGCCCATCTGCATGACGTTATCCGTGGTGGAAACCAGGCTGCCGCTGACATCCGCACCGGTCGCACGCAGAGCGCTGATGGTGAATTCAAAGGGCGTCTTGAACTTGGCCTTGTAGTTGAGCCTGCTCATGAACTCTTCGCTCATGACGATTTCGCGATAGACCTTTTTCAGATCGCCCTTGCTGGAGATGAAGGTGCTGGTGACCTTCTGAACCAGAGCCTTGGGCGGGTTGTCGTTGACGAGATACTTGCAGAGTTTTTCGGAGATGTAGCGAGCGGTGCCGGGGTGGTAGGCCAAGAGCTTAAGGGCGAACTCGCCGCCTTCTTTGCCAGCGGGGACTCGCTTGCCCAGCAGCTTGTGGGCAGCGGTGTCGTGCCAGTCGCTGCGGAAAAAGTATTGCAGTGAATCGCGGTTGTAGGTCCAGCCGGTGAGTGTGAGCGAAAGCTCCAGCACATCCTGCTCGTTGTAATAGCGATCAGCGCCCAGCGTGTGCAGTTCCATCAGTTCGCGGGCATAGTTTTCATTCCACGCACCGCGACGGCTGACATAATTATCCAGATACTCAAGCATGCCTGCATGCGTGGCCGAGGCTTGGAGCATGTCTTCAAATCGGCCAAACGCATGCTTGCGAATGACGTGATCTTCGTAGTGAGCAGCCGTGTAGGAACGCATCGGGGCGTTGCCTTCGGGCTGGTTGATGCAAAAATGATTGCGCCAGAATTCGCACATCACCTCTTTGAACTGCCGATTGCTCGTGGCAGCGCGGAGGACGACATACTCCGGCAGCTCCCGGCGAAGCTCCGGCTGATTTTCGCCGTTCTCGGGAATCGGATACTTGGCGACCATCTGCTGAAGCGTCATCTTCGTCCAAGGAAAACGCTCAGTAGCGGCGGCTTCCAATTTGGAATCGGAAATGTCATCGGGATTGAGTTGCTGCTCGACCCAACTGAGCCAGCCGCCGTTCTTGAGAATCTCATCAATCTCACCGGGGCGACCACCAAAGGCCATGCGGTTCATCACGTGAACGATTTGTTCGCGATCATCCAGCGGCGGGCCGGGGATGATTTCAGAATCGGGTATGCGATTGGCGAAAGCGCGCTCGCCGGATTCGATTTCGAGGATGCGAACGCGCAGTGCCTGTTCGGGGGTGAGTTTGGTGTGGTTATCGCCCGAAGCTGGGCCTTTGATGCCTGCTTCTTTCATGCCGATGCGTTCGAGCAGATCGATCTCGCGAACGGTCTGTGCGGAGACAGAAGTTGCAAGAAAACAAGTCGCCAGAAATGAAGTCGCAAAAGCAGTAGCAGCGAGCGTCGCGCCAAGTGCTGCGAGTTTCGTGCGAGAAAATTTAGCCATGGTAGCCATGGAAAGAACTCCCAGGAGTGCCCAGCCATCCAATTAGATGCACCTAAACCTTAAACACCTAAACCTTAAACACCCATACCTTAATCATACCTTAAACACCCATACCCTAATCACCCATACCTTTAAGTATCGGGCCTTGAGCACAAGAGCTAAAACCCCCAATAATTGCAGGCCCAATACGATTTTATAGGGTCACCCATCCACTGACAGACCTTCAAAAATCACCCCTGAATCAGCACGAGCATCATTTTCAACTCACTGAAGTCTAATGCCCGGGCCATGGCAGGTCAATAGTCTTAACGCACGAGCGGCCTCTCCGTTCTGTGATTTTTTTCTTTTTTTTGGACGTCCATCGTGCTGGGTCGTTAGTGAATAGAGGTACACCCTGTGTCCGAAGCCGGGCAATCGTGTATCCCTATATGCCCCCATTGACCGCGACTATCGCTCGCCCGTACTATCCCCAAGGTGGATTATTCCTGAGCCCTCAAGCGTGAACGACAGAAAACCCACTCCCTTACGGTCGTGGCTCGTTAAGGCAAGAGGCGATCATTTGTGATCCACTACACTGCGACGCGTTCCCTTTTCTCCTCCACGAACCACGCCTTGGCCGGAGATTCGACCTTGGAAATCTGCCCTTATTGCGGAACCCGCAATCCTTTGCCCGAAAACGTCTCCGCCGGTCAGCCCCCCCGCTGCTCCGACTGCGGCGGCGTGCTCGATGACCTTTCCATGACCGCCACGCAGATCGCCATGGGCCCGTGGTTTTTCCGGCTGCCCAACAAGCCCTACGGCCCGGGCTGCGACATCACCATTCTCCGCAAACTGTTGGCCGCCGGCCGCATCAAGCCCGATGCCCCTGTGCGCGGCCCATCGACCCATCAGCTCTGGCAACGCGTCAGCAAAATTCCCGGCATCGCCCACCTCGCAGGCCTTTGCCATTCCTGTGGCTCGAGCGTCAAGCCCGATGGCAAGTTCTGCCCGGACTGTGGTACCAAATTTGAAACCCCCACTCAGCGCAATGAGTGGAACCTGCCCACGCAACCCGTCAGCCAAGTCATCGCCAACCTGCGCCAAGCCGATGGCAACCTCTGCTGTGTCTGTGGCCACGACAAGGCAGCGGGCGATGAGTGCCCGCAGTGCGAAACGATTTTCTCCCCCGCCGATGAAGCCACTCGCATCACCCTCGGCGGCTGGTTCATTCACGGCAAAGCACACGCCTACAAACCCGGCATGAGCTACGAACATCTCCGCAAAGAAATCGAAATCGGTAGCGTCACCGGCCGCTCCATCGTGCGCGGCCCAACCACTCACCAGTTCTGGCAACTCGCCAAGAACACCCCGGGCATCGCGCACCTCACCGGCTCCTGTCACGCATGCAGCGAAAAAGTAGCTGCATCATCCACCAGTTGCCCCGCTTGCAACGCATCCTTCTCCGTGCCTTCCGATGCCGATTGGGTTGGCCTGCGCTATCCCACCGCCCAAGCAGCTGCCGCGGCACAATCGCAACTTGATGCTGAACTGGCGGCAATCGCCGCAACACTGCCGCCACTGCCCCCGGTGAAAACAAAGCTCAAAGCCCCCAGCCAAGAAGAAATGCTCGTCACCGAAGTCATCGAAGACGATGGCGATGTCTATGAAGCGCTCGATGAATCCGAAAACGCGTTCGAGCATGTCGAAGAAGAAGCGGAAGTGGATGAAGCGGAAGTAGAACAAGAGGAAGTAGAAGAAGCGGAAGTAGCGCACGAGGAATATGCCCAGGCTCACGATGAGTTTGAAGCATCAGTCACCGATGAACCCGAGCCTCATCACGAACTGGCGATGGCGACAGCGCCCGATGATCGCGGCTCCATCGATCTGCACGCCGCCGCAGCCGCAGTTCCTGCCGATGGCGGATCGAGCAATCGCGATCGCCGTGCTACTGCGCAGTACAAAAAATCACAGACCACACTGATCGCCTGGCTCATCATCACGCCCCTGGTCCTCATCGGTGCCTACTTCGCCATCAGCGCCCTTTCCAATATGAATAAGGATGGCGACAAAGATTCCGCCGCCGCCAAAGACTCCACCAAAGGCCCAGCCGTTGTTCACAAAGCCCAGGCCTCTGATCAGCTCACCAAGCTCCGCAACGACGCCCAGGCTCGCATCGCGCTTTTCAAGAGCGCCGATCGCAAAGGCAAATTCGCAGCGCCTCTCAATGAAGCCGATGCACTCTTCGCCGCCGGCAACGCAATGATCGATAAGGAACAATTCTTCGAAGCTGATGCCGAGTTCCGCAAAATCGAGCCGCTCATTCTGCAAGTAGAACGGCTGCAAAAACAGCGCGCCATCGCCACCGAATCCCGTGGCCGCGCCGTCGCAGCACAAAACGAAGCCAAAGCCGTCGTCGCCGCGCAGCACGCCAAGGAACAGTGGGACGAAGCAGATAAAAGTTTTGAACTGGGCAACAAACTTCTAGCCGAAGAAGATTTCGATCAGGCCATCGTCGCGTGGACCAATTCCGCCGAGCAATTCGGCAAGGCCACGCGCCTCGTGCAGGTCATGCTCACCGCCGCTGATGTGCGCGCCAAGATCGATGCCGATGCGATCAAAACCTTCTCGCGAGAAGAACTGGATCGCGAAAACATTCCCGCCTGGAATGCCGTCAAAGGCAAACTCAAAGCCGGCGATGAAGCGATCACCGCAAAGAATTTTGAAGAAGGCATGCAGTATTACGACCAGGCCCGCCTCATGGTCCCCAGCCTCGACTTCGCCATGAAGCTTCAAATCGGCCGCAGCTTCTACGCCTACCAGGCCGGCCGCCTCACCGCCCGCATCCTCATCGCCAAAGGTGCTGCCTATCACCCCGATGACGAAATGCTCGCCCAGCTCAAAACCGCCTACGAAAACCTCCAGATCAACCGCGATTTCTACAACCGCATCCCCCTCAACAAAAACTGCTCCTACCGCGACCTGGCCAACATCATGATCACCGAGTGCGCCAAGGAAATCGAAACCACCTTCGAAGCGCAAGGTTTGCAGCTCCGCAGCAGCTTCGCCCTGGGCATGCACCTGTTCATCGTCGAAAAACTGCTCCGCGCCGATGTCGGCAAGATGAGCAGCAAGTCCAAAGAAGACATCGATCTTTACGTCAAACGCATCATTCCCGAAGCCGCCAAAAACGCTGCGTACGCCCCCGCCTTCGCCGCCGCCGTCACCGAGTTTGAAGAGACGCTAGCCACCGAAACCAACATCCCAACCAAGAGCCGCGAGAAGTGGGCACAGCTCATCGAAAAACTCGACAGCTTCGATACAGCAATGAAGATCGTGATCCCCAAGCAGTAAAAAAAAGAGTGAATCGCAATCGCACATAGCCCCCGGCTTGCCGGGGGAAACTACACAATCTCACACAACATCCACGAGTAGCCGGGGGCTACCAATTTTCGTAGGGTGGGCAATGCCCACCAAGATTGACGACGCGCTTGATTCATGGTGGGCGGTGGACACCCTACGAACTCGCACAACATCCACGAGTAACCGAGGGCTACCAATTTTCGTAGGGTGGGCAATGCCCACCAAAATTGACGACGCGCTTGATTCATGGTGGGCGGTGGACACCCTACGAACTGCACGCCTTCATTCTCAGCCGCAAAGCGGCGGCCTACCGTAGCCGTGGGCGTAAGCCCACGGAACAGCCATGAGCACAGGCCAAGCCGCAACGCGGCGACACAAGCGAGTTTTCTTTGTGTCGCCACTTCGTGGCTTAACCAACATTTCACGCTCTCCCGTGGGCTCACGCCCACGGCTACGGTATCCCACCGCTTCGCGGTTGAAGCCGTTGAAATTCGCCATTTCAGAAATGGGCGGTGTCGGTCGATGTTCGAGCGCGCTCGCTGCGTTCGTTCGCTTTCGTAATTGCCCACCAAGATTGACCACCCAGTTGACTCATGGTGGGCGGTGCCCACCCTACGAACTACAGCGGCTGGTTATCCCGCCGGCTCAACGACGCCACCTGCGGGATTGTTGTTCCACTCTTCTTCTGTGTACCAACGTAGCTCCGAGACGCGAGGGTCAGCCGAAAGTGCGCCATGGGCGCTTCGCAAAACTCTTAGATGTTCGGCGTCATCGCGCTGGCCAAACAGACGAGGCAACCAGCCAAGTGAAGATTCGGCAAAAAACAGCCATTCGCGGTCCCCGTCATCTACAAGCCCAACCGTCGCGCCGAAGCGGCGTTTGTCGGCAAGCACGTCAAACGTGTGGGAATAGTCCGTCGAGTCACGGCGGGTGACATGAAGGCCGTCGCCTGAAAGATGTTGGACTATAAGGTCGGCAAGCACGCGACCGGACGGATCGGTGTCCTCGCGGTCCTTGGAGAATTCACCACGGAAACTTGCGTGAGTGTGAAGCATGAGGCGGCCTTACGACCTGCCGCGTAGTTGCGAACCGAGTGCGGGGCAGTAGCGCACAAGGCTCGATGAAAACATTCTCAGTTTACCCGTCAGATCAAGCACGCGCTTCTCTTCAACTCCATCAGCGGGTTAAGGGGTACGGTTACAGGACATCGCGAGAATGGCGGGGTCGCCTTGTTCAATTCGGCTCCAGTTGACGAAGGCGGCACAATCAACAAGAACTTTGTATATCTCGGCGGGCATACGATCGACCTCATCGATCTGGAGTACGACCATATCCGAGGTTGAGCCGTGAATGCTCGTCATCGCTGCATCCACATCGTCAAGACACGTCATGCAGTCAATCCATGCGTCCATGTTCCGACCATAGAAGTCGGGGAAACCGAAGACAGCGGAGAACACGTCGTGGAAGCTATCCCAGTCGTGGATTTGGGTGGCGTAGACACGGACTAGTGGCATTTGCCCGCCTAACAAGTAAGCACTTAACAAAAATCCCAAACAACCAGAGACAGCATGCCAAGTTTCTCACCGCCAGTCAAGATTTATCTTCACCGGCGACATGCGTTTATCACCCCAGCGCTTTTCCCTATCGCACCACCGTTTTCATATAGCCTCGGCCTTGGCTTCTTTCACAGCCGCAGCATCCTCGCTGCGCGCAAGTGCAGGTCAGCGTGAAGAACGCACAGCGAGGACGCTGCGGCTATTAGCAGAAGCCGCGAAATGCGTTTTAACCACAGATGGACACAGATGAACACAGATGAACACAGTTAAGACGGAGCAGGCGGGTCCGCAACGAGCCGCGACCGTAAGGAAGCGGATTTTTCCTTCGATACCCCACTCCCTGACGGTCGTGGCTCGTGTCGATCCGCTACAGTTGAATTGGGAATGCTCGATGTTTTTTCAACCGCGCAAACCATCTGTTTCCTGATGCTCTTCAGACTCATTCCCATCTGTGTTCATCTGTGTCCATCTGTGGTTCATTACTCCGGATTCGCCATGTGAGATGCGATGCGTTAACCCAGGAACGGCATCGCTATCAATCACTTAACACTTGATCCGTGGTTCACAATCTGCTATACTATGGCCGTATCGATCCTCTCTTTTGCTCCGGGGCCTTGGACATGAAGACTGCCGACCTTGACGCTTTTACCGTTGCTGTTTTCGGCCTTAACTTTGCTGATGAACAGACGTTACGCCTCAAGACTAAGGGTTTCCGGGTAGATGTCTACTCGTTTACCCCTAGACACGACGTAACTCGCGATTCAGCAATGGGTAAAGGTGGTGATGTCCGATTGAAAAAAGCGCAGGTAGACAAAATCTGGGTTTGCGTTTTACCACTGGCTGGGGTGGTCGTGCTTGGCCAGGTCTTTGTCGCGGACGCCTTTGAGCTGGGAGAGGAAGACATCGGGGCCGCCCTTGATGTAGCCGCTGGTGGCGATTTTTTGGGAGGCAGCATTGAGGACCACGACGGTCGGGAAGCCGCGAACGCCGTACATGTCGGCCAGCTCATCGCGATCGCGTTTGACCTTATCGACATTGCCCTTTGCCTCGGCTGCCTTCTCTTCATCGGTCTTCGCTTTGGTGCTGCCCTCTTTGGGAAAGTCCACGCGAAGGAGCACGAGGTTGTAGCGGGCATAATCCTTGAAGGTCTGCGTGTCGAAGATTTCCGATTCGAGCTTCTGACAATGCGGACACCAGGAGAGCCCGGTGAAAGCAATCACCATCGACCGGCGAGACTGTGCTGCGATGGCGCGAGCCTTGCGAGCGTTGGTGATCCACTCGCCCTTGTACTCGATCTTGGGCAGTGCTCTTTCGAGCGCCAGAATCGTCGGCTGCGGATCGACCACGCTGAACGAAGTCAGGCGGGCGGTCACTTTATCTTCCTCAGGATCCCACATCGCGAGCATGAGCGGCTGCTTCGTGGGAATCTTCCGCTCCTTGAGCCAGGCGCGAGTCGCCTCAGCTTCTGCACTCTTGTCATCGTCTTCGGGCAGATAGACACGCGTCATCGTCATCGAGGTGTTCACAAAACGCACAAACTTTCCAACCTGCAAAAGCTTGTTCACCTGCTCCGTATAAAGCTGCGACTTGGGGTTGTAGATCATCATCAGCAGCGGCAGACCTGTTTCCTTCGCACTGGCTACACCGGCTGCGATGCCTTCGATCTGATTCAAATCCTCGGGCGGGACTTTGCCTTCCAAAATCGCTTCGGCATGTTTGATCCACGCATACCCCACACCTTTTTTCTCATCCTTGCGCAGCTTCGCATGCTCATAAGTCGCCCTTCCCATCACGTTGCCTTCCACATCCACAAACACGAACGTGGGCACGCGCGTGATCTGAAACCGCTGCTTGAGTTCATCGTTCTGCTTTTTCAAAAGCTTCGACTGATTGCCTTTGGCCTGGAAATCCACCTTCATCAAAATGACTTTGTCCTTGGCCCATTCGTGAAAGTAGTCGTACTCAATCACCTGCTCATCGAGCTCGCGCGTGAAGTCGTCCCAGTCGCTGCCGCAGAAATACATGAGGATCGGCTTATCCGATCGCTTGCTGGCAAGCTCAGCCTGCTGCATGGATGTGATCCATTTGTACTTGGACGAAACCGCTGCGCTGGTCGTGGATGAAACGCCCAGAGAAAAAATAATCGCTGCAAGTAGACAAGTCAGAACCGGGAAAGATCGGATTGGCATCATCGCGAAACCTCTATCAGAGTGTGGCAAGTAGGACAGGGTGAACAGGGACGGTTATCTGATGAAGAACATCGGCCATGCGCGAATACGAATGCAGCACAAACCGATGTGCCCTCAATAGTAGCAACGAACGGGAACGATTTCCGTATGCAGAATGCAACCATAATTAGCCCTTCGCCTAGGCGAACGATGACTGCCGATGTGTCAAAGAATCTGCCGCATCGCATCGACGAGTTGATCGATCATCGCGGTTGTATGCGTGGCAAACGCTGCGATTCGCAGCGCCCCTGCTTCGCCGACACCGGTGTAGGAACGGATAAAAGCGATGGCGATATCTTTGGCCATGAGTGCTTGCTGGATGCGCTCCATGTTGGCCATGTCATCCAGTTGCAGACAGATGATGGGCACGGGCGAGTCGTTCACATTCAAGCCGAGACTTCGCAAACCATCCTTGAGTCTCTTCACGTTGGCGTGCAGTTGCTGTCGTCGCTGCGGCTCGTTCATGATGATGCCAAGTGCGGCCGCAGTGGCACCGGCGACAGGTGCTGGCGGGGCGCTGGCGCCGCTGAACCAGGAGGACTTGGCTTTGATTTCGGAGATGAAGGTTGCTGGGCCGGGGATGATGCCGCCGTAGCCGCCGACTGCTTTGCTGAGCGTGGCGCAGAGGAGCGAGCCTTGCGCGCCTTCGCGGTAGCCGCTGCCGTTGATGGTGATGAGATTGCCCGACTGCTCGCTGATCCATTCGAGAGTACCGCGGCCATTGGAACCGAGTACGCCGATGCCGTGCGCATCATCGATCATGAGTGAGCCTGGGCCGTGTTCATTGATGATGCTCAGATACTCTGCCACTGGTGCGATATCGCCAAGCACCGGCGAGACGCCATCGCACATCACCAGCACAGGCAATCCGGGCTTGGCATGCTGCCTGATCATGTCACGCAGATGTTCACCATCGCCGTGAACAAACGGCACCACCTGCTGCTGCGAAAGCATCGCACCATCGCGCACCGCAAAGTGCGAAAGCGCATCGACGAAAATCGTGCTGAACATGGCCGCGACGCTTTGCATCAAGATGGATGCGCCTGCGTAGCCGGTGGCGTAGTAGAAAGATTCGTCAGCGCCGAAGAAGCGGGCGGCAAGTTCCTCGACTTCGCGGGTGACGGGGTTTTCGCCAAAGCCCGGACGACTGGTGGCGGTATGCAGGCCGTACTTTCGCACCGCATCGCAGGCGGCTTCGATGACGCGCGGATCACCTTGCAGACCGAGGTAGCCGGTGCCTGCGAAGTAAAGCATTTCACGACCATCGAGCGTGGTGATCGCACCGGGAGCCGACTGCATGAGAGGCATGAAAAATTCCGATGGATCGGAGGCGAGGCTTTGAGCGAGCTGATGATATTGGCGTCATCCTTACCGACGAATCGATCGTTCATAATCGTCGGCTCGCTTTTCCTTCGCGCGAAGCTGCGATTGCAGGGCCTGCTGGCGAGACTGCAACCGTTCCGTGTCGCGCTCGAACTCTTTGACCTGAGCCTTGAGTTTGCTGAGGTTGCCCGTGGCCTCGGCTTTGGATTTGCTCGCTTGGGTGACTTCGCGAGTCGCTTCACCAAACGCTTCCCGCGCGGCGAGCAGGTCCTTGCTGGCCTTCTCATACTCGGGGTGTGTTTTCACTTTTTCCACCATCTGACTGCGAAGTTGCTCGACTGTCGTTCTCGCCTCTTCGACATCTTTGAGTGCCTGCTTATAACGTTCATCGGACGTGAGCACCTTGGCTTCCATCGCATCCAGTTCGCGCTGAAACTGAAAGAGCAGCGCACCCGCATCGGCGATGTTCGCACTGGAAACCCGCCCTTCCTCGCGTTGTTCGTTAAGCACTTCCATGCGAATCTTGGCGGTGAAAACGCGATCCTGCGCTGCCTTGTAACTGGCATCTTTGCTCAGCTTTTGAACGCCCGCTACCTTTGCCGCTTCCAATCTTTTTTCGGCTGCTTCGAGTTTCGCCTCAGCCTCGTCCATTTTGTCTGCGCCATCAAACTGCGACTTGAGTGAACGAAGAACTTTCAGCTCATTGGCCTGTGCTTCGTCTGCGCGCTTCTTGAGTCCGACGATCACTTCCGTGGCCTTGTCGTGTCGCTTCTCGGATTCCTTGAGTTCCTTCTCCGCAGGGTTGATGGTCTTGGGCGCCTCGGCGAGCTGCTTCTTGCGACTCTCGATATCGCTCTCCACCTGCTTGACCGTGCGTTCCAGATCGCGAACCTCACGGCGAAGATTCTCAAGCTGACGACGTTCGGCTTCGTCATTGCGATCGCGGTCACGATCGTTCTGTCCAGCCACGCCACTGGTGACGAGCATCAGAAGAAAGGTCAATGCAGTGATGAGTGTGAGTCGTTGTGCCATGGCGAGCATCCTCCGGCAGGTGGTCAGTAACGCAAACACGATCAGCCTCTCAAAACCATTGTAATTCAATCATCGGTAGTAACACATCCCCGATTCCGATGATCCTGTGCCAATTGCCTATAATCGCCGCCCCTACGGTAAAGGATGCAATATGCCCGCTGATTTTCAAGGTCTTCATGTAGTTTCGTTCGAGTCTAGACGAGCGCCAGAAATGGCGTCGCTTATCACTCGCCACGGCGGCAACGCCATCTCCGCGCCCTCCATGCGCGAGATAGCCAACCCGACACACGAAGAAGCCTTCGCTTTTGCCAAGGCCCTTCTGGCTGGCGAAATCGACATCGTGATTCACCTGACCGGTGTAGGCACACGCATGCTCATCGACGCGGTGAGTGCCAAGCATGACAAAGAAACCATGCATGACAAAGAAGCGATCATCGCTGCTTTGCGGAAATTAAAACTCGTTTGCCGTGGGCCAAAGCCTGTCGCGGTTCTGCGGGAGTTGGGCCTCAAACCCACGCTCGAAGTTGATGAACCCAACACCTGGCAGGACCTGCTCGCCGCGCTCGACAGCAAGCTACCAGTGAGCGGTCAGCGCGTCGCGGTGCAGGAATATGGCATCACCAATTCGAAGCTGATCGAAGGACTTGAGTCGCGCGGGGCCAGCGTGATGCGCGTGCCTGTTTATCAGTGGGCCTTGCCCGAAGATGTAGAGCCACTGCGGCAGGCGACACAGAGCATCATCCAAGGCAAGATGGATGTCGCGCTCTTCACCAGCACCACGCAGGTGACGCACCTCTTTCAACTCGCCAAACAGGATGGCTGCGAAGATGCGCTGCGCGAGGGATTCAAGCGCGTGATCATCGGCTCCATCGGCCCTATCGCCACCGAAGGGATCACCGAGTACGGCTTACACGCTGACTACGAACCCGACTCGCCGCACATGATGAACCTGGTGCGCGATACCGCTCGCACCGCGCACCACCTTCTCGAAAAGAAACGCACCGCTGCATCGCAAACCATCAACACCAATCATTGGCAACGAATCGACATGCGCTGGCCTGTTGGTTTTAGTTCGATTGCGACGAAGAACGACCAATCTGAAATCTCAAATCTCAAATTTCAAATCCCAAATCTGAAATCCGAAATCACCTCTTCCGATTCAATTTTCCTTCGCGCCTGTCGCCGGGAGCCAACGCCTTACACACCCGTCTGGCTGATGCGGCAAGCGGGTCGTTATCAACGGGCTTACCGCGATATTCGCAAAGGCACGACGATGCTGGGCCTTTGCAAAACGCCTGATCTTTCTGCGGAAGTCACGCTCATGGCGGTGGATCGGCTGGGCGTCGATGCCGCCATCATTTTCTCTGACATTCTTACCGTCGTGGAGCCTTTGGGTTTCTCGCTCGATTTTGTCAAAGGTGATGGCCCGGTCATTGCGAATCCGTTTCGCAGCAGGGCTGACATCGCGCGGCTAGGCACCGGCGATCCGATGGATCTTTCGTATGTGTATGACGCCATTCGCATCACACGGCGGGCGCTACGGCCGGACATCGCGCTGATCGGTTTCTGCGGCGCACCTTTCACCGTGGCGTCGTACATCATCGAAGGCGGCAAGTCGAAGGATTACGCGAAGACCAAGACGATGATGTTCCGCGATCCAGTGAGTTGGAACACGCTGATGACCAGGCTCGTCGATCTGCAAATTGAGTATCTGAACCTTCAGATTCAAGCGGGCGCAGATGCGGTGCAGATTTTCGATAGCTGGGCTGGCTCACTGTCGCCTGATCATTACCGCGAGTATGTGCAGCCACATGTGCGAAGGTTGATTGAAGGCGTCAAAGTTAAGTCAAAGGTCCCGGTGATCAATTTCGCCACAGGCAATCCTGCGCTCTTGCCCCTGATGGCGGAAGCGGGCGGCGATGTCATCGGGCTGGACTGGCGCGTGGATCTGCGCGAGGCGTGGAAGAACCTCGGCTACGACAAAGCGGTCATGGGCAACATTGATCCGATCGTGCTCTTCTGTTCGCCTGCGGAGATTCGCAAACAGACGCAGATCATTCTAGATAAAGCTGAGGGTCGGCCGGGCCATATTTTCAATCTGGGGCATGGCATCACGCCGGATATGCCGCCGGAGAATGTGGCGGAACTGGTGGACGCGGTGCATGAACTTTCGAGAAGGTGATTGCTGCACAAATAATACGTTTGCATTATCCGAGCCGCTAGGCGTAAGCCTGCGGAGTCTGGGAAATACAAGGCGTTTCGAGACTCCGCAGGCTTACGCATAGCGGCTCGGATGAAACTTTCGCAACAGCGCTAAGCAAAACTCATTTCCCAAGGCGGCAGCGCGACCGCTGGCTTTGCCCAATCTGAAAACTGTTTCATATCCAGTGCGTGCGAAGGCTCTGGAAGCTGACGCACGATTTGCGCCACCGCCTGCGGCACCAGCACCAGTTTCGTCGGCCAGCAGGTGAGCACGTTGCCTTCCGTCAGCACCACCGCATGTGCAGGGCGCTGACCGTGGCGATTCGCTCCTTCGGCGCGGTCGATGCGATAGGTGGCCCATTCCACTTGCGCCAGATCATTCTCATGAAGCGCAGGCAGCACCGCCAGCAATTCGCGCTGAACGTGTTCGATGAGTTGAGCGCGATCCATTTTCACCCCATCTTCGGAAACCTGTCCGCCCAGTTGCCAGATTGTGCGGCCTTGGAAATCGACATCGCTGGTGATGGTGATTCTGGTTTTGCTGCCATCGATGCAGTGGCCGTTGAATGATGGCAACGGCCCGCGCGCCATGCAGACATGCAGCGGCCTGCGCTGCATGGCGAGAGTTGAAAGACCGGCGCGTTGGCGAAGCTTTTCGTTGCCTTGACCGGCGGTGAAGATGATTGTGGTGGGTTGCAGATTTACTGATGTGCCGGTGGTGGGATCGGTGCAATGCACTTCGCTGATGTGGCCGGGCGAAGAGGTGATGAATTTCACGCCTACATTTGCATCGATTTTCAGAATGCGATCGCGATGGTGCTGGGCCAGGGCTGCGATGAAGGAAGGTGGCGAGATGACCTGTTCATCAAGCTGACTGACGCTGCCGGTGCAATCACGAAGCAGCGCGGGCCACTGCTCGCGGGGAAGGCTCACAGGTTTCACTTGCAGGGCGAGCGAAGCGCCGAGTTTGCCCAGGCGCGACATGATCGAATCGGTGGACCAGAGATGGCAGAAGTCGCTGCGGATTTTTGTGGAAGAGAGATCAGGTTGAGCGCGGCCGGCCAGGCATTCGCGCCAGAGTGCCGGGAGATGTTTGATGGCGTCAGCGGAATCGGTGACGAGGCCTGCGAGGGAATATTTGAGGCCGCCGTGGATGATGCCTTGGGAGGCGACGGTTTGTCCGGCACCCAGTGCGCTGCTTTCGAGAAGCAGCGCTGCGTAGCCTCGGCGGGTCAGGTCATCAAGGAGCCAGAGGCCGCAGGCACCGCCGCCGAGGATGAGGGTGTCGAGGGGGAGGG
>ENA-ORBV01010526-ORBV01010526.1-microbial-mat-metagenome-genome-assembly--contig:-NODE-10526-length-14778-cov-4.793892_pt1 | contig 14778 bp, 9 predicted proteins | sample MGYA00237777_ERZ505514 | MGnify/ENA primary metagenome ERZ505514 (study PRJEB26160, sample SAMN06269048) | microbial mat metagenome | isolation source: Oligotrophic lake microbial mat | place... | reverse complement strand
TTTCAAGCAGAAGACGGCATACGAGATTCGCCTTAGTCTCGTGGGCTCGGAGATGTGTATAAGAGACAGCTCTTATAGTGTTGGCAGGAGTCTTCTGCCTGGAATGCGCACAAAGCAGAAATTTAGCTGACACTATGACCTCTCTACATCAGTGAAAAATGATGAATGAGAGTGCCCATGACTATTGGGTTGCCAGAATTCAGACCCGTGGCAGCCCGATGTGTCCTGCTTCTTAGAAAGGAAGATCTTAGCATGTGCAAAGCCTTTGGAGGCCACAGCCCTTCTTAGCCTGGCTACAGGTTGCACAGCTGCAGCTTTCACATGTTTGAATGAATGTGGAAAAGTTGGTTGCTTTGTTTGTTGCTGGGGTAGCAGTATGTAACCAGGGGTCACTGTTACTCAAGTGCATGTTTTTAAGTACCAGGTACCAGACAGCACGGTTAGGTGGCTCTAGCTGTCGACGCTGCGCATTGGTGACGAAAGTAAAAGCAGGTTTTGGATCCTAATATTTTTATGTTTCATGATTGCTGGCTATATAGAAAAAGATTCGCCTTTAGAGAGTTGCAGAGCATACTTTTCAACAGGTTTGACTCTCTTTCTCTCGAACGTAGCAGGGATAACGATACTCGTTCGAGCATGTAGCTTCTTCGTTTTGGTCATTTTGTTGTGATAATAATCCACGGGGTTGTCATGCAGCAATTTCCCTACAGGAATATTGAACTTCTTGGCGATTACCTCCATCGTTTCATCTTCGTCTGTGAAGTAAATATAACGCTTGTAGGCTCGAGTTTGGTCCAGAGCTTCGCCGGCGTTACCTACTAGTAAGTCGTCTAAGCCGGTGCGGCATGTTCGCTTGCCCCATCTTTTGTTTACCTCGGCTTGCTTTTGTTCCATTTTTTGCTTTTTTCTCATCTTCTGTTCTTCTTGGAGTCTCTCGGCCTTGCGCTTCTTTTGCTCTCTCTCTTCTGCAATAGCTTGTTGGCGGCGCTGACTGAGTCCCTCCTTCATCTCGTCGTGCATTCTGCAGAAATGCTTCCATTTAAGTTCCGACCACTCTGACATGTCATCGAATGAATATTTTCCTTTTCTGCTGTACTTTCTGAACTTGACTCTACATGCTCTGTTCTCATGATCGACGGCAATGACATCCACTGGGTATTCTACGCCGTCTGTGTGCAATACGAAAGCCTTATCGCCAGCTTGGTACTCCCTTTCCGTGTCACTTGGTTCTTCACCGTCTTCGCTGCCTGAGTCTGGCATGACTTCAAGATGAACTGGTGGCACTTCGCTCTCATGCTGAGCAGCAGAAGTCCCACCAGCACTGGGCCTATCCGGTGTGACTTTTGGGGCTTGCAAATTTTTTCCACGCTCGCTCAAGTTAGCCTCGACCTGAGCGACGCTATTATCCAGTACAAATCTATGCTGGTTACTTTTACCACCCCTGTCAGCGTTGTTACTCTTGTTCTGTGTGCCATTTTCCAAGGACAACTTCTTTTGCTCGTCAAGCTCAGGTTGAGGACGGTTCACAGGATCCAAAAATGCAGCATCAGATAGACGGAGCTTCGTCCCGGTCCCGCCACCTTTCGTCTTGTAACCTTTACTCCTCGGGTCTTCTTCCACGTAATCTGACTGCTTGATTTCCCGGAGAGAATAGAAAAAATTGTGCGAGCCATCATTGACTCCTATCTTGGCAGCAAGCTCCTTTCGAGTGAGCGGTCCATACCGGAGCAGCAAATCGAAGATAGTGGCGGCCCTACTGTTCAGAAACTGCCTTTTGATGTGCGCATGATGTTCTTCTTCCGTCGCGAATCTGGTCGGGCCATCCTGCTTCTTTTGATTCCGCAGGGGTAAGTGACGCCAATTTGTTTTACGCGGTACCGCTTTATCCGAGTGCTCTTCAGTTCTAGAAGAAAAAGAAACAGTTTTGGAAGTCCGCCCTGCTGCGTCACTTCTTTTGGGTAGTAGCGCAGCCACGCTCTTCGACGGTAAAGCTGCCACTCTACTAGAAGATGGATGCGACGCAGCTGCAGTAGTCCTTGGTGGCTCGTTGCAGTTTACAGCGATGCTGCGGGTATGCTTGTTGGCTGATTTGTGCGCATCTTCTTGGCTGGCAGGATGTATGTGCGCGCGGGTGACTCTGGGAGGCAGTTTTCGGTGTTGAACACCTGCTTTGTCGGCGCCCCCATTCTGCTCCTTTTCTTCTTCCTTTTCTTCTTCTTCCGAATCAGAGTCCAGCTCAATAATTTCAACTGAGCCTTTCTTCTTCTCGCCCTCCTCCTCCTCTTCCTCTTCAGAATCTGAGCTCAACTCTATGATTTCAGCTGTGGTTCCTCCGTGATATCTAGAAGGAATTTCGAGCGGCTCATCTTTGATCCCAATCGAAAACTCGACAGCACCAGCATTGCCATTCCCTTGGGTTTCACATGAGCCGTTACTACGACTTTGTTGAGACTTTCGTGGCTGTTGTCGTGGCAGTTGTTGCAGTGCGGATTCTGGCCGTGGAACTTGTTTCGTGAAAACATGATCAAAATTGGAACCATCCCACGACGCCGTGTATTTGATCCTTCTATCGCATAGCACAAGGCGGATAAGTCCAGAGGAAGACGATGATGTGTCATTTGCTTGGATGCAGGTAATGAGACTTTCCGGAGAGCGAATATGGGTGGGAGTACTGGTAGGATCATTTGCTTCAAAATAAAGGAGTGGAAGTGTGGCAATGATTTTGTCAATTCTCTCAGGGTTGTCCGTATCATAGACTAGATCCTTCAAGGATTCACTCAGTTCACATGCAATAACTTCCTTCCACTGTGGGACAAGCTGTAGAGGGTTAAAACTTGCAATGATAGACCCACCACCGAAAACAATGGAGTAGTCGAAAGTACCGATGGAGAGATAGACCTTGAAGCTCAAGTCTTTGGGAGATGAGTTGTTGATCTCAAAGGATATATGGTTCTGCTGTTCGCGGTGATATTGTTCTTGATATTGCTGTTGCTGGTGGTGGGGATGATGTTGGGCTTGGAATATTGGGTACTGGTATGAAGCGCCTCTTCGTTGACACTGTGTCGCCAAGGTATGCTCCCCACCAAAAGGGTGAGGCGGATTTCTGTGGCCTGCAAAAGGATCCGATGGCTGTTTCCGGATCCATGCACCGCTATTATTGCGCTGAGGAGGTGGTGGCACTGGTCTTTTGTGAGGGAAGGCCATTCTTGGAAACCTTGGATGGAGACGCTGATTTACGGAATACTAGTTGACTGACAGAGGTCGCGGCTTGGATGCTCTAGAATAGAGGTGCGGGAAAATCTGAGTTCCTGGGATGGCAAAATAAATTTTTCTCTTTCGCTGCAAGATATTTCTGCAGAGGCAAGAAATCTATGCTGGCGAAGTCGACGAGTTGTTTGTTGACAAGAAGCACCCTCACGTTATATTGGTATGGTTTTGAATAATCGTATACTCTACTACAATAGTATCGCCGTCATGTTCAATGAATCATCGATACAGTACTGTAGAGCTGCTGCAGCATGTCGCCGTTTCTTTTTTTTTGGTAAATAAAGGTTTAGATTTTCATGCGATTTTTCACTAGTGACTCGACTCAATCCTCCTCATTTTTTGGATGATATTTTTGGTTGACAGAAATCAATCAATGAATGACCGAAAATACTCAGAACTATTCATTGGCACCTTCTATTCAGCCAGCAATAATAATACTGTAGTAGCTACCGGGTGCACACCATAGCGAGAGACTCACTCTCTGCAGAAAAAGTGAAGAGAGTTGTCTCGAGAAACGAAAATAGTAATTGGCATCAGTACGAGTTAATAATACCAAGAACGATCGTGCAATATTATTTGAATACGGGGCAGCATGGAGAAAAAAGAGTCGAATCAACAACAGCAGCAAACAGTGCCCAACGAGAAGCAACGGCAGCAGCAGCAAGATCAAAACGCTAATGCCGCTTCATCTGTGAAGTGGATGGATTTTTTCGACACTAGCAAGCCATGGGTACTAAATCCTGATGGCAAATGTCATGAATTTTTTGAGTTTGTTCCCGTCAACTTTCGAGTGGGGCCGTGGAACATCGGATGTTGCCTTTATTTGGCATTCGCATTTTACTGGGTATTATTGATGTGCGTGAACAACCTCTTGAGTAGCAATCCGCCTGGCCTAGAAGAAGGTCAACATACAGAAACACAATATTTTCCTGCCTATTCTTGGGCGTGGTGGTACAATGTCTTTGGTTTCTGTTGGACCGCGTACATTGCATATGCCGTCTCGAGATCCGACATGGGAGGCTGGTTTATATGGATGTCCTTTACCATGCAATCGTGGGCGCTACTCTTGTTGCGGCATGGACTGAGTGCAATGGCACCCTTTTCACCCATGGCAGCAACGCTCAGTGAATACTTACGATTTCCTTCAGTGGCACAGGCCTCTACCACGTTTACAATCTTTCATTTTGTGCTGCTCCCCGCCATGATTGGAAATATGAAAACAACCGAGGAAAAACAAGGCTTTATCAAAATTGTCACAAGCTGGCTCGTCTTCAATGTGCATGCCGTCAATTTAGCCCTTGCTGCCGCATCGGGAATTTTGGGTAGTCCTGCTCGAGAACTCGACAGTGCAGATTTCAGTGTTGCACTGTGGATCGCTTTGATGTATGTCTCGCTTTATTTGTTCGTTTTGGATCGAATAGGTGCACACTTCTACTTCATATTTTCCCCTCGAAGTCCTTTGGCCTTTGTGACATGGACTTTCTTTGTGGGAACCTACTTTGGATGGTTCTCGTTGTGGAAACGCCTCATTCTAAAATACGGAATTTCCGGCTAGCCAACCCATCTCGATCGTACTGCATGGATTCCGACTCACCAGTGACACTTGGAACACGTATAAAATGCTCCACTTTTGTAACTAATCACGTGGATTCCTATGTGGCTCCTTTTGATTTGTCGAGCCAGCTAGCACCCATACCGATATATCCTGTGCTGAAACTGTCATATGTACACTACACGAAGAGGTTGCCTTTGTCCCTAAAAGCTGGTAATAATTTCAAACGCTGGTATAGCTACATTTTTTCTCATTAATTTTATTTTCCCTTTATTTTCAAATCACTTTGGGCATTTCTCGAGTTGCTCCAGCACAATTTTCATTTTTTTGGTACCACTCTGTTAATTTCCATCCACGAGAATTTCGCTTCAATTTTAAAGGTCCACCACACCACCTAGAAAAGAACACAGTTACAAATCCATGTCCATGTCGCCCATACCACCATAATCGGGACTCTTATCTAGCTTTCCTTCTCGCTGCTTCATCATGGTCTCACCAATTACCTTCTTCATGTTGTCGTCCCCTGATTCGTACATGTCCTTCATGAGATCCATGATACTGCTGGTGGGATCATCAATCTTTTTGCTGGCTTCCTTTTTGGGTTTCTTGGACGTTAGAGCATTCCACGACTCGAAACCTCCGTAGTCCGTCTTTTTCTTGCCCAACTTTATCAACACTTTGTCACGTTTTATCTTGTACTGGCACTTCATCACATGCAAATCATTTTCCAAATTGTCCTTGAACAAGCGATAGGATTTTCCATTCAAATCTTTGACAATCAAATCAAAGGTTTTTTCCGTAAAATTGCAAGTCACATTTTCCTTGGGAATGGCACCCACACCTGGCAAATCAATGTAGAGCGTCAAAAAGGCAGAATTGTATCCTCCCGCATCAAAGGCAAATTTGTCAATGGGAACGTAGGCAACGGTCTTGCTAATCACGGGGGCGGGAGTGGGTTTGGGTGTAGGAGTCGTGGTGGAAATAGGGGTTGGAGCATTGTTCGTCGTCTCCTGTAGGACTTCTTCTGTTTCCATAGCCGTACTGCCCGATGATGATGCTTGACTTTTGCTGGCCTCGACGCGCTTCAAGGCTTCACTTTCTTTTCGCAATTTTTTGGCCAATCCTTCGAGATGCATTCGTGCTGTAGGACGTGTCAGGGTAGCTGCCACCTTTTCAATTTCTTCCGCGTCCAAGAGACGATCCTGGGAAGGAGGAACTACAGTAACAGCGTCGGCGCATTCTTCAATATCGACCATGGTGACTGATTATAATAATCGACGTAGTAGTTATTTATATCTGTATGGAATAGATCGGCAGAGATATGATAGGAATCAATGAATGGCAGTAAAAAATTAATCAAAAATAAGCTTTTCTCGCAAAATCTGTTTGTTGTGGTGCATGTTGATTGTGTGGTTCGGTTGCAGGAGAGAAAATTCCATGCTCTTCGATGGTCTTCCATTCATCATTGGATCTTTTCGTGGCTGGTAGGCTTTGGCCTCACCGGTCCCGCTGGTTGAGCTCTCAATGTCTTTTTTAGTCATGGATTCATTCTTCTCCTCCTTCTCCACAAAGTCCAATTTGGATTGCACTAGAACCTTCATTTTGTCTGCCTGAAAAACCAAGGGGAGAACAAATGCTGTTCCATTGGTGGTTGCTGTCTCATTGACATGAAGGTTGGTGACTTTGGTCTCACAGAATGCAATTGACACTGTGCTTTCTTGTGAAAGAGATCATGGAGGCTCATGTTTGAGTCTAGTCAAAAAAGCGTAACAGCAATCTGTCAGCTTGTTGCACCAACATGTCAGCATTCTCCTTTCAAACATGTCAGCTATGCATCATGTGCCAATTCAATGACTCTATTGGCAATAAGTTCACCTGGTCTGTGCAACAGTTGATTTGATCACAACAGTTGTGATGAGAAATGTCACAAGAAGGATATTTTTCTGTTCTTGATCAGATGCTTCTCCTTGGAATGTGGAACAGGACCCGGGCTTTGCAGACCAAAGTTAAATGAACATGGCTTCTATGCCTGTGCTGTGAATCCCTTTGATCCTAACAAATCCAGCTGATCTCAACGTTAAGTCTCCTGAAACATGACCACAATGTAGTAGGTTGTAGGTGCTGGAGGGAACATGAGGTTGCTGGATGAACTGGATGGACACCCACAGGCCCCAAAGTACATGGCCGGGGGCTGGGAGCAAGCATGTTAACATGACGTAGATCTTCTTGCTCCTACTCATGATGCTTTTTGAATCAAAAAGCTCTGCTGCATCAAATTGTCACGTTGCCTTCCGCTATTTGTTGTCTACAAGTAGTCAGTGTGGAACTATCACAAGGCAAATGCAATGCTGTTCCAAATTCAGAAGCAGCACCGGGTGAAGACATGTGTCGAAGCTTTGGTGTATCCTGTAAGCAGCTATTCGGTGCAAAGTTCAAACTACATGTTCATCCTAGCATATGGCGTCAAGTTCTTGACAACTTTTTGTCCTATTGATTTTGGCCCTGTCAAATTATACTCTATACATAGGCATCAAGCAGGCATGTTCAATGAATGTCAAAAATCTTTAGTTATGTGTTCTAAAAGGGGCATGCCTGGAAACGGCAGGGTCTTCATGGAGTGCTAGTTATTTCGTCGCCATGAGAAGGTAGTTCATTAGCTGGCGAAGCTGAGGCGACATGTTTGAGGTTGGCGGCCAACTGAGACATCTTTCCAAATTTGAAACCGGGAAGCATCTCCAGCAGGTGTTCAGCTTTCTGCTGCTCGGTCAATTTATCTGGTAAATCAGGGATCTCGCCTCGCAAGGAAAGCTTGAGTGGTGATGGTGCAACAAGACGATCATCTAGGTCGTCCGAAGCCGCCTCTGTCCGGCGCTTGTTCCGAGCCAGAATGCGAAGGACACGGCGGCTGTTCTTAACGAAGCGATCGCGACCCAGGCGGGTTCGACGGCGTCTTCTAGAGGGGTCATCTGGGACTTCGTCGGCTATTTCCGACGCTGCAGGCTCTTGTGCCCCATGCTCGATATGATGACCATCGACACGTAGTTTCTCCCTCAAGATGATTTCGTCCAGCATTCCAGGTTTTTTAGGGAAAATCAAAGAGGCAACTTCAGCCCCAGTGAGCTCATGATGAGTGTTCAGTCCAATGGCAGGAGCTAAGAGATCAAATGCCGCAGCAAAGCCTGCTTTGACAGCTTCTTGAACGGCATCTTGCTCCTGTTCTAGCGTAGCAAGCTCAGGAGTTCCCAGTGGGACTTTAAGTGGTAGTAAATGAGCTCGGTTCCATTTCTTCTCGCGCTGTGACGACAAAACCTGGTTCTCATTGTCTTTTTCGACACCGTAAAGGAGTTTTGCGGGGGGTACAAGGATGGGCCCTTCTTTCCTCATTCCCGCCACCTTGCCTTGCTCTAAAGTCATTATGTCTTCTAGATAAATGTATTGTTGCCCTCCTTTGGAAAAGTATGCAGCAACTTCTGGCAAGCCATGCGATCTGAAATATAGCGGCGCTATCGCCTGTTCGTAAACACCAGGTTTTGTTTTTGGCTCGAAACCTTCCGGCCGCGAGCATAACACCAACACGTGAGTGGCTCCTTCTTCGACAGCTGATCTGTACGGCAAAGGTTCGAAACAAAAGGCATCAAAGTACGGTAAATATTCATTTTCGCTGTCATGGCTCTTCAGGCGGACGGGCGGCCCAGTAGCACCCGGAACTGTCATACTAGGCTCCAGGCACGCAAATAGCCCGCTACGTGTACCATCTTCTCGAATGGCAGGCTTCTCTCCATAAAAGTGCTCACCACCAAAGCATTTGCAATACAATTTTCCGTTCTTAGCATACGACGACGCAACGCGGAGCTGCTGCTTTTGGTCGTTTCGAACAAAGGCATGCATATCAAGCGGTCGAATGCCGTGGTCGTCATCCATGATTCCATCCAAAACAAAACTGCAAGGCCAGGGACAGAGATATTTCGATGAGTTAGTTCAGTTGGTTGTGGCTGTTCAAGAGGCTTCCGCACAATTCGCGACATTTCAAGCTGAATCAATACAGTACGTTCTCATTCAGTCAGGCGACATTCATGTACGTACCTAATGTTCATTCCGGGCTGAACTCGGGCTGCAAAGCGTGATTTAGCAGGAAGGCTGGCAATTTCGTCCTCATCTTCACCCTCCAAAAGAACAGTTTTTCCGTTACTGATCACGTTATTGTTGCTGCTGTTTCGGAGTCTGGCTCCTCTCTGGTAGACTCCTTTGAGTAACATATCCACAGCTGTGTACGCGAGAGCCGACATGATTCGTTTGGTACAAACGAACTTTTGCTTTGCAGCGGGTAAAATGTCCACATACACATCCATGCACATTTGCCGTGAGATCATATATGCTCCAATGACGGACCCAGCCGATGACCCGTAGACGGCATCAAATGTATCGCATAAACCTAAACACGCAATGGCAGAAGCCATTCCAGCGGACACGGCACCTCTCATACCTAGTAGAAAAGAAAGAGAGAATCGGTTAGCAGGAAATCCCACCAACATACTGTAGTTCCAACTCTAAGAAATGTGCGTTGTTTGTTTTGTATCTTACCTCCACCTTCAATGGCAAGCGCTAACCTTGCCTTGTCTTCCGGGGCACGGTTGCCAGGAGTCGATCCGGTTTTGAATCGCTGGACCATGAGCTCAACGACATCGTGATTCAAGAGTTGTTCGGCTGTTGCGTTGACCAGTAATTGTGCCTCTTCCGAAAGTTGTATTTCTCGCAATTCCATGCCTTCGTCCAAAACGGCCTGTCGCAAATCTTGCACCGTTTTAACTTCGTTTTTGTCGTCTTTCGCTCTGCTGACATCACCACCATAGTTTCTTGTGGTCGTACGCGTGACCATTTCATTCCATTCCAGCGAGGTGGAACTTTGCACAGAAAGATATGGAGGAATTGACTTTGTCTCATCGACCTCTTGCGAGAGCTGCTCAATTCCATCCATTAACGACGAGAGTTCTTTTATCAGTGCTCCTTTGGTGGTCGCATTTTGGTGTCCTACCAATTGTTGCAATCGGGAGTTCAAAAAACTGTCATCGTCCTTGTTGTTATCCGCGTCAAATCCGAATGGTACTGCCTCCGTGTTTCTTCTGACTCCACGCTTAATGACCGTTCGTCGTCTTCGTTCTCCTTTTCCACTATCTCCATCGCTTGTATTGTCGATTTGACGGAGTTCATCCAATGCAGGAATCCTTCGCGCTTTGGTGATATCCTCTGTTGCGTTTCCATAGTTACTGTCAGCCAACCTTCGATACCCCAAAGGTAGTAGGAGGGGTCGACGACCTCCTCTTCTGATTCCGCTGCTTCTAATGCTAAATTTATCATCAACATTTGGAGTGACGCTTAGAACGAAGCCATCCGTGATGCAAAAGACCCCTACGAGTAGCAACGCGTACGGTATAACCATAGTGAAATCGTGGTGACTGCTTCTACTAGTAGGAGATGGAATGGATAGCTGCATATATAAAAGCTAAAAGTGCTGCCTCGCAAGTTGCGAAGTAAACTATGAGTTCTAACTTCGAAGACTCTTTTCTTCATGCGAATCTCGGCAATTCTCCCGAGATTCGATATAACTCTGTCATATTCGATATAACAATGAATGTCGTCAGTATTCAATTGATTCGATAACTGACATGAAAAAGTCAATTACGGTAGTCTACTTGGTATACGTCGTACTTACATGTATGTAACCAATACCAGTACGATACAGTCGTACCCATGCCAGTTCAATACTGCTCTGGTTGGAGCAGTTCAACGTTACGTCCGGGAAAGGAATTTGTGACCACTCGGAAGCACCGCGTACTTGTACTAACTAGCTAGCTAACATAGGTACTCGAGTAGCACAAGTACTACGACACTCACTACGTACTCGGAGTAATAGTAAAAAAGGAGTTGTCAGAATGTGCGCCATGACCTTCGCCGGTCACTTGCGTCTACGCGCATCCACTAGCGTAGAATGTCCCGTAGGTAGTAACCTCTGTAGAATTGCTACCACAATTACGTACTAAATACGAGACAGTAAGGTGCGCGCTCGCACTCCGCTTTATCTCTAGGGCAGCCGTTGTATTATCGATACAAGCTTGTTCATAAAGATATCGACAATGGTAGGGTCCGCCGTTGCTTTTATCTTGTCCCAGAGCTGATTGTTCACGATTGTGACAGACACAGTGTCTCCTTGCACCATGGACAGCCCAATGGTAGCCCACAATCGTGGTGCGGGATCTGTGTGGGAGGAAATCAAGTCTCCAGCCGATGCACAGAAATGTCTTGCCGCGCTGCTGTCAAAATTGCATCAAACAACACCAGCGGCGTGTTGGTGGAAGATAGGCAACAATGATTGTGACAATTCACTTGCAAAGCTATTGGACATTGATCATAACCAAGTGCTTGACATATTGAGATGCTGTGAGATACTGTATGGGCCAAATGACAGTTTCCGAGTTGCAAATTTTGAATTTGTCATGACTTGTTCAACACTCGATTGGAGTCAGTACCGTCCAGCTGGAAAGATTGAAAGATTTATCAAGATTGGTTCTTCCAGTGCGACGGATGCTATTGACGTACCGAAGAGCATGTACTCTGTTGGTGGAGTGTTGGAACTGCTTCCAGTGACTGGAAGGCACATTGTAGGAGTTCGAACAAAGCAATGTCGGCAAATGATTGATGGGCTCTTGACCGCCGCCTCCACCGATAAACAAGACAGTACAACAGTAGATGGATGTAATTCCACTAATAAACAAGACAGTTCATCCTACTTGCAAGATTTACTAGCTGTTTTTAAGGCAGAGCTGCTAGCATCCGGTGGAAAGTTTAGTCAGAGGGTCGAACGAAAACTTCAAAGAGCGACAAAGCGCGCACTCAAGTTGGCCGCGACAGAGTTGCTTGAGGCCTTTCTTGATAGGATTGGGGAAATAAAGAAAGCAACAACTGATGTTCCAATGGGGGTGGCCTCAGCTCCACTGTGGTCAGAAAGTCCTCTTGTCATAGCCAACGCCAGAGCTGCTGTCGCGGATATTTCGTCTAGGGCACTTTTTGAATCACCAGCAACGCTCGTCACACCACAGCAACAACAGCAAGAGGTACAACAAAATTCTGATGTCATTGATGTTGATGATAATGCGGATATTCTCGACCCTTTTATCACTGAATTAAGGGAAGAAACTATATTACAAAATCTACTTCACAAAAGATTGCACAACAACAGTGAAAGAGTTTTTCATTTTGAGCACAGGAACGGACGAAAGCTACGCATTGTCGTCCCTCCCGACAGCCAATCCACGGATGCCTTTGTCACTGAGGCAAGAAAAACAAACTGGGTCAATGACATGTTGCACAGCGGTCATCTTGTAGAAGGGATGTTGTCGTATCTTGCACGGACAAGGCCAGATGAATATCGAAAAGTCGGTTGTCAACAGCGGCTCAATCTCAACTCAAAGGCTCTGACGACATCGCAAACGGTGGCTATGGCTCGCATAAGTGGATTGAACAATGCACAACTAAAGAAGATTCGATCTTTCCTGCAGCACATTGGAGGAGTGACTCTCAAATTTGCTGCAAAGGACTTGGAAACAATTGACCGACAAATTGGATTGACAGAAGCAGAGCCCTTGGTTCAATGCGGAAGCCATATGTACGAATGGGCAGATAGCAAATCAAAAGGAAAAGAGAAACGTCCACCAGAGCTATGCAATTACTGGACTGCCAATGTATTCAAGGAGATCGAGGCAGAGGTTGACATGTTTCTACATGACCAAATGGGCGACAACGCGTCGCGAAATATACCAACAATTGACTACGACGTTAATGGCTTTGAAGGAAGAGGTGTTGCTGTTGTCTTTGGTGGAGACCACGGTGACAAGGCATGTCCAATTTCGATGAAGCTCAATCTTACATCACCAGAGGAAAGAAAGCAGCGCGGCGAATTGAATTATCATTGTCCGATTATCCAAGTTGCCTCTGTTGATTGCAGCAAGGATACTTTTGGTCTTCTACAAAATACAGTTATGCCGTCAATGAGGACACAGATGATACGTCTACAGCAGTCGTCTGTTGTTGTTGTGTACGACTACACAAATTTGAAACGCTTCAAGTCCTACGTCGTGTTTAAATCAATCAACTACTTGTCCGTCCGATTTGTCTACAACAATGCCAATGGCGCTGACGAACGTCCTACTATGTGCTATGGCTATGGAGGAGGCAACACTGATTCAATTGACTTGACAACGCACTTTCCAGACGTTCCAATATTTCGTTTTCGAATGACGCCCGTCATATCCACATTCCACGATCTCTATGTTGGCGATCTTGCGTTTCAAGCCATGCTGATTGGCATGAAAAATTCTTCCGGCGATCATTGTTTACTTTGTCGATACAAAGCGGCACAGTTCAACTGTGGTGCTGGCGAAACAAGGGAGGCAACAAACATCAGAAACAAAGCATCACTCACTGAATGCCTCAACGAATTCAATCGGCAAAAGCTCTCTGGGCAAAATCCGGCGAACTATCAAGGAGTTAACTCTGTCGGTTTGCTAGACATTGATCCACAAAGACTCATTGTTCCTATACTTCATTGTCCAATGGGTTTAGTGGACAAGATCTTGGAAAGTTTCAAGCTATGGGTAAACTTAGAAGTTGAGCACATCAACAATGAACAGGCAAATTTAATTCGGCATGCCCATCAGGAAGCGAAACAGATCGTCGCGCAGACAAAAGCGGACCTTGTGGTAGCCAACCAAAACAAAGCTCAAAACAATACACCGGCGACAAGAGCAGCAGTCAAAGCTGCACAAAAAGCCAAATCGGCTGCAAGGAAAACCGGAATAGCGGCAAAGTCAAACTATGATGACTTCATGCAGAGGCATAATGCGAGATCTGGGTCTCTAGCTCAACGATTTGAAGTGGTTTTCCGGTGCTGCAACATAAAAAAGGAACACTATCACGGTGGGAAATATAATGGAGTCAACTGCATACGAATCATGGAGAGATCCGAAGAGCTGTTCCTTGGTAATGATGGCAATCAAGGTTTCTGCCAATTGATTAAGGATCAAAAAAGACCAACAGTTGCGGACGAAGACATTGAAACCCAGTGTGCGAGATATGCAAGGTTACTTGGTCTACTTGACGCTGTTTGGTCCAATGTCAGGGGCATTGATTCAGGAATTGCTCCGACCGCTGCTCAGATCAACACGTTGGATGTTGCGCTCAGTAGATGCAAAGCCTTGTGGCTTGAAATGGGTTTGACAACAAAGCAACCAAAGTGGCACCTGACGTTTGATGGTCATTTGCTACACCAAGTTCGAACCTATGGTGGGTTGGCAGACAAAGCTGATGATGTTATTGAGCTACAACATCAAGTGTTGAAGAAACAAAGAGAAAGATACAGATCAGTGCCGACTTTCATGCAAAGGGAACGGTGCATAAGACGGGAGCTGAGACGAAAAAGATCGCCCGTGATCCAGGGGCAAATATCTAAATACGAGGCCAAATTACACAAGGGCAAGGGCAAAAGACCCACTGAGAGTCAGGTGACAAAAAGAGCTGCAAAACGGGTGAAAAGGGAGACTGTTATTAACTTTAATAGCTAGTTTAATGTCCACACACGCGCCATTGTGGACGGATCGTATCGATCTAATCGATCGATCGATCAAATCAAATGTTGTTATTTATCTTAATGCTAAGGATATTTCAAGGAGGCTGTGCGATCTTTAGTGACGTATACTTCTATAATTACACAGCTAAATAAATAGTACCAGAGTCTACGTTGGTCCACTACGGGGGAGCTTCACAGACGCAAGTGGGTTGGGCGGAAAAATTAGTTCTCAGGAACTATTTTAAGGTTAAGGGTTAACTTGAAGCCACCGGGTGTGTGTGCCCTGAACGATTGAGCTTGTGTCATGCGTAATTTTTTTACGCAACAAATTTGGTGTGTG
>ENA-ORBV01010519-ORBV01010519.1-microbial-mat-metagenome-genome-assembly--contig:-NODE-10519-length-14784-cov-5.742504_pt1 | contig 14784 bp, 9 predicted proteins | sample MGYA00237777_ERZ505514 | MGnify/ENA primary metagenome ERZ505514 (study PRJEB26160, sample SAMN06269048) | microbial mat metagenome | isolation source: Oligotrophic lake microbial mat | place... | reverse complement strand
CACCTGGGAGCCCTTTTATTGTCCTCTATCCTGGTGACGCCCGAAGGGCGGCGCCGTTTAGGCGTAGCGGACGGCGGGGCGGCCAAAAACGGAAAATTGGGGCAGCTCCCGGCATCCCGGGTTTCGAGATAATTATATGATTCATAGAATGTTAGCCGTCTCAAGATGCGGTGAGGTCCGACCTCGCCGCATTTTTAGGGTACAGGGGCTGGGCTATGGGCAGCGCGGGATCGGACTCCCTACCGTCTCGTCGAGCGAAGTTTGAGGCGAAAATCGGTCCTTGTCGCGAGGCTTAGTATCGGTGGATCTTCCCCCAACCTCCCTGGGATTTATTGCTTTCTCGGTAACTCGGGGCAGCCCGGCCGCGAGGTGTCCCGATTTTCGCCCACCCATCCGCTAGCGCGGCGTTGATGGGTACTTCTCCTTTGCCGTTTCCCAGCGGAACGGCAACACGTCAGGCACCACGCTGATCTCAGTGGTGAACTTGTGCGGATACTTGCCGCCGCTCGGATAGACGAGTTCCACGAAGAAGGCGGTGTAGCCGGTGGGCGGCTGGGGCACGCGCGCCTCATAAACGCCTGGGGCCGATGGCTTCAAGCTGCTTCGCTGGTACGCCGGACCAATCACGTCGAGCCGGAAGTCACGCGCTTTGGGATTGGTCGCTTGCCAGAGGTAGACCTCGGCCGGCCGGTCCTGCGCGTTGACGCGTAGGGAACCATCGGGGTTCTTCTTCCAAGTGAAGCGCGGACGCGGCTGGCCATCGAGCACCGATTGATAGTAGGCCGTCAGACTTTCACGGGCATCGGAGCCGGCCAGATTGTGTTTCGCGTTGGGTACGTAACGGAGGTGCTTTTCGCCTTCCAACCGGTGATAGTAAAACTGCGCGTTATCCGGCAGAAAGAACTCATCGCCCGCGGCGTTGATGAGGAATTTGGGCAGGCGCAGGCGCGCGCGATGCTCGTAGGGATCTTCGATCTTCAGTACGGCGCGATACTCGGGCGTGCCAATCTTTCCGGGGAAGAGGCCCTGTTCCACGTAGTCGTTCAAAGCCGGGGAGAAGAAGCCGTAGGCCTCGAAATGATGCCGCGTAATGGCCTCGCTATTGAGCGCGTCGATCACCATGGGCATCAGGGCGATCACGCGCCGATCGGTTAGGCCGACGAGCCAGGCGGTCCAGCCGCGCTTCGATCCGCCGGAGACGACGAACCGATCGATGGCGACGCTCCTGGTCTTCATAAACTCCTGGATCGCGTCGAGCGCGCGGACCCCGCTCTTCACCATCGCCAGACGCACCAGCCAGGTGTCGTCCTTGGTCGTGAAGTGCTTCACGCGCGTGTAGGCGATGAGGTCGTCCTCCCCCCGGGCGCGTTCCGGTGAATCCGAGAAGCGTAGCGGTTGATTGGGTACCATGCCGAGTTCGGCCACGATGGAATGGGTGTCGAGCGCCATCTGCGCGGCACGCGCGGGGATCGCCGTGGGGGCCGGATTGTTGTTGGAGCCCCCACCGATGAAGAGCAAGGCCTGGCGGTGCTTTACTTGTGCCGGTTGCACGATGGTGAGCCAATGCTTCCAGACGGGGCGATCGACCTCTTGCGCCGTCCGCCAGGTCTGCGACGTCAGTTCGAGGACGTGGGCTTGCAGACCCTGCTCACCGGCGATGGTCTTGATCAGCTTCCAGCCATAGACATCGTCGCGCTTTTGCACGTAGCGGTCGAGCGAACTGGCGGACTGGGCGGCCGCGGGACACGCGATGAGAATGGCGAGCACGAAGGTGAGAAATCGCATGCAGCCATAGGTATCACAAACGGCTCCGGTCCGGCACGTGGATACAGTTTTTGGCGCACAAGTGCTGTGACCGCTTAATTTAGTACTTCTTGCGAATCAATTTGGACTAGCCCATCGCGTAAGCGATGGGTCACGCAAGCCTTCTGAAAAAAGCAGTAAATGCTGGAGTTTCTTTGACAAATGTGACCCGTCGCTCACGCGACGGGCAAGGATGGCGATCCGCATCAGAAGAAACCTTCGATGCGCTACTTTTTGATGTTTGCGGTTACCAAGGCCGCGCTCGCCGCTGACCCTCCAGAGCAAGCCAAGCGCGGACAGTGGCTATTCAATCTGAAAAGCTCTCCCGGCTACGCGTGCGCCACCTGCCACCAGGTCGCGGTGCAGGGCAAGGCCGTAGGGTCTGACTTGCTGGCGACACGAACGCAGTATGTGAAGGCGATCGCCCCGCTCAACCGGAAGCCCTATCCCGTGATTCAATCCGGCGAAATCTTCTATGATCTTTCGAAGAATCCGCCCCTCCTCGTCAACCTGACGCCGGAGGAACTCCCGAAGGCCCGCGACAACGCCGATTGGAAGCATCCGCCCGAATCGCGAGGACTCACCAAGCCGCAACTGGCCGACCTGATCGCCTACTTGCGCTTTGTGGCGATCGGCGATACGAAGGGCGTCGATCCGCAAGACCTCAACCGATGGGTCCGCGCTAAGCGGGTAAGACCGGCGTCGCCTCGGCGGAAGGCGCAAGCAGCTAGCGCCCCGTTATAGGTATCTTTGAAATTGACTCACTCACCATGCGCCTTTTCAGTGTCTACCTCTTAGCCGCGGTCGTTCTCGCCCAGCATGACCCGCGCAACATCACCACGGGCTCCGTCATCCCCGATGAGTTCTACGCCGACCAGCCCTACATCGTCAAAACCAACGACGGCGCGTGGCTCTGCGTCATCACCACCGGCTCCGGTGCGGAAGGCGCCGGCGGGCAGCACGTGATTAGCCTGCGCAGCCAGGACCAGGGCCGGACCTGGGAGAAGTCCGTCGCCATCGAGCCCGCCGCTGGCCCCGAGGCGTCGTACGCCGTGATGCTCAAAGCCAACAGCGGGCGCGTTTATGTCTTCTACAACCACAACACCGACAATATCCGTCAAGTGATCGCCGACAAGCCCACTTACAAAGACGGCTTCAATAAGCGCGTCGACAGTCTGGGCCACTTCGTCTTCAAGTACACCGACGACCACGGCCGCACCTGGTCCCGCGAGCGCTATGAGATTCCGCAGCGCGACTTTGAGATTGACCGCAAGAATCCCTACGCCGGCAAGATCAAATTCTTCTGGACCGTCGGCAAGGCCTTTGCGCACCAAGGCGCCGGCTATGTGCCGCTGCACAAGGTGGGCGGCTTTGGTGACGGCTTCTTCACGTCCAGCGAAGGCGTCCTGCTGCGCAGCGCCAACATCCTCACCGAGCCCGACCCCAGGAAGATCCGCTGGGAGACTTGGCCCGAGGGCGACATCGGCATCCGCACGCCGAAGGGCGGCGGCACGATTGCCGAAGAGCAGTCCTTCAGCGTGATGAGCGACGGGTCGCTCTTCTGTGTCTTCCGCACCATCGACGGCCACGCCGCCCACACTTACAGCCGCGATGGCGGACGCACCTGGGAGCCTTCGCAGTACATGCGCTTCGCCGACGGGCGCCTGATGAAGCATCCCCGCGCGGCGAACTTCGCCTGGCGTGCGGAGAACGGCAAATATCTTTACTGGTTTCACAACCACGGCGGGCGCTTCATCCGCGAACATCCGCGCCAACGCTCCAACGCTTATGAGGACCGCAATCCGGTCTGGCTCTCGGGCGGGGTGGAGGCCGATGGGCCCACCGGCAAGCTGATCCGCTGGTCGCAGCCGGAGATCGTGCTTTATGATGACGACCCGATTATCCGCATGAGTTATCCCGACTTAGTGGAAGACGGCGGTAAGTACTTTCTGACCGAGACGCAGAAGGATGTCGCCCGCGTGCATGAGATTGACCCGAAGCTGCTCGAAGGCTTGTGGGGTCCCGTGGCCGCGCCGGTCGCTCCGGCCAAGCTGGAGCCCAAGCCGTTCTACCAGCGTTCCAAGCGCGCTGACCACGGCCAGGAGGATCTGCGGACCAGCTTTACGGTAGATCTCTGGGTGATCCTGCCGACACTGGAGCCCGGCCAGATCCTGCTCGAGAGCGCCGGCCTAAAGCTGCGCACCATCGCCGGCGGTGCCGTGGAACTGACGCTCACCGATGGCCGCACAGTGAGCAGTTGGGCGTCGGACCCCGGCGGCCTCGCGGCCGGCCAGCCGCAGCATATCGTGGCCATTGTCGACGGCGGTCCGAAGGTGATCAGCTATGTCATCAACGGCCGCTTCCACGATGGCGGCGACGCGCGCCAGTTCGGCTGGGGACGCTTTAGTCCGCATCTGATTCGTGTGGAAGGGCTGAATGACTTACGGCGCGGCCTCAGCGTGCGCAAGTTGAGCGTCTATGACCGCAACTTACGCACCGCCGAGGCGATGGCCAGTTTTCGCGCCGGGCTGTAGCGCAGGACTGAGCCTCCGCCCGCAGAGCCCATGGCTGTCCAGACGAAACCAAGACCGGCCATGACGAGATCTAAAACAGGGCCCTCAGCTCGACGCGGAAAAACGAGATCGCCAGCCAAATTCCGCAGTTCGTAGCCGGCAAGCAGCTCATTCGGGGAGATTTGGCCCAACTCCGTACCACCCCGTGCATGGTCCGGATTCCCCGGATTCCCTATGGCGATCGGCGACACGAAGGGCGTCGATCCCACTTGGTCGCCCGGCAATCTGCCGCAGTGACGTCCGCATGAGGATTACCGAAAACGGGGGAGTCGCCCCACCCCTTACGGAGAGCACCATGTCTGGCCGCCCTCAGATACACTAAGGGCACAACGCATGTTTCGATCTTACCGGGCCAAGTTGCAAACGGTCTTCGTTCTCTTGGGTCTTGCCGCCATTGCGCTTACTGGCTGGGAAGCCTCGGCTGGTGCCACCGCCGCCCTCGAAAGTGCTACCTCCGACCGCCTCACCGCCATCAGCCAGACCCGCGCACGTCAGGTGGAACGCTACTTCCAAGACCTCGCCACCCATGTCACCGCGCTCGCCGTTGACGAGAGTGTGGGTGACGCGCTCGATCAGTTCCGTGCCGCCTGGCGATCTTCACCGTCCGCTACCGCGCCAGAAACCGAGTCGTTACAAGCGTACTACCCCCATTTCGGCGAAGCCGCCGCTTCCTGGTTCCCTCGTGACCGTCGGACCATCGCCTTACAATATCGATTCCTGGCCGCCAATCCCCATCCCATCGGCGGCAAGGACCGTCTCTTGGCCGTGCCTGGGGCTTACGGTGCGGCGCATGCCCGGTTCCATCCCACATTCCACCGCTATCAGACCGCCTTCGGTTTCTACGACATTTTCCTCATCGACGCCACGGATCTGCGGGTCGTCTACACCGTCTTCAAAGAAATCGATTTCGGCGTCCGCCTCACCGAGGCCCCTTATCGCGACTCGGCGCTGGGTGAACTCACGCGCCGCGCCCTCGCGCTCAATGACGAAGAAGACTTCGTCCTGCGAGACTACCAACCGTATGTCCCCTCCCACAACGACCCCGCGGCGTTCGTCGCCACTCCCATCTGGCGCGCCGGCCATAAGGTGGGCGTGCTCGCCATCCAAGTCTCCATCCGCGAGGTGAACCGCGTGCTCACCGGTGACCAGCGCTGGCGCGAGGAAGGCTTGGGCCGCACCGGTCAAGCCTATGCCGTCGGCCCCGATCGCTTGCTCCGCAGCGACATGCGCCTGCGCATTGAGGAGCCTCAGCGTTACTACACCGAACTGCTTCGCGCTGGCGTTTCGCCCGCCGTGGTGGATCAGGTGCGTCAGCACGGTACTGCCATTCTCCGCCTTCCCGTCGGGCCCGAGGCGGCCTTCAACCAGCCAACCCCTCCCCGTACCGAACACGGCGTGGATGCCCGTGGCGTACCCGTCCTGCGTTCGCAGGCTCCATTACACGTCTCGGGGCTCAACTGGACTTTGGTGGCCGAAATCGAGCAGGCCGAAGCGCTCGCTCCCGTGTATGCACTCCGCCAGCGTATCCTCGCGATCGGCGCGCTCATCGCGGCGGCCTTCTTTGTCGCCGCCGCTTGGCTCGCGCGTTCCGTCAGCCGGCCGGTGCGAGCTCTCGCTGACGGCGCCGCGCACATCGGCCAAGGCAATTTTTCCCATCGCCTGCCCGTCGAAACCAAAGACGAGATCGGCCAATTAGCTTCCTCCTTTAATCACATGGCCGAAACGCTCGCCCGCACCACCGTCTCCAAGGAGGAGTTGGCCCATCTGGCCGGCCAACTCCTCACGGCTCAGGAGGACGAACGTCGGCGTATCGCCCGCGAACTCCACGATGACCTTACCCAGCGCATGGCGGCGATCGCGATTGAGGCCGGACAACTCGAACGCCTTCCGGAGAGCGAAGTCACGCGGCGCCGCGCCGGCCTTACCCGGATCAAGCAGCACATGGGCCAGCTCTCCGACGATATTCACCGCATCTCCCGCCGCCTCCATCCGGCCGTCCTCGACGATCTGGGCCTCATCGCCGCGATCGAACAGGAATGCCGCGCTTTTTTCGAACGCGGCGGCCCACCAGTAGAGTTCGAGCCCACCGGTGATCTTGCCTCGGTGCGCCCCGAAACCCAGATCGCCATCTATCGCTTGGTTCAGGAAGCGCTCCGCAATGTCGAAAAACATGCGCAGGCCGAAAATGTGCACCTAAGAATTGACGGCCACGAGGGCGTTCGCCTGCGCATCGCCGACGACGGCCGCGGCTTCGATGCCCAATCCCCCACTTGGCGTCGTGGACTCGGCCTCACCAGCATGGAAGAGCGCTCGCGCCAATTGGGCGGCCACTTCACCGCGCGTTCAAAACCCGGCCAAGGAACGGAGATTGAAGTATGGCTCCCCTGAAACGCATCCTCCTCGCCGACGACCATCAGATTGTCCTGGACGGTTTGTGCCGTCTGCTCGCCGAAGAATTTGACATCTGCGCCACCGCGATGGACGGCCATCAATTGATCGAGCGGGCCCGCGAACTTCAACCCGATGTGATCGTAGCCGACATTTCCCTGCCGTTGCTCAATGGAATTGACGCGGTGCGAAAGCTTCGCGAGGAGGGCATGGCCGCCAAAGTGGTGTTCCTCACCATGCACCCCGACATCACCTATGTCTCTCGCGCGCTCGCTGCCGGTGCCTCGGCCTATGTCCTGAAGCATGCTGCATCCGACGAACTCATCTCCGCCATCGGCGTGGCCCTCCGGGGCGGCCAATTCCTCTCACCCCAATTGTGTACCCCGGCCATCGACGAACTTCAGAACCACACCCGGCGTCACCTGAAGCAGACGATCGAGTTAACCCAGCGCCAGCGCGAAGTCCTCCAGTTGCTCGCCGAAGGCAAATCCGCCAAGGAAATCGGAGCCCTGCTCGAGATCTCCTCCCGGACGGTGGAAACCCACAAGTACAAAATGATGGATGACCTCGGCGTAAAATCAACCGCCCAACTCGTTCAACATGCCATCAAATTGGGACTCGTGGCGCCCCAGTAAATTTTCGGATGCCGACCGGAGTACCCCCTGCGGCTAAATAGGGTTAGGAGACAAAGACATGATCCAAATCATTACCCTCATCACCCTGACCGCCCTCTCGCTCGTGGCCGCCAGCAATCCCGCGAAACCCATGGAAGAACGCCAATTGCAAGGGCTCGCCCAAAACGCCAAGACCGCCCCGGAGCATTTGGAAGTGGCGAGCCTCTATGAAAGCCGCGGCCACCACTTCGAGACGAAGGCCGTTCAGCACGAGCAATACGCCACCAAACTGGCCGGCCCGGATGTCTACAATCCGCTGCGGTCCAAGTGGCCCGCCATGGCGCAAGCCCCCATCGACCGGGCCCGCTCCCAAGCGATGCGCGCTCGCCGCGCGGCCGGGGAATGCTTCGCCGTCGCGGCCCAACACAAGCGCTTGGCGGCCAAGTCCGGCAGTCAAACGTCAGCGGCAGGAGAGTAAACCTTTCGTTTAGGAACAACTTGCTGTCTTTCCTGGGGTCGCACGCCGTCAATGACCATGGGAAACGCCGGCATCCGCTGGGTTTCGAGGACAGTTCCAGGACATCAGGCGGGGGCGAACCCGGGGCGGAAACCGGGGCGGGAGGCCTGCCAGGTACCGTCAAGCAAGTTCGCCGTAAATCCGTGCGCCTTCTCTAAGTAAGAGGGAACAGTAAGAGGGACCAGTAAGAGGGACCAGTAAGAGGGACCAGTAAGAGGGACCAGTAAGAGGACCAGTCTGCTATGTTCAGGATGGCCGGGGACCGGCCACGGATTGGTCTCGAAAAAAGGACCGGTGTCAAAGATGGGTGTCATCGCTAGTCAGTCCCCGCAACTCCGGACCACCACGTGGATGGTCCGAATTCTGGTACGTGCGAGTCTCAGTTCATGGCGTTGATCGGTGTGCGACGCTGACGGGTGCCCTGGCGAGTAAATGATTGACCTCGCCTCGCCGCAGCTACGATTAACGGCCTTAGCGCCCATGCGTTCATCGATTCTCCATGGTTCTGTCATCGTCTCTTCATTAGTGTCCTGGTACCCTAACGTCGCAGCTCACTGATTTCGTAAGGAGTTACGGCATGAAATCCTCAATTCTGATCGCCTTTGTCGCCTTCAGCGCTTACGCGCAAGACACCCGTTGGAAAACACTGGACGGGAAAGCGCCCCTCGTCATCGGGCACCGCGGAGCCTCGGGTTATCTGCCGGAGCATACGCTGGAAAGCTATCAGCGGGCTGCCCGGCTGGGCGCTGATTTCGTAGAGCCTGACTTGGTGATGACCAAAGACGGACACCTCATTGCCCGTCACGAGCCGCTGCTGGACGGCACCACCGACGTGGCCACTCGCCCCGAATTTGCCGATCGCAAAACCACCAAGCTGCTGGACGGCGTCAAGACCACCGGCTTCTACGCCAGTGACTTTATGCTCTTCGAGATTAAGCGGCTGCGCGCCATTCAGCCACGGGGCGACCGACCGCAGGAGTTCAACGGCCGCTACGAAATTCCGACGCTCGAAGAGATCATCGAGCTCGCGCGCCGCGAAGGATTTCTCCGTGGCCGCGTGGTAGGGATCTATCCGGAAACCAAACACCCCACCTTTCACTACGTGCTGGGACTGCCCCTCGAAGACAAGCTGGTCGAGGTGCTCGACCGCTACCAATTGAACCGGCCGGATTCGCCGGTGATCATCCAGTCCTTTGAAACTGCCAATCTGCAGTATTTGCGAAAGAAAACCTCCGTACGGCTGGTGCAACTCATTGACGCAGACGATGTGGCCAACAACGGAGCGCTCACCTTCGCCGCCCCCTACGACAAGCCCTATAACTTCGCGGTCTCCGGTGACCCGCGCGGCTTCGCCGATATGGTGACGCCCAAGAACCTGGCCGACATCGCCCGGTACGCCGACGGTATCGGGCCGTGGAAGCGCTACATCGTAAGCGTTTTTTCCCAGGACGCTAATCTCGATGGGAAGGCCGACGACGTGAACGGCGACGGCAAGGTGGATGACTCCGACCGCACCGCCCTGCCGGCGGCCAACCTGATCACCCAGGCCCATGCCGCGGGCCTTTTCGTCCACGCCTACACCTTCCGTAACGAAAAGAGCACGCTCTCACTCAGCTATCAGGGGCGCCCGGAGAACGAATATATTCAGTATTACCTCCTGGGTGTCGACGGCGTTTTTTCCGACTTCAGCGATACGGCGGTCGAAGCACGCAAGAACGCCGAAGTCCGGGTTCGCCAAGGACAGTAGGGGCGGGAGGCAGAGCTAGCCAAACCTATCTGCGCACATCGGGCAGCACCGCGGCGCCAGTTCGCCTCCAAGGGCAGCACCCGGTTGACCCCGCCCCAGGTTCGGGGGCCACCCACGCTCCTACACTTATTTGCCGCCCAAGGGCGTAGTCCGACCAACACGAGGAGATCTTTCTCGAGTGCCTCGCCACGCAGGTCGCGAACGGCGGTGTCGACAATCGTCATCTCTACACGAAGCGCGGCAGGTTGGTTGCTGCGGCGCAATGGAATTGCGCCAGTCAAACCTCGCTGCTGACGTTTAAGCGCGAGGGAGACGGCCCCATCCAGTCAATGGCCGGCGTGGCGGACAACGGCATCTCTCTGGAGCGGCGGCCGGAGTGAGAGCGCTAGCCTCAATAAAAAGCAAACCTACATTGGCGGGTCTTTTTGTGATACAAATTTCGTCATGACCTCGCTTAGAACTTGGCTTCTCCTCAGTGGCTTCGCCACCCTTCTCGCTTCCAGTGGATATGGCCAAACCGCCACCGCCACCATCTTCGGCACCATCACCGACTCCAGCGGCAGCGCGCTCACGGCGGCTCGCGTTACCGTGATCCTCGGCGAAACCGGGGCCCGCGAAAGCGTCAAGGCCAACGAGCGCGGCGACTACATCTTCCCGAGCCTGCGGCCTGGTACATACTCAGTGGAGGTGGAAGCGCAAGGCTTCAAGAAGGCGCAGGCGAAGGGCTTACTGACCGAAGTCAACCAGCGCGCCCGGCAGGACTTCGCCATGCAAGTGGGCGAAGTGCAGCAGGTGCTGGACGTGTCGGCCACTGCCACCACCGTGGACACCTTTAGCGGCACCATCAAGGAGGTCGTCGATTCAGGCCGCATGGTGGAGCTACCGTTGAACGGACGCAATGCGCTGCAGTTGCAGGCGCTGTTGCCCGGGTCAATCCAGATGGGCACCGGCTCCGCGGCTTCGGGCATCGCGCTTAATACGAATATTGTCTTCAGCGTGAACGGCGCACGCCCGAATAGCAGCGCTTACACCTTGGACGGCGGGCTCAACATGGATATGTACAATAACCTGCCCGCCGCGTTTCCGAATCCGGATACGCTGCAGGAGTTTTCCATTCTGCAAAACGGCTACAACGCGGTGAATGGCCGCAACGCGGGCGCGGTGATCAATATGGTGACGAAGTCCGGCACCAACGAATTCCATGGCGTGTTGTTTAATTTCCTCCGCAACGACAAGCTGAATACCCGTAACTTCTTCGCTGCCGGCGTCGACCCCTTGCGCCGCAATCAATTCGGCGGCACCATCGGCGGACCGATTCGTTTGCCGAGGTACAACGGTAAGGATAAGAGCTTTTTCTTCGTCTCCTACGAAGGCACGCGCCAGCGACTGGGGTCGACGTCCAGTTCGATTATTGTGCCCACCGCGCTCGAACGCATCGGCGACTTCAGCCAAAGCGCCCTCCGCGGCACGCGCGTTTCCGTGGCGCCGCCCGACACGGTGACGGCGCAGGCGCCCCAAGGGATTCCGTTCCCGAATAACATCATCCCCCGCTCCTCGCTGGACCCCGTGGCCGTCAGGTTTGCCGACGTCTTTATGCCGCTGCCGAACCGCGTCGGTAACATCTTCGCTTACAACGTTTCCTTGCCAACGGAGGAAGACCAGGTCACCATCAAGCTGGACCACAACTTCTCCGAGAAGCAGCGCACGAATTTTCGGATGTTCTTCGACGATTTCCGGCGCAACCAGAATGCCGGCTTACTGCTATTTAACTCGCAGAACAACTGGGTGACTTACAACGGCACCCTGAACCACAGCACCGTCTTTTCGCCCAACCTCGTCAACAGCGCCACGGTGACCGTCGCGCGCAATACCTTCGTGCGCGCACCGTTGCCAACGACGCCCGCCCTTGACTGGGCCGCCTTGGGCTGCAAGAGTTGCATCAGTCTTTCGCCTCCCGGCGTACCGACCGACTGGTCGATCTCGATTGCGAATGGGTTGGGTGTGCGGGTGGATACCAACTTCCAAAGCTACATGATGAATTACCAGGTGATCGACAATATGACTTACACCAAGGGTAACCACACCATGACCTTCGGCGGCGAGATTTCGCAGGTGCGCCGCAACGGCCGCGAGTTCTTCCAGAAGGATACGCAATTCGGCGTCAACGGCCAGCGCAGCGGCAACCAGGGATATGGCTACGCGGACTTCTTCCTGGGCGCCGCCAATGATGTCTACCAAAATTCGCCAATCCGCGCCTATCAGTCTAAGTGGACGCCCTTCTTGTATTTCCAGGACGACTGGCGCATTACGCGTCGCTTGACCCTCAATGTCGGCCTCCGCTGGGAGCCCTTCCTGATGGTGAATGAGAAGAATCAGGAACTCGGCGCTTTCCGGCCCGGCCAGCAATCCACCATCTATCCGCGCGCGCCCCTCGGCGCTTTGTTCCCTGGCGATAACAACATCCCCAACGCCATTGTAAACAACGACTGGAATAAACCCGCGCCCCGCTTTGGTTTCGCCTGGGATCCGTTCGGCAACGGCAAAACGAGTATTCGCGGCGGCTATGGCATCTTCTGGGATACGCTGCGCCTGGTGGGCCTGAATACGAATTCCATCAACCAACCTTTCTCGTTCGGATTGCGCACCTTTACCGTCCAATTGAGTGACCCGTACGCCGCCAATCCTGGCCAGTTGCAGACGCTGCGGAACTACACGCCGCCCGTCACCGCCGAGGACCGGGCTCGCCGCGCCTTTATTACTCCCATTAACCATAACTCGGTGGACCCCGATTTCACCAGCGGTTATATGCAGCAGTGGAATTTGAACGTCCAGCGCGAGTTGCTCTGGAAGACCGTATTCACCGTGGCTTACATCGGCTCGAAAGGCTCGAAATTCATGGTCGGCCAGAATATCAATCCCGCGGTCTTCGTGGCGGGACAATCCACCACCGGCAACGTCGACGCGCGCCGCTTACACCCGGGCTTCTCCGAAATTCGCAGCACGCAAGCCACGGCCAATTCCACTTACCATTCCTTGCAACTCAGTTGGAACCGGCGCCTCAGCGGCGGCTTCTCGATTCTGGGAAGCTACGTTTGGTCGAAGAGCCTGGACCTCGCTTCGAACGACGGCAACTCCGGTACCGGTAACCAGGCGACGAATCCCTTCCGGCAGAATCTCGATAAAGGCCCCAGTGACTTTGACGTCCGGCACCGCGTGGTGAACAGCGTCCTCTGGGACTTGCCCTTTGGCCGCGGCGCCAAGGGCCTCAAGAAGTACGTACTCGGCGGTTGGCAGTTGAACGGCATCTCCACCCTGCAAACCGGATTGCCTTTCAGCGTTTCGGCGGGCGTCGACCGTAGCCTGGCCGGCATCGGCCGCGACCGGGCCGACATCCAGCGCGCCCCCCAAATCTACGGCGGCGTCTCCCGCAACGACATGATTCCCCGTTATTTCGAAACGGGCGCCTTCGCGCTGCCGGCCTTGGGCACCTTCGGCACTTCCAGCCGCAACTACCTCTACGGACCCGGCATCATCAACTTCGATCTGGGTGCCTTCAAGGCCTTCCAATTCACCGAGCGCCGCCGTTTGGAGTTCCGTTGGGAAGTCTTCAACGCGCTAAACAAGCCAAACTTCTTCAACCCCATCGCCGCCTTCCAGAACGCCAACTTCGGCCGCATCACCAGCGCCCGCGATCCGCGAATTATGCAGGCCGCTTTGAAGTTATACTTCTAGGCTAGGTTCGCGGTTTTGCTGGTCACTCCTCCCGAGCGGGGCGGCGCCGCTGGCGCGGGCAATAACACTTTGCCCAATCACGCGTTAGCCACTGAAAAAGCACTACCGATCGGCCGGCTGGCGGCGCTGGGCTTGCAGCACGTGCTGGTGATGTACGCCGGCGCGATCGCCGTGCCGCTAGTCATCGGCCGGGCGCTCCACTTACCGCCCGCCCAGGTGGCCGCGCTGATTTCGGCCGACCTGTTTTGCTGCGGCATCGCGACGGTGATCCAATCGCTGGGTGTGACGCGCTGGTTTGGCGTGCGCTTGCCGGTGATGATGGGCGTCACCTTCGCGGCGGTGGGGCCCATGGTGGCCATTGCCGAGGCGCACCCCGGCCTCGAGGGCGCGCGGACCATCTTCGGTGCCACCATCGCGGCCGGCTTGCTCACCACTCTGCTGGCGCCCCTGGTGGGCCGGTGCCGCCAGTACTTTCCGCCGGTCGTCACCGGGACCATCATTACCGTGATCGGCATCAGCCTGATGCGCGTGGGCATTGGTTGGGCGATGGGCGGGCCGCCCGGCATGGCGCAGTTGGATGGCGTGAACAATCCGCGCTATGCGGCGCCGGACAACCTGGCGCTGGCGGCGTTCGTGCTGCTGGCCATCCTGGCGATCGCCCACTACGGGCGCGGCTTGGTGGCCAATGTCGCCGTGCTGCTGGGCATCGTGCTGGGGTGTGGCACGGCCGCAGTGCTGGGCAAAATGAGCTTCGCGAAGGCGGGCGAGGCGGCCTGGTTCGGCCTGGTGCTGCCGTTGGCCTTTGGCGTGCCGCGCTTCGAAGCCTTATCCATCTTGATGATGACGGTGGTGATGGTCGTGGTGCTGATTGAATCCACGGGTATGTTTCTGGCGCTCGCGGAAATTACAGAGCAGCCCCTTTCGCCCGGGCGTCTCGCCGCGGGCCTGCGCACCGACGGGCTCGGCACGCTGATTGGCGGCCTGTTCAAAGGCGATCTGACGAAAGGGCTGCGGCGCAACCCGATCCACGCCCGCATTCGGCTGCGTAATCGTGACACTGTATTCGCCGCCAGGGAGGGCCAGCGGCACACGCGGCCCGCCAAGCGACGAGAAATTGGGCGCAAACAGGCTCGGCAAATACGGTTCAATCGGATAGCGGCCCGGCGGCAGTACCAGCGTGGTCGGGCTGTAGCGCTGCTGATTGCTCAGGGCGAGATGTTGTGCGCCCACAGGCACAAGGCCCGTTGCGCCATCGCTGCTCTCGGCCTGGAACAGCGTCCACAGCATGTGTGGCGTGCTCATCGCGCCCATTTGCAGCGCCACAGACAGGCGCATGGTGGAATCGCCTGACGGATCGCGGCCCACAGGCACTGTGCCAAGTGTGCTCAACAGACGGTTGGCGTACCAATC
>ENA-ORBV01010518-ORBV01010518.1-microbial-mat-metagenome-genome-assembly--contig:-NODE-10518-length-14784-cov-10.195825_pt1 | contig 14784 bp, 16 predicted proteins | sample MGYA00237777_ERZ505514 | MGnify/ENA primary metagenome ERZ505514 (study PRJEB26160, sample SAMN06269048) | microbial mat metagenome | isolation source: Oligotrophic lake microbial mat | place... | reverse complement strand
ACCATTGGGTTTGCCTCCACCTCAAAAACCGTGGATGCCATATAAAAATGCGATCAAACTCATAGAAGAACACGTTAAGAAACACAATGGTGAAATACCCAATACTCGAACATTGTCAAAAATCATAGGCTGCTCTCGACCAACAGTGGATAAAGCGATTTCGAATTCGTTATACCTAACTGCGCGCAAGGCAGAATCACGGCACAAGGGTCACAAGACTGTTTCCCTAACCGACAATGTCACTGGCAAAAACTCCGATACACAAGATTCGGATGCTCAACTGGATGCCTCAATATTCGAAGAAAATGAAGTGAGCAAGTTAATAGCCGAGCAAAAAGCGGACGAACGTCGTGATCTGACTCAGTCGTTCGTAGCCAGACGAAGGCGGCCAAGAAACTAAAGTGCAACGGGTGCATCACTGCAATTCTCCGATGCAATTGGGTCTATAAAACAAGTCATTTTGAGGGGTGCAACGCTGCAATCCCAGGTCTTCCACAGGAGCCATTTCGGCTCTTAAAGGAAGCCCTTATGTTCAACGCCTCAAACGATCCTCCCCGCCTCAACACGCTAGGTCGAATTGCACTGAGACTTGGCGTGCCCCTTCATCGCGTGCAGTACATCATTGCAAGTCGTGATATACGCCCGGCGGCCTACGCAGGGCAATTGCGCTTGTTCGATAGCAAGGCGATGGCCCGAATTCGCCATGAGATCAACGCAATCGATGCAAGAAGAAGCAGTAAAGGGATCGGGGGTGGCCAGTGAAAACTGAAAAGAAGAACATCCTGGATTGCGAAACACCTCAGATGCCTTGCATGGCACTGCGTCCGCGTGAAGCTGCGGCGGCGATTGGTGTGAGCGAACGGACGCTTTTTACTTGGACCAAGAACGGTGACGTGCCCCATATTCGAATTGGCAAGACGGTCCGTTATCCCGTGGATGAAATCCGCCGTTGGATGGCTGAAAAGGCCACGAAAAGCACATTGAAGGAAGGGGGCGAACATGAGCCCCGTTGATCTAATACTGACAAAACTGCCAGACGCAAGGCGAGCCGGCGAGGGCTGGACAGCGAGATGCCCTGCCCATAATGACAAGCGCCCCAGCCTGAGTATCAGTGAAGGAGATGATGGGCGTGCGCTACTGCATTGCCACGCAGGGTGCACGGTCAAATCCATTGTCGAGTCGCTCGGTTTGAAACTAGCGGACCTGATGCCGGCGAAAACTGGCCAGGTGTTGAAGCCCAAGCCTGCGCGCAAAGTGATTAGGGGTTTCGCCACCGCGAGCGATGCCGTGGCCGATCTGGAGCGCCGATTCGGTCCAAGGACTGCGATGTGGACCTACCTAAATGCCGACGGCGAGCCGGTCGGCGTGGTGGTGCGATGGAACACGCCTGCGGGCGGCAAAGACGTGCGCCCTGTCAGCCGCAGGTCTGCAGCGGATGGTGGTTGGATGATCGGCGCGATGCCCCTGCCGCGACCGCTTTATCACCTACCTGACCTGCTGACCCGACCCAGTGAAAGTGTTCATGTAGTCGAAGGTGAGAAATGCGCTGATGCCTTGGCAGAGCTAGGCCTGCTGGCCACCACGTCATCTGGCGGGGCCAACGCCCCACACCATTCTGAGTGGGCACCTTTGGCTGGCCGTGATGTTGTCATCGTGCCCGACAATGACACATCTGGCACGAAATACGCGGTCAAGGTGGAGGCGATCCTGAAGTCCTTGACACCTCCGGCCCGCGTAAGAGTGATACACCTGCGCGACGCTTGGCAAGACTTACTCGATGGCGGGGATATTGCCGACGTGGTGGAACTGGGCGAGAGCGCGGACGTGGTCAAGGCGAAGCTCTTATCGCTGGCCAACGCAGCTGAGCCGGAGAGTCCGACCGCGCTCGCGCCTGCGGTGGAACCCTTCAAGCCTTTTCCTGTGGATGCGTTACCTCAACCGCTGCGCAGATTCGTCATCGAACTTGCCACCTCGACGGGTACAGACCCTGCTTGTGCCGCATTAGCGGTCTTGACGACCTTGGCGGGGGTGATTGGGAATCGTGTGGCTGCACAGGTGAAGCGAGGATGGACGGAACCCGCGATTCTCTGGGGAGCGATTGTCGCCCCATCCGGCACAAACAAAAGTGCTGTTTTGACGATCGCGACAAATCCCATTTTCGAAATGTACAAGGAATGCCGCCAGCAATTCACCGAACAGTTGGAAGTCTTTGAAGTTGAAAAGCAGCGCTACGAAGTGGAGCGTGACCGCTGGAAGGCCGCACAGAAAAAAGGTGTTGGTCACAGCGATCCACCGGTTGAGCCAAAATCGCCGACCGAAGAGCGGCAAATCGTTTCAGATGTCACATGTGAAAAGTTGGCTGTGCTGCTGCAAGACAACCCTATGGGACTTCTGCTAGTGCGCGATGAACTGGCGGCATGGATTGGCAGTTTTGACCGCTACTCATCCGGCGGCAAGGGAAGCGACGCCCCTGCATGGCTTTCGTTCTACGATGCCAAGCCCGTGCTCATTGACCGTAAGCACACAGCGGGATCGATCTACGTGGCGCGATCTTCAGTCAGTGTGTTGGGCGGTATCCAGCCAGGCACACTACGCCGCCTATTTGGTGTGGCCGAGCGAGAGTCAGGTCTACTCGCGCGCATATTGTTGGTTCAGCCCCCACCTCATCCGGTTGTATGGACTGATAAAGAGATGTCATTTGCGACGGTGACGGATTGGGCGGACCTGCTTCGGTCGGTGATCGATATTCAACCCGACACGGATGATCAATGTAAGCCAAGGCCGCCCCTGATTCCCTTGTCGAACGACGCCAGACGGCGGTATATCGCCTGGCACGATGTTCACGGGCGTGACGTCGCAGACATTGATGCCGACGACCTGAAATCACACTTTGCCAAACTCAAGGGAATTTGCATCCGAGTGGCGCTCTTATTCGCATGCGTCGATGCGGTGACCAACAACCATCTCCTTGTAGACATTGGTCTAAAACCTATCACACAGGCCATCGAGGTCATTGATTGGTTCAAGGGCGAAGCTCGCCGCGTCTACGGAGCGATGGGCGAAGATGATGAAGATCGCGAAAGCCGACGCCAAATAGAGCTGATCCAACGCAAGGGTGGGACGATCACGGTTCGGTCGCTGCAGCAGGCATGCAGGACTTATAAGACGGCTGGTAATGCTGAGAACGCTCTGAATAAGTTGGCCAACGCAGGGTTGGGCAGATGGGAACATCAAGCCTCCGGCCCTAAAGGAGGGCGTCCCAAGTGCGTCTTTAGGCTGAACGAGATGCCTCCGTCTACACAACCCCCCTCCAATGCCTTACCTGCGCCAACGAAACCCCCAGCAGCAGATCAGAAACCGGGTTTCGTAGACGTAGACAGTGTAGACGTAGCAGCAGCCGATGGCGGAGATTGGGGGGAAGTATGACTGCCCAGTCCCTATGCGAGGCATCGGAATTGCTGGTCGAACTGGAATCGTCGGGTATCCAGCTTGAAGCCGACGGAGATCGTCTGACCTTCCGGCCCCGTGAAAAAGTAACAGTGGAACTCACCCGTTGTATGAAAGCCCAGAAGGGCGAGCTGCTATCACTGCTGTCGGCACGCAAGACGGCCAGCGCGCTGTTGGAGTTGGTGACGACTTGGCCAGAGGATTGGCAAGATCAATGGAAAGAGCGGGCAGCAATTCTCGAATATGACGGAGGCATGCCTCGGATCCTGGCAGAAGAATGGGCGTTTCATTTCTTCCTGTCGGTGATCTTGGGTGAACATGACGTCCACTACGTGCCCGGCAGCATTCCGACGGCAAACCTGCTGGGGATTGAGCTAATAACACTTGAGAATTACTCATCTATCAAGTACAATGTACTACGTGAGCTACATACTTGAACAAATACGCGAAGCGATTCGGGCGAGTGACAAGACCCGCTACCGACTGTCGAAGGAAACGGGCATCGCGCAATCGCAACTGTCCCGGCTGATGACCGGACAAGAAGGCTTGAGTTACGAAAACCTAGAAAAACTGGCGGACGCTCTTGGCTTGGTAGTCATCATTCAGCCAGCCAAGCGAATTGCCAGAAAGAGAAATAAGGAACGGTGATTTATGGCATGTATTGGAACAGAATCCAACGGACATCGACGAATCCTTTTCGTGGCCGCAGACGGAGCCCGCAAAACAGTGCGCCTGGGTAAATGCAGTCAGCATGACGCCGAGCAAGTCTGCCGGCACGTTGAAGCCTTGGCGGCATCGACAATCCACGGACAATCCGTAAGTCGCGTAACGGCACTGTGGATCAGCAACGTCGGTCGCACGCTACATGACCGCTTGTCGCGTGCAGGGCTCATTGAGCCACGCCAGCACGCTGGGCGCATGACCGTCGCTGAATTCATCGACGGATACATCGCTCAGCGTCACGACCTGAAGCCAACCACTCTGACGGTGCTGAAGCAAGCCCGCATCTGGCTGGTTCGATACCTGGGTGAAAATCGAAGACTGGACGCAGTGAAGGTGGCGGACGCAGACGGCTACCAGGCTCACATGTTTGCGTCGGGCCTGGCCAAAGCGACCATTGCCAAGAGGTGCCGATATGCGCGGCATTATTTTGAAGTGGCCAAGCGACGGGGCAACATCGACGTCAACCCATTTGCCCACATCAAGGGCGCCGTCAAAGGCGACGTTACCCGTCGGGTCTTCGTGCCAGAGGAAGTGGTTCAGAAGGTGATAGACGGAATTCCTGATGCGCAGTGGAAACTGCTAATCGCGCTGGCTCGCTGGGGTGGACTTCGCATCCCCTCTGAAGCTCTGGCGCTGACCTGGGCCGACGTGGACTTTGCGGGCAAGCGATTCATTGTGCGGGCGACCAAGACAGCGCACCACGAGGACGGCGGCATTCGTGTCGTCCCGATGTTTCCTGAATTAGCTGACCTATTCCAAAAAGTTTTCGATGAAGCCGAGGATGGCGCGGTGCATGTGATCAGTCGCTACCGCTCCGGTAGCGTCAACCTTCGGACGCAACTACTGCGATACATCAATCGTGCCGGCTTGAAACCTTGGCCGAAGCTGTGGCAGAATCTTCGCGCGAGTCGAGCGACTGAACTGGCAGACAAGTTTCCTTCACACGTCTGCGCAGCATGGCTGGGGCACACAGAGAAAGTAGCGGATGCGTTCTATCGAACAGTGACAGATTCACACTTTGAGCGTGCGACCAGCGCGGCACAGAATCCGGCACAGCAAATGCACGCAGAGCGTCGTAATGAGCGGCAAGATGAAAATCCAAAAAGAAAAAACCCCGCGAATTGCGGGGCATTTCCAGAGATTGCGACGGGTTGCGAGAACCCTAACAAAAACCTAGTGGGCGTTGCAGGACTCGAACCCGCGACATCCTCCGTGTAAAGGAGGCGCTCTAGCCAACTGAGCTAAACGCCCGAGCAGTGAACCAGGGAATGATAGCCGATCTCGATCAAGATGATTATCCAATGGCCAATGCAAATTGAAAATTGCAAAGTGTCGAGTGCAATTCCAGCACTGCCTTTCCAATTTTCAATTTGCATTTTCCATTGGCTATTGGCCATTCTCATTTCGTGCACGCTTGGTCGTGTTCGACTGTTGCCTTGCCATAAGATCGGCCTTTCCAGTTGTTGCCGCCGCGGTAGTAACGCCAGATGCTCGCAAGCGCAATTGGCAGATAAATCGCTGCGCCCAGCGGCAGCGAAAAGGCATAGCGCAGTGGCAACGCGAAATTCCTGCGCACGCCGTTCATCACTCGCGCTTGCAGCAACACAATCGCCAGTGCAAGAGTTGTTGCCACGATGCTGGCTGCGCTGCCTGTGAGGCAGAGCCAGATCGCGCTGATGACAACATAGATCGGCGTCAGCGTGAGAGCGAAGAGATTGGCGGTGAGCAATCCCGCAGCAACGTGCGGCTTGTATTCCATGCCTGCGTAAGCATTTTTCGTCAGGCCTTCCCAGATGTCGCTCCATCCTTCGTACATCCGACAGGTGATCAGATTCTGCGTGAAGGCGATCCACACTTTGCCGCCTGCGGCTTTGAGCTTTCGCCCGAGGTTCACATCTTCCACCACTTGAGTGCGAACTGATTCGTGGCCGCCGATCTGGTCATAAAGCTTGCGTCGAGTCAGGATGAAAGCACCAGCGGTAAGCGTGTCGGGGTGAGCCGGGTCCATCGCTTTACTGACAGGAAAAAGTGCGAGCAAAGCGAAGGTGAGTGTACCCATGAGCACGCGCTCAACGACGGAGCCGAAGATCATGCCGGGGAAGAGGGAGACGATGTCCGCTTTCTCGCGCTGCATGACTTCAACAGCGGTGCGCAGGCAGGCGGGGTGCCAGTGGATGTCGGCATCAGTTAAACAGATCAGGTCGGGTGTCGGGTTTAGGGTGTCGGGTGTGGGGGAAGCGTCTGGAAAATTATTTGTTGCAAGCGCGTTGCCTTTCAACTTTGAACTTTGAACATTGAACCTTGAACTTTTCCAAGCTTCGTAGCCGCGTTTGATGGCCCAGCATTTGCCGACCCAGCCCAGGGGCGGTTCGATTTCGTTGCGAAGGACGAAGAGGTGCGGGTAGCGGGCGGTGAGTTTTGCGGTGATCGCCGGGGTTTCATCGCTGCTGTGATCATCGATGAAGGCGACGGTGTAGTTCGGATAATCCTGTTCGCAAAGTTCGACGAGCGTGGTGGGCAGAAACGAAGCTTCATTGCGGCCGGGGACGAGGATCAGAACGTGCGGGAAGTGGGTGTCTGTCCGAGCCGCTAAGCGTAAGCCTGCGGTGCTTTGGGGATCGAAGGTGGTCGCAGGGGACCGCAGGCTTGCGCCTTGCGGCTCGGTAGGTTCAAGTCGCTGGGTCACATTCTGCCGCATGGTGGGCGACAGATTGAACCAGAGCCAGATGAGGGTGATGACGATGAGCAGGCCGAGATAGAGCCAAGTGAACATGGCGATACTCTACGCGGCATGTGGGATTCTGAATTGCAGATTTGAAATTTGAAATTTCAGATTTTGTAATCGCTTCTCTCGCTCACGCTTCCACACGAATAATCGCGGACATGGTGTGAGCCTGCTTCGGCTTGAGCGTGATCGCATTGTCACCGACATTCGCGGTCTCTATGCAGACCATGCTGGGCCACTCTTGATCGCCAAAGTCCGCCATGGCTTTGGCCTTATTAATCCACGGGTTCCAGACGATGGTCGATTTCGATTCGTATTTCTCTACAACAATCTTTCGGCTCAGCCCCGGATCATCAATCGTGCAATGCGCATCAGTACTAACGTAAACGCGATCGGTCTCGCCGGTGATTTTGATGGGCACCGCATCCTGCTGTTTGAGATTCATCTGATCGACCTTGTCGATGTAGGTCGTGTTTTCCAGGCCGGTGATTTGAATGTTGCGCACATCACTCACAGCGAAGTAAGTGTGCAGTGCCGCTTCATAGGTGAGATTGGGTTCTTCGCTGTCGGCTGCATTGAGATTCTTGACGGCGAAATCGAGAATCACCCGATCGCCTCGCGCATCGAGTGTGATGGCGTGCGTCGCGCTGAATCGATGAGGCCAGTGCTCCTGAAGACCGGCGGACCATTTGAGCACCAGCGTGACAGTGACCGAACCATCGGGCAAGCGTTCGACCGTTTTGAATTTCCAGTTGCGATCACGGGCGAAGCCATGCATCGGTGCGGTGGGGGCACCAGTTTTAGGGCCAAACCAAGGGAAACAGATGGGCACGCCGCCGCGAATCGGCTTGCCGATTTCATAGCGACTGGCACCGCTCATGAAGATGACGGGCGATTGATTGGCGGGCTGAAAGTGCGTGACGTGGCCGCCGTGGAGATAGACGTGTGCCTCGGCTCCGCCTGCGGTGAGCACCGCACGAATGAGTCCACCCTGACCGATATCGAATCGCACCGCGTCAGGAATACCCATGTGCGAATTGAGTTGTTCGACGACTTGCTCGGTGGTTGGCATGATAAGAGTGTAGCGAAATTTGGGCGTAAACCGCTAAGCCCCACCCGGAAGGGTGAGGGCCAAGGGTCACAAAAATAGCTGCCACGTCCACATCGCGCAGAAGATTCTCTCTGGACGAATTACCGTGAAGTGAACATTTACAAATAGTCGTGCGCTCAAGAGCCCGCGCCCTGCCGGGACGGGGCTGAGGTGAATTCGTTGCTCACGTCGCGGCAGCCTGTCCGCCTTGACCACTATCAAGCTGCTCCAGCAGTTGCTGAGCGAAAGCCTTCTCATCAGGATTGCTCAGCTTGGGGATCGCCGTGGTCAGCAGTTCGCGTGCTCGCTGGCCTCGCTTGAGATAGCGCACATAAAGCAAGGCGAGCATCAGCTCGATCTGTTCGCGCTGAGCCGTGCTCTTGTAGGTATTTAGATAAAGCTCGTACATTCTCGCTGCCAGTTCATGGCGACCAGCTCCAGCCACGTGATTGGCAAGCTCCACCTGAATCTGCTGGCTTAGCACCTGATCGCCATCGAGATCCAGAAGCTCCGCATACAACTCAGCAGCGCGGTCCAGATGCTTGGTCTGCACAGCGCGGCTGATCTCCGCCCGTTTATCCATAATCCGCTGCTCCGCAGCCGTCGGCGGCGCAGCTGGCTTAGCACTTTCAAATCGCGACTTTGCTTTGCTTTCCCAAGGTTCAAAACCTTGACGTGCCAGCGAACGGAACTGTTGCCTGCGTTTGCGATGTTCAATAAGGCTGAGCATGTCATACGGCTCGCGCGAAAGGATGCGCGTCCACAAAAGCATCATGCCGACGAGGAAGCCATAAACCGAACCGGCGATGTGAGCCATGAACGCCACGCCGCCGCCTGCGCCGGAGATTGCCGAGTAAGAATCTTGAATGAAGCGCAGCAGAATCAGCCACATGCTGGGGATTTCGATGATGCCGACGATGATGAAGAAAAAGAGCACCGCTACTTTGGTCAGGGGAAAGAGCGCCAGATAAGCACCCGTCACTGCGTTGACTGCACCACTGGCACCGAGCACCGGACTGGAGGCGAAGGCAGCATGGCCCAGCGACGCGAAGATGCCGCCTGCGAGGTAGAAAAAGAGGTAGCCGATTTTGCCCAGGCGGTCTTCGACGCTGTTGCCAAAGACATAAAGGAAGACCATGTTGCCCAGAAGGTGCATGAAATCGCCATGCAGAAAAATGCTGGTGAGAAACTGATAGGTCTTGGGTTCGGAAGGGTGAAGGTAATACTGCGTGACTGGAAACTGCTGGCCGATCTGATTCCAGTCGCCCACTTCGGGAAACGCCATCGAAGCCCCGGCAATCTGCCGACTGGTCAGGAGAAAAATGATGACATTGGCGGCGATAAGGCCGTAGTTGACGTAAGGCGTCGAGCGCAGCGGCCTGTCAGTGCGAACGGGAATCATGCCAGAGAGTGTACGGGATCAGCGAGGCTCTGGGGGGAGGGAAATTGGAATCAGAGCCGCGACTCAACGAGTCGCGGAAGCCAAAGGCCTGAAGGAGCGTACATCGCGCCTTGTTTCAATGAAGTCGAATATCCAATGGCCATTGCAAAATGAAAATTGCAAAGTGTTGCGGCAGACGTTGATCCGCAAGACACTTGGATGAACGAACACTCCAACAGGCCTTAGGCGTCCGCGACTCGTTGAGTCGCGGCTCCACAAGCCTTCATCTCATTCATTGCCTGTCATTGGAGCTTGTTGTGATTTGCGAATTGAAATTTGTGATTTGAACCTTGATACAATCCCGGCATGAGATCCATCTGCATCCTCATCGCGTTATCTTCTCTCCTGTTGCTGCTTGCTCCGCTGGCCGGTTGTGAACAGGCGTTGTTTCCGCCGAACCTGCCGCGCTCGCAGTATGAACGCTTCACGTACCAGCGCGAAGGCATCACGGCTGAACAGGAAGAAACCATCTTGGGCGGCGGCCCCGGCGGCGCAGGCGAAATCGACCTTCGCGCCAGGCTGCGCCCCCTGAGCGAGAGGTAGAGGCAGAGGTCAGAGTTCAAAGTTCAAAGTTCAAGGTTCAGGGTTCAAGGTTCAGGGTTGGGAAGCCATACCCGCGACGGCTCGCAGACTCGCCATCGGGCTTGAATGAAATTTCTGACCTCTGACCTCTGACCTCTGACTTCTTCCCTCCCCCAGTCCCGATAAGCATCGTAAAACTGTTTCTTAGCAGAAAATGAAAGGTTTTACGGGCGTGGTTCCGATGAGTGATTAGCCAGATGTTGAACTCATCTTCTCACGCCAATTGAAGGGTGATGCGGTGCCGGATCGAAGAACACTTATTGTGCTGGGTAGCTTGCTGGGTGCGATGACCGTCGCCGCCGGCATGCTCATGCTGCTTGAGCCCACCAAAGCTGGCGAGCAGCGGTTGCCTCGTTTCAGTGAAGTGAGCCTGGCTGCTTTCGATCAGCCCAAGAATCCTACTGATGCGCTTTTTGCTGTCAACCCGCAGCCGACGGGTCAGCGGTGGTCTTCCATCGTGATCCGGTTCAGCGGCTCCGACCAAGGCTCCGGCCACACGCTGGGCGAACTCCACAAACGCGCAGGCGTGGGCGACCTCGCCTACCACTTCACCCTCGGCAACGGCCAAGGTGCTCCCGATGGCCTCGTCGAAATCGGCCCGCGCTGGGAACAGCAACGCCCCGGCTACACCTCCATCGCTCTGCACAATCAGCAAGGCTCCCACGAAGTCATCGATATCTGCCTCATCGGCGACTTCGATCGCAACCCGCCTACCCAGGCGCAGCAGGCTGATCTCGTCTGGCTTGTGCAGCAGCTTCAGCATCGCCTTCAGATTCCATCCGAGCGCGTGCTGCTGGGTGATGGCCGCACCAGCAGACCCGGCCGGTTCTTCCCGGCGACATGGTTCCGCGAGCAACTGCTGGGCAATAGCGGAACCTGAATCGCAGCGGCGAACTATATTTAGTTAGCCGTTCGCCTTGGCGAACTACCAATGGACTACACGTTTGGCTGGGGTCATCGGTGTCATCGGTGTCCTCGGTGTCCTCGGTGTCCTCGGTGTCATCGGTGTCCTCGGTGTCTCGGTAGCAAACCCCTTCATCCAAAACTTCACGCATCAACTCTTTTGCGATTTCTGCGACTTTTCGCGGCCATCATATTCTTCGTTCGCCAAGGTGAACGGCTAAATGGCTGCGTCGCTACAATGACCACATGACCGCCAGCGCGATCATCATGAACCTTGCCTCGCTCACACTCGGCGCTCAGGCGAAACTGACGCCCGAGCAGAAGCGCGAACTGATGTGGCTGATTCTGTTCGTCGTCGCAGCAGGCATCACCCTGCTGGTCATCGTGATGCTCCTGATGCGCAGCAATAAAAGGCAACTGCTCAAACTCGAATCCCGCCCTGCCAAAAAGCATGCTGCCAATCCCGATATCTGGAAGGCCGGGGGCGATCGACTGATCGCCCGCATGAGTCCCTTTCCCAAGGCGAACCCTTCCGATGGGCATCTGGATGTCGAGGATGAAGAAGATCGGCAAGATCCAGAAACAGACGATGCCAGTTCCGATGATGATGTGAATGATGAAGAAGAAAACGACAACGACGAAAATCAGCCGCGAAGCTAAATCGCAGTCTGTTCCGCTCGCTGGCAAAGTCGCCCTCATCACCGGCGGTGCCAAGCGCGTCGGCCGGGCCATCGCCCTGCGCCTGGCGCACGAAGGCATGCACATCGCCTTCACCTACCAGCAAAGTGCGCGCGAAGCTCGCTCACTCGTAAAACAGATCGAAGCCTTGGGGCAACAGGCCCTGGCCATTGAGGTGGACCTGGCTGAGCCTGATGCGGATGCGACGGTGTTCGATGACTTTTGCAAGCAGTTTTCCCGCTGCGATGCGCTGATCAACAATGCCAGCACCTTCGATCGCACACCTATCGGCAAGATTTCGCTCGATGCCTTCGAGCACAACATGGCCATCAACGCCCGCGCACCGATGATGCTGATGCAGCGCTTTGCGCCGATGCTTGCTGCTCATGCCAAGGTTGATACCAAGCGTAAACCCGCTGATCGAGGCAGAACGAAAAACGTCGGACGCATCATCAACTTCATCGACATCCACGTCATGGGTCAGCCCCTGCGCAGCTACATGGCTTACAACATGTCCAAAGCAGCGCTGATGGAAGCGACCATGACCGCAGCCCTCGAACTGGCTCCCAAGATCACCGTCAACGCCATCGCCCCCGGCGTCGTCGCCTGGGCGCAGTCCTACACCAAAGAGCAGCGCGACCGCTACATGCAGCGCGTGCCATTGGCCCGCGCGGGTACGCCAGACGATGCGGCCGAGGCTGTGCTGTTTCTGGTGCGCGATGCAGATTACTGCACCGGCCAGATCATTCGGCTCGATGGCGGAAGACTCTATACCTGATCGAGTTCCTCCAAAAAACATCGAAAAAAAGCCCACGCACTCCCGTGCGTGGGCCTTGGCTATCTTCAAACTAATCAATCTCTCCGATCTACTCGCAGCTTCACTTCTTCGCATAATACGCTGCGTTGCGCTCGATGTACGAAGCCCACTCGCTGGGCAGATCCTCTTCGGGGAAGATCGCCTTCACAGGGCATTCATCAACACACAAGCCGCAGTCGATGCAGGTGTCCGGGTCGATGTAAAGCATTTCATGCGTTGCAAAATCGTCATCATCCTTGGTCGGATGAATACAGTCCACCGGGCAGACCGCAACGCATGCTGTATCTTTCGTTCCAATGCAAGGCTCGGCAATCACATGAGTCATAGCGACAATCCTTTCAATGTCCTAAGCCCCGAAAATCACGGGTGAAAACAGTATAGCCTCACACATGAACCAGGCAAGAATATCGTTCCATTTAGCCAATCCCGTTGCCGAACGAAGAATGATTCGAGCTACAACAGCAAGGTCGCCAGCCCCAGGAACATGCCCATGCTGGCGACATCGGTGGCGGTGGTGAGAAAAATACTTGACGCCGTCGCCGGGTCAGCGCCCAGACGTTTGAGCGTCAGCGGAACGAGCACGCCGCTGACACCGCTGATGGTGCACGCAGCCGTCATTGCGAGGAAGACGATCAGCGCGAGCATGAAGGGACTGGGCGGGGGAGCAGCGCTCGGGTCCGCATTATTGGCCTGCGCCAGCGCGACGAAGAACATACCCGCGCCAGCCGTGATGCCCACGAGAAAGCCGTTGCACAATCCCAGCAGCGCTTCCTTCCTCATCGCCGCGTTGCCTTTGCCATCCTTGAACTCGCCCAGCGTCATCGCCCGCAGCGTCACCGCCAGCGCCTGGCATCCAGTGTTGCCCGACTGTCCCGCAAGCACCGGCAGGAACACCGCGAGCATCACCACGCGATCGATCGTGCCTTGAAACACCCCGACCACCGCCGCCGCAATGAACGCCGTGAGCAGATTCAATTGCAACCACGGATGGCGAAACTTCAAGCTGCGAGTCCAAGGCGTCGCCAATCGTTCTTCCTTATCCACACCGACCATCGCGCCGGCTTGGGCACTGATCTCAATGGCCTGCTGCTCAAACATATTCTGACCACGCACCAGACCGACCAGCTTGCCATCCTCACACACCGGATAGACCGGAAAGTGTTTATTGAGCACGACCTTCATCGCCTCCATCAGCGGCATCTCAGGCTTGAGCGCAAACGCACTGCGAATCATCAGCTCACCCAGCGGCGTCTTGGGGTCCGCCAGCAACATGTCGCGCATGACGACGACACCCAGGAGCCGATCTTCCGCATCGACGACGAAGCCGTAGGTGATGAACGCCTTCTTGACGAGTTCGCGAAGCTGCCCGGTGGCCTCTTCGACGGTGACCTCTTGACGAAACAGACCGATGGGCGAGTCCATCATCTGCCCGATGGAGCCTTCGGGGTACGACTCGTTCTTAGCCCACTGCGTACGCACCGCCAGTGAGGCCGCAGCGATGATGTGCTGCCTCCGCTCAGGCGGGAAGTGAGCCAGCAGTTCTTGCGTCCGCGCCGGGTTGATCTTCGCAAGCACCGCGACAATCGTCTCATCTTCGCAAGACCGCAGTTTGACAATCGCATCGACAAGCCCCAGCGACTGGACGTGTGCAACCAGTTCATCAATCGAAGTGGTGACAGTTCCTTGAACAGAAGTTTGCGAGGGCATAGTGGAATCGGACATAAAAAATTCTCCGTACAACAGGTGACATACTGTATCCGACTGTCTGCTGAGCGAATTCGCACTTTTAGGTGAGCCGTTCCAACTGTTCGTGTCGCCTGTCCACCCCTGCCGATCCATTTTCATGCAACTCGTTGATCCGCATGGCGTTCCCGCTGTTTTTCTCGAATCGGCCTTGCACCGGGTTTTGTCTACTTTGAACATTTTTCATTTGTGTCCACCTCTTTAAGTCGTTCTTAATACTGAGCTTATCTTGTGTCTATGGGTAAACCCCTAGACATCTACCCGTTTACCCTTACTTGGCGGGTCGGCATGCCCTGATTGGGTGCCACCGGCTGCTCTGCGACCCGTGCGAAAAAAAACAATAGTACATCACGCCTCGGCTGCGAAGCCTCCGCCTAGCTGTGACATCCTCAGATAAATCAAAATCGCGAGTAGCAGACATGACCAAACCTCCGGAAGATCGAGTGAGTTCAACCTGCCATAGTTTAGCAGATGATGAACAATTAATCAAGGGTTTATTTTTATCAAACTTGCCGCTGGTAAGTACCGCGCCGCGCACTCGCCCGAATCATTCATGAATCCTCCGTAACGAGCCGCGACCGTCAGGAAGCGGGATTGAATAACGAAAACCCCACTCCCTTACGGTCGTGGCTCGT
>ENA-ORBV01010517-ORBV01010517.1-microbial-mat-metagenome-genome-assembly--contig:-NODE-10517-length-14784-cov-12.560413_pt1 | contig 14784 bp, 20 predicted proteins | sample MGYA00237777_ERZ505514 | MGnify/ENA primary metagenome ERZ505514 (study PRJEB26160, sample SAMN06269048) | microbial mat metagenome | isolation source: Oligotrophic lake microbial mat | place... | reverse complement strand
CTAACCTCACCAAACCAGCCCAAGGTGGGGCCACGACAGATCGGCAACCCGGGGCCAGTTCAGGTCGGCGTTCTCAGACAAAAGTCCCGACGCTCAATTCCCTCGCCGGTCAGAAGACACTTGATTGCTGTCAGGAGCTGACTCTTCCCTGATTCGTTCGCCCCAACGACGCAAGTGATGCCGGACTCCATCGGGATGCGCACAAAGGGATAGAAGCTTTTGGGTTCCTCCACGAAGTCCCACGGGTCACCTACAGCGTCAGGGTGGCTCTTGCGTAGATAGTCGTAATTGAAGGACTTGTAGAACCGAACATAAAGCGTCTTGAGTTTCACTCACTCCCCCGATTCGGATTGCGCGTTCAACCGTACAGACCCGCGACGCTTTCAATTGCTAAGTCGGTCGAGAAATCCTGCGAGGGTCGGTCGTCGCAAATCGCCGACTACGAGACCAATCACGCCCTCACGGCTGTTGATGGCATCCATCCAGTCGCCGCAATGCCCGTAATCATCAACCCCGCAAGGTATCCGCTGGCGGTGTGCGGCTGGCCCGAACGGCGGGGATTAACCCCGCGATGGCGCCAGTGACAAGGCCGATGGCGGGTGCCGCGAGAATGTTCGAGAACGCGATGGTGGTGGTCCACCCATGAGTTGCGCTGAAAGCGACAACGCAGATGACACCCACGCTGGCTCCGGCAACTCCCGCTACCACACCAACTAGTGCGGCCTCAACTGTAATCTGTCGTCCAATATGGCTGCGCTTGGCGCCTAGTGCGCGGCGGAGGCCGATCTCCCCCCGCCGGTCGATGACATTCAACAACGTGGCATTGGCAATCGCGATCGTCCCAATGAGAAGGGCGAGGCCGGAAAGAGCAAGAAAGAGGTTAGTGACATCGCTCGACACCTGGTTCCGGAGCAACTTGGGATCCTGAGGCACGAGTGCTTGCAGCCGCTGGGGGTTGTCGGGTCTCAACGCGCGGGGCGCTTGAGCGCCGGCGAGTTGAGCAGCGCCGGGCTGGGTGTCGATCAGCACGCTGTATGTCGCACCATTCGTTCGGAAGTCGCGGGTCGCAGACGAGACGGGAATCACGATGGCCAGAAGCAAGTCGGGGCTACGACGAACCTCGTCAAGGATACCAATAACCGTGTAGGCGATATCGTTAATGAAGACAGCAGGTTGATTGTCCACCCTCGTTAGGCCGAGTTGAACCGCCGCCGCCCGCCCGACAATCGCCACGCGTTCGGCACGTCTTTCGTGGAAATCATCGTAAAGTCTGCCAACGTGGACAATAGGTAGCGCGGCTAGCAACGCGCCCGGTTGGGCTCCTATCACGGGAATCATGGTGCGTCTACTATCGAGTCGGCTCGCTGTGGTTCTCGGCTGGAGTGTGCCGTTATCCGGGAGAGTGAAGCGAATTCCCGCGTGGTTGATCCCGTTGAGTCGCTGGAGTCGTTGACTGACATCGTCGGGAAATGGGTTCGTACCATCCGGGGCTGCGTCCTCAATACGAACTTCGGTGGCCTTGAGTGCATCGAAACGCGATGAAACTTGTGCCCGGGCGGTCTCAGCAAGCCCGATGGTGGCCACGAAAGCGCCAACCCCGAGAAGCGTGCCGAGAGCTGTGAGCATCGCCCGGACAGGACGCTGCGCGATCGCCGACAACGACTCCGTAACGGTGTCCCGCCACCCGAACTTCGACCGACGTATGGTCAAGACAAATGCTCCCCGAGCTCGCTGAGCACACCGTCGCTGATCCTCAGGTTTCGCTTCGCACTTGCGGCGACAATGGGATTATGTGTAATCACAACCACGGTCAGTCCGCCGCTATGGAGCTGTTGCAATAAGTTCAACACCACGTTGCTGCTCTCTGTGTCCAGGTTGCCGGTCGGCTCGTCGCACAACAGCAAGGCGGGTTGGCGGACCACAGCGCGCGCAATGGCCACACGTTGTTTCTCTCCGCCCGACAATTGTGAGCACAGACCACCCTGCCGACTGGTCAGACCGACCTGTCCGATAACCTCCAGCGCCCTCCGCTGGCGTTCCCGTTTGCTGATTCCCTGGTAGAGAAGACCGAGCTCCACGTTCTCAACCACTGTTCGGTGGCCGATCAGGTGGAACGCCTGGAACACAAATCCAATTTGATGCGCGCGCGCCCCCGCCCTGTCACTATCGGACAGTCCGGCCACGTCCAGGCCGTTGAGGAAGTAGTGACCGAGCGTCGGCGAGTCAAGAAGGCCAAGTAATGACAGCAAGGTTGTCTTGCCCGATCCGGAGGGACCCGTGACTGCGACGAACTCTCCGCGACCAATTTCGAAAGTTGAGGCCTTCAAAGCCACAACTTGCGGTGGACCGTCAAAGACCTTTGAAATGGCGTCGACCGCGACGACCGGCACGTCGCCGACCATCGCCGATGGGTTCATCGGCCGACTACAACTAGATCGCCAGCTTGCAACAGAGCCTTTATCGAAGGCTCGACCTCCACAAACCCATCCGCCGAGATCCCCACTTCCACCCGAACATCAACGGGGATACTTTGTCCCGGTTTCAAGACTGATACTCGCGTTTCACCGTCCGCCGACGATGACACCGCGGCGAGCGGCACGACAAGCACCTCGCCGTCAGAGGCCGAAGTGGTAAACGTGAGGCGCAAGTTCGCACCATCTAGATTTGGTGGCAACGCCCGGTCCGGCGTGATTATGGCTGCCCGGCCGATCTGGCCAGACTGGTCAGTGGCCGATTCGGCGATGGATGTCAGCGTCGCGGGAAACGAAGCGTGGGTCGTCTCGTCGAGCAAGACGAGTGTCATCCCGACGCGTAGAAGACCCTCATCGCTTGCGCGAAGCGAAGTCACCACAGTCAGCTGGCCGGCCGAAAGGCGCACCAACTCCGATGCATCAATGGACTCACCCTGCTCGGTCGATCCGCCGATTGGTCCGAGTCGGGTGACCGCCGATTGTACGCGCACGGGTAACGTCGGCACGAACATCACCTCACCGAACGGGATTGACGTTCCCTCTGACGGCGAGAATCCAGCTGCCGCATAGAAGTCGATGACCGCCTCTGCGGTGGCTTTGCCGAAAGCCCCGTCCAACTTCAGCGGATACCCCAGTCGCGACAGTGCGGCCTGTAGCTGCGCGACATCTACGCCCCTCACACCAGGCTGCAGCGAGCGAAAGCTTGGTACGTCGCCCTGAAGAATAAATACCGGGCGACCCGACACTTCAATAACCATGGCTCCTTCTGCCAACACTGACCCCGCAGGCATTGGCAGCCGAGTCACCACCTCGGCATCGCCTACAGAGGACGGAACACCGATCGACAACGACGTCTCCGGCACAACATCACCCCTCATTACGATCGTTGACGTCAGAACTCGGCGCTGCACCGACTCGGTGATCCAGGATGCCTCCGGCGGGGACGCTCTCGCAGCGGCTTGTTCAGGGGATTGCGTTCGTGCACCCAGCCACCACCCACCACACGCAACCGCAGATAGCACCAAAAGTCCAACGAGCCATAAACGCCTTGGCGTGTTAGGGGTGGTGAAAGGCATGAGCTCACTGTAGGCAGACATTGAGTCAAGTTGGACAGCGCTCGCTGCGTTGAGAGTGACGCCACTATTGGCGCCCGGTCTGGCGTTCAAGGAGCCGAATGTCTCAACGGGCGGACGACGTTGAGATTCGATGACTCGGTGTGCCAAATATGGTCCGAGAGGTTGCCTCTTTCACCGCTGGCACTCAGGGGAATCTCTACACATCTGGAGGAACTAGCCACGTCGTCGGAAGCCGCCCTGCTTCGACGAAACCTTGGATGATCTCCTGCTCAATCTCGATTCGAACGCTGTGAAGATACTCAACGTCGCAATCAAAGTCGGACGTTGCGGCTCGGATTTCGTCGCCTGCTAGTGCGCTCCGTTCCGGGCTAGCGTCGGACGGCGAAATTCGACCACTCAACACAGCTTCTTCGAAAGCAGCTGAGACGTTCGAGCGAAGTATGTCCGGTGAAGTTGCGATGTAACCCCTGGTTTCGACGCACGAAGACCAATTCGCCAACGCGGCCAGATAGCGCGGGTCAGCGGTAAGCTGATCGGCAAACTCGCGTGCTACGTCGTCAATGGAACCTGCCATGAAAGGCACGTCCCGATTGATCTGACTTTCTGCCTCGGCCGAACAACCCGAAGTGCCGTCCGCATTACCGAGGTCGGCACCATACGTCTGCTGCGCACCTGCAGACAGCGACCTGAAGTACGCCTCGTTTGGGTCGTTCGAGGAATCGATGCTCTGAGCTGGATGCATGGGGGCGTACCCATACCCGTACTGCGTTCTGTATTGTTTGAGCGCCGCCATACTTAGTGGTTCCTGAAAGTCGCCGAGTTCATCCGGTCGGAGCACCACATAGGTCCACCCTCTCGCCGTCATACACTCCGCTATGTATTGGCGAATCTGCAAATTCAACTCAGACGGCGACATTCCACCAAGATAGAAGTAGTTAAAGAGGGAGGCCACGCCCTCAAGTCCGTTGGAGTCGGTAGCTGAAATGGTGGGATCGATTGCCCCCTTCGCTGGGGACGATGTAGAAGGTGCCGCTGTATCGGAGTCGCCGGTGCAGGTAGCGAGCAGGACGAGGCTGCTCGCTATCCACACAGTCCTGAAAATCCTCACTAATAGTTTGATGTAAAGGCGAACCCGTAAGACGTACCACCGCCCGGGGGTAACCAGAAGATCTTGCCATACCCGTACGCCGAGCATGAACCACCCCAATCAGGGAGTGGTCCACCGTCGCTGCAGTTCGCATCGATGACTGCGTACGTGTATTGCCGATTAACTCCTAGGCCTCCGGTGCATGAGCCTGACCCGCTAGCTGACGCTAGCGAACTAATGAGCAAGGTATGACCTGCGGGCTGCGAGCGATTAATGTGCCGGGCGTTGTATCCATTGCCGCCCGCAATACACACTCGCGTCCAAGCAATTCCGCAGTTGTTCGAATAGCGCAGGTCGACAAATCCACCGGCAATACCAGCGTATCCAGTGATGACCTTTACTCCCACCGGAGAACTGCCGCTGCAGTAGGTCGGATCCTGGCCATCCTGACCGGCATGAGTTGTCGACGGCACAAGAATCGATCCGAACAGAAGTGCTGTGAGCCCAACAATAGTACGACTTAAACGCCGAGAACCCGTATCAAGAATCTTCATAGTTGTGATCCCCTTGAACGATGACCACAAATGTCACCACCTGTGGTGACCCCGATATGGGGTTTCTCGAATAGTATCACATTGAAACCGGTCACAGGATTTCGAATTTCTGCGTCAACTGCGGGATCCGAAGGCCCAGCTCATTCGTCGGCGATGCGAATGCCAAGGAGGCGACGAATCACAGGCGCCGCTTCGGCGCATGGCCCCGAAGCGAACCCCCTACCACTTGCGGCACAGTCCACGCCCCCGAGCGCTGGCCCTTAATCGGACGGCGCTCAAGGTCCTCATCGCCACCGCGCCAACTCGATTCGCCTACCCTCATCAGGCACTCGTGAGGACGATCAAGCAGTTCAAGACGCGCGATTCACCGGAGTCAAGGCCAATGGGAGCTCGGCCACTACAACCAGAATGCAATTGAGCTACCCGAGGCCACGTTCCTATGACGAAGATCGTCTACACCGATTGGAGAGGTCCACGATAAGCGGTCATCGGTGCATGGCGCCAGAAACCAGACCTCGGGCTGCTTGCGAAGCGATCGTGCAGATCGCGGTGGAGCACGCGCGTCTTGACGACTACGCCAGAAGAGCATCGGCCGATTCAGTGGCTCATTTACGAGGGCTAGAAACTCCAGTCTTCAATCTCAATCATGTCTGCAAGTGAGATGCAGTCGACTTTCTTGGCTTCGCAGATCGTAGGAATCTTGTCCGCTCCGTGTCTGTTCTCAGCAGTCACAACGGTCAAGCCTTTCCAGATCGCAAGCGCGATCACGAAACCATCGGCCCGATAGCGACCGAGTCGTTGCTTTGCGAGCGAAGGAAAGTCTTTGACGAGCTGCTGAGCGATGACGAGTTGCTCGTTTTCAAGTTCTACAAAGAGTGAGTCCTGCGCTTTGGCCCAAACACCAGCCGCATCATCCTTCGACGTAAGTTCTCGTTTCACTTCCTGACAGGCAACCGCCCGCCCGTCGGCGATGAGCGATTCGATCTTCTGCCAGAACGTTGCGAAGTTCGTCGGTCGGTAGGTCTCATTCCATGCTGTGATAAACGCACTGGTATCGATGCAGTAGGTCGGAGATCCCGTGGTCATCGGAATGCTTCCTTCTGCAGGTTCTGGAGGTGTTTGACCCGTACCCCGGCAAGTTCAGAGACATCTGACAGAGTGATGAGGCGCTCGGAGTACGCGTTCAAGACTGATCGGATGAACGGGCGCCCTCGATCACGAACCTGCATCCGGTACGGAGGTGGCCCCCCGGTTCCGCCTCTTGCGCGCCTCGCCTTACGAAACTCCTCATACTGCAAGAGGAATTCATCTCGCCGCTTTTCATACTCAGGCCGTCCGGCTAGTCCAAGTTGTAGGAGCCTGCGCAGAACTACTTCTGTGCTTGCTCCGCCCGCGGCGCTGACAATCTGCTCAAGTTCTGCATCCGACCAATGCTCGCCATTGGTGTGATTCTGAACGACTGCAAAGTCGCGGACAACAGCTAGTGGAAGCAGCGTCTCACCTGCTACCGCGTTGCAGTAGATCTCCAGGTCGTCCTGCGAGCGAGAGAACTGATGAAGATCACACACCCCGCCGTGGCGAGCACACAGATGAGCCAGTTCGTGAAGAAGTGTAAATGTCTTGCCGCGGGGTGAGTCCTCGCCGTTTACTGCGATGACGTTTGGTAGTTGCTCACTCAAAGAGAAGCCCCGCATTTCTTTCAGCTTGACCCGAGATGTCTCGATCACCATGACACCCGTCGCTTCTACACGGCGTCGCCACTCGCTAAAGGCATCCTCCGGCCGACGCCACGTCCGCTGTTCCTTGTACTCGACAGCGAGAAGTGTTCGAATCTGTTGCGCCAGCGTCGTGGCGTCACCACGATCAGTTGGTAGGGCTGGAGACGGTAACTCCTGCCCCATTTCGACCAGCAGGTCGACGTACGTAGACCTTTGCACCATCGCTCGATTCACCTCGTCGAGCAACTCGGGCGAGTATTTGTTCATGTCCTCCGTAGAGAGCGATCTGTAATCCATTAGGGGCTGAAATGTCGTAGGGACCTCATCCATCAGCAGCACGATGAGAGGCCGCTTGTAAACGTCACACATCTTGCGTAGCTGCGGAAGAGATGGATTTTGACTACCCGCCTCGATCGCTTCCAAGCGTTCCGTCTTGATACCGAGCTTCTTCGCAGCGGATTCGGTGGTGAGACCACGCTGCGCCCTAGCCCACTTTAAGACGTCGGTCGAAACGGGTACTTGTGGCGCGGCACTCATGTCACTTCATTGTCTCACACTTGAAATTTTGTGTCGTTCAAATGAAATGGAGCAAATGGGTGGGAGAAAGGAGAACGCATGAGCAAACGAAGACGGAAAAGGTCGTTGGCAGATGGATTGCCGAAAGGCACCTTCAGATTGCCGAGTGGACAGATTGCGCAGCAGATCGTCTACACCGATCATCGCGGTCGACGAATCTCGATCATCGGCATACGACGCGAAAGCCCAGACCTCGAGTTGTTGGCGAAAGTGTTAGTCGAAATGGCACGCGACAAGCTTGCAGCCGCGCAAGAAGGCCGAGCCGATCAAACGAAGGCCGCGTAACAGTCGCTAACCAGACCGTTGCATTCACACCCGTGAACTCTCATACTCAGAGAGTTAACGAAGGAGAATGCGTGGTTCTACTGATTAGCTACGATCTAAACGGTCACGAGCGTCCGGCCGCATATGCGCGAGTCAAGAAGCTCATTGAGACAGGAGCCGGAGCGGGCAACTTCGTCAAGCCGCTCTACTCGCAATGGCTTGTCGACACTCAAGGCACAGCGACAACGTGGAGAGAATACCTTCAGCAAACCGGAGGTATCGACAGCAACGACAGGCTCCTGGTCACCGAGGTAACTCGCAACTGGGACGGATGGCTCGACCAGACCGTCATCGATTGGGTGGCCGCTCGGGTCAAATAGATCCCATGCGCTTCCGGAGCACCACTCCTAAGCCCAGCATCTTGCGTCGAAGCGTGCTCGGCAAGACATTCAGAGACTTGGCAATGGCTCGGATACTGGCACCGTCTTCGTACATCGCGATGACCTCCGGCATTTGGTCATTGGAGATCTTGCGGTAAGGACGAACTTCAACCTGTCGACGTTCGAGATGAGCCCGCACTGTGTTCTTGTGAATGTTGAACTGCCGGCCTAGAGCGGCAATCGTTTCGCCGGACAGGTAGTCCGAAACCAGCTGAAGGATCTCAGCTTCTTGGAGACACGTCATCTTTCGGGTAGGTCCGGTCTTGATCACTCCCCGATCGTCAGGTGGAGACTCATGGTAAAATTCCTTAGGGCTATCTGTGCGCTGACCTGCGGGAACGAAGTTCAAGAACAGCGCGGTTAGGTCCACCGTTACGAACACATGTTTGATCTGATCTTGAGGTCAGACCTACCCGCTCGGGTAGGTCTTTTTGTATCACTCAGTCGTTAGGTCGTGGCCTGCGACCGAAGTAGAAAAGTTCAAGTCCCGTTTGTCGGTTTGACACATCTGCGGTTGCCGACACAACACCTGCTCCAGAGGTCACGGCACATTCGCACGATGCAGATTGTGATCGTCACAACAGATCGGTACCACATACTCCCTTCGGTGGGAGAAAGGAGTGGTACCCATCTGATGAACAAACAACATCACTCGCGTTCACGGCGCAGGAGACGAAGACCACGACGCACTGACCTACCCAAAGGCGCCTTCAGACTGCCGAGCGGTGGAGTCGCGACGAAGATCGTCTACACCGATCAGCGCGGGCGACGCATCGCGATCATCGGTGTGCGACGTGAGAAACCAGATCTCGAGCTGCTCGCCAAGGCGTTAGTGCAGATCGCGCTCAACAAGGTTGCAGCTGAGCTAGAACGCGAACACCTCGACCCAGCAGCGTGACGAGCGGCGGGGTGGGTCGGCGACACTTCGCTAAAAGAGCCTACTTGCACAAAGTAGTGTTCTACTCCCGAGATCAGGAGCGATACCTAATGGCCAAAGAAGTATGCAAGACGTGTAATGGGGAGGGATGGGTTCCTCACCCACGAGCCTCAGAGCCCGGCCAGCCAGACAGCATTAAATGTTCCCAGTGCGGTGGCGACGGATGGATTGAGCGATAACAGCGACAAAGCTGACCCTCTAGCCATAGTTCAGTGAGTCTGCTCGCCAGTCGAGCGAAAGATCTTCTCTGCCATGACAGAAGTGGCCGAGCAGCGATGTGTGGCGAAGTCGGTGTCAGTTGTAAAAGCGCGGGGCCGAGTATCTGCACGTTGACATCAGCGTCGACGAGTGCAGCTATATCGGTAAGGTGGCGTTCAGCACTTCTCAGCCCGCGAGAAAGCTGAGCTGCGTACTGCTTATAGAGACGCTTCGACGGGTCGAGCCGATGCGCAACATCGGCAAACGTCCGGGCTCCAGCTGGTTGCATCAAGATATACGGGGATCTTGGCTGCCTTTTGAAGTGACCATGGCAGCTTGCAATGGTGTCGTATCCAAGTATCCGCAGTACAGCTACCAGATCGATGACTCCTCGATCTATCGGACTACCCAGCCGATCTCGTACCTGGAGTGACTCGTATCGGATCCTGTCGAGCTCGTCCTGCCGAAAGACGCGACTACCACACATCTTCGGCTGCCTCATCATGGTTGTTCTTAGCCATCCTTCCTATTGTCCTCTCCTACGCGTTCTGGTCAACCGTCTCGGCGACGAAGTGTGTCCGGTAGGAAATCGTGAGCTGCGCGCCCAACTGTCGCCGGGAGCTGTTCGCTTTTTCAAACAGCTCGGCTGTAGTAAAATCTGTGCAGTAATGCAACAGTTCGCCGACAACGACAGTCTGAGCAAAGCTCGCGCCCTCCTTCTCAAAGCGAAGCCGAATTCGCTATCCGCGCAGTTCGCTTCCTTCTGTCGGTCAGCACTCCAGGCAAAAAAGACAGGCCAACTGTCAAGTCAGCAAGCCGCGATGGCGATCGCCGGGTGCATGTTCATCGACAATCTCGACGGCGACCCGCTACGTGAGGAAATCACGATGATGGCCGGCGAACTAGAAGTACCCCGTGAACCAAAAGAAACCACTCAGCGGTGGACCGATTTGGAACGTCTCATTGTCGAGCTGGAGAACACCGCCCGAACCGGGTGAGACGCAATCCAGGCTGCATCGTGATCAGCTCGGGGCCTTCCGACGTGAAGCACCAGCTCGTTTCAGGTGTTGATAGACGGTGCTGCGATTGATCTTGAATTCTTTGATCAATTGCTGGACACTGGAACCAGCGAGATAGTCGAAGACCAACTTGGCGATCTGTTGCTCACCAAGACGGGTCATCGGCCGCGTGGGACCTGTCCGAACGACACCATCTACAGGTTCATCCACAAGGTCAGAAGGAGTCGGATCAGGCTTCTGACCTGCGGGAACGAAGTTCAAGAACAGCGCGGTTAGGTCCACCGCAAGACCCCTGCTCAGCAGGGGTCTTTTCGCGTCCGGGACCCCCGTCTTCTACCGGACTTCTACCGGAAGGTGTAGCGAGGGTGGATGTCGGTGAGAACGCCGATCTAAGCCGGCCCCACTTTGGGGGTGTCGCGCCGATCTAACTTGGCCCCACCTGTAATCGTCCTTGTCGATGGCGTGTGCTGTCTGGCAGGGGGAAAGCAGTGTCGAAGGTGGAAGTGTTCGAGCAGATTCGGCTCGCTCGTCGTGATGACGGTTTGAGTATCCGGGCGTTGGCGGTGCGGTTCGGGGTGCATCGTCGTGATGTCCGTGCGGCGTTGTTGTCGCCGTTCCCGCCGCCGGGCCAGCGGCGGGTGCGATCGGCGCCGGTGTCGGGTGAGTGGCGTTCGTGGATCCGAGAGGTCCTGATTTCTGACGCTGACGCGCCGAAGAAGCAGCGGCACACTGCGGCGCGGATCCATGACCGGCTCGCGGCCGAGAAGCAGGTGTCGATGTCGCCATCGACGTGCCGCAAGATCGTGGCCGAGCTACGCGCCGAAATCGCTGCCGACGCGACGGCTGGCGGGTCGCTCCAGGCGCGGGTGTTCGTGCCCCAGACCCGGCTCCCGGGCCGGGAGGCCGAGGTTGATTGGGGACAGTTCCAAGCGGTGATCGGTGGGGTCACGGTGGTGTTGCATCTGTTCGCGATGTGGTCGGCGTTCGCAACGTGCGGGTTCCATCGGGCGTATGTGAGCGAGGCGCAGGAATCGTTCATGGACGGCCACGTGCGAGCGTTCGCACGGTACGACGGGGTATGGCTGCGTGTCCGCTACGACAACCTGAAGACCGCGGTCACCAAAATCTTGAAGGGCCGCGATCGGATCGAGAACGCCCAGTTCATTGCTCTGCGGTCGCACTACGGGTTCGAGTCGTTCTTCTGCGAACCAGGCATCAACGGTGCCCATGAGAAAGGCGGCGTTGAAGGTGACATCGGCCGGTTCCGCCGCAACTACCTCACCCCGGTCCCGGTGTTCGACACCCTTGCCGATCTCAACACCCATCTCGAAGCCTGCGACGTGAAAGACGCCCAGCGGTGGGTGCATGGCCGTGACGGCGCTGTGGGGTCCACCGCTGGCGGTCTGGCCCGTCTGGAACAGGGAGCGATGTGGTCGCTGCCGAGCGAAGCGTTCGCGGCGGTCACCCGCATGACCGTTCGGGTGGACACGAAAGCACGGGTGTGTGTTCGCCAATCGTTCTACTCGGTCCCCGCCCGTCTCACCGGCCTGCGTCTCGATGTGCTGCTCGGCGCCGAGACCGTCACGATCCGACACGCGAACACCCAGGTTGCAGCCCATGTTCGGGCGGTTCAACGTGGCAGTGAGGTCCTCGACTTGGATCATTACTTGGAGGTGTTATGGCGCCGGCCCGGCGCGCTGGCATCGTCAACAGCGCTTGTCCAAGCACGCGCGTCAGGCCGGTTCCGTCTCGAACACCAACAGCTGTGGGACACCGCCCGCCGACAACTCGGCGACGGTCCCGGCACGCGTGCGTTGTGTGACGTGCTGTTGCTGCACCGCCACCACCCAGTCGCCGATGTGCTCGCCGGGATCACCGCCGCGCTCGCTATCGGCAGCGTCGATGTCGCCGTCATCGCGGTCGAGACCCGCCGCGCTATCGAGCACCAACAACCCGCCGCTTTGACCGACCCGGCCGAACGTGCACCCGATCTCACCGCCTACGACTCCCTACTGAAAAGGAACCCCAAATGACCACCACACCCACCACACCCCCAGACGTGCAGACTGCCGCTGACGCCTGCCGGGAGCTGAACCTGACCGGCCTCGCTCCCGGTCTCGCCGACCTCTGCCAGACCGCGATCAGACGGAAACTGACCTACCCGACATTCCTCACCGAAGCCCTCACTATCGAGTTGGACATTCGTCACGAACGCCGACGAGCACGCCGCGTACAAGAAGCACGACTGCCACGGATCAAAACCCTCGACGAGTTCGACTGTGCTGCGAACCCGGCGATCACCGCCGCGATCATCGGCATGCTCGCAAGCGGCGACTACATCGAACGATCCGAACCCGTCGTGTTCCTCGGGAACTCCGGCACCGGCAAAAGCCACCTCCTCATCGGCGCATGCCTCGCCGCTGCCGAGGCCGGGAAGCGTGTCAGATACACAACCTGCGCGCAGCTGGCCAACGAGCTCTGCGAAGCCCAAGACGACCACCGCCTCTCGCGCGCAGTCACCCGTTACGGACGCCTCGACCTGTTAGCATGAAGTGCACCGGGTTTGGTTCAGTGCGGTTTATGTGTTTCCTGCCGTAAGGGCGAGGTCGTGTTGACGGTACCAAATCTGTTCGTGTTTCGACGGGTGGGATGTCGCCGATCTCTGAGTGCAGCCGCCGGTGGTTGTACCAGTCGATCCATTCGATGATCGCTATCTCGAGATCGCGACGTGAACGCCACGGGCCATGCAACGCGATGAGCTCGGCTTTGAAGGTGCCGTTCAACGCTTCGGCCATCGCGTTGTCATACGAATCGCCGACGCTGCCAACTGATGCTGCCATGCCGGCGGTGGCGAGGCGATCGCTGTAACGGATCGACGTGTATTGGGCGGATTCAATCGGTGGAAGCAACACTGGTTTGTGAGAGCGAGCGTAGGTGATCGTCGAGTGCTTCCGCGGGTGTCTTCCATCCGAGGATTTTGCGTGGCCGTGAGTTGATCTCGGCGGCAACGGCTTCAAGGTCAGCGTGGCTCCACCGCGCGAGGTCGGTGCCCTTGGGGAAGTACTGGCGGAGCAGTCCGTTGGTGTTCTCGTTGGTGCCGCGCTGCCATGGGCTGCGCGGGTCCGCGAAGAAGACCGGGATGCCGGTCTCGGCGGTGAACACGGCGTGGGCAGAGAGCTCTTTGCCTCGGTCCCACGTCAACGAACGCACGAGCTGGTCGGGCAGCGACGACATCGATGTGGTGAGCGCGTTCTTCATCGTGATCGCCCCGTAGCCGGCCAGGGGCGGTCCGTTGTTGGTTCTCGGGATCGTGCCGTAGCCCTCCTCAAGAGGGAGGTGAATCAGAAGCGTGAACCGTGTCGTGCGGTCCACGACGGTGCCGATCGCGGAACGATTCAACCCGATGATCAGGTCGCCTTCCAAGTGACCTGGGACCACTCGATCGTCAGCTTCGTCGGGCCGTTCGCTGATCATCGCCTCTGGGGTCACGTGAGCCCCACGCCTTGCTACGTGCCCGGCCTCGCGGGACGCGCAGCGCCCGCCCTGTCCGCAGACACAAGACCAGCTCGCGTTTCAGCGCCCCTCGGCTCTCGATGTAGAGCGCCTGGTAGATCGCCTCGTGGCTGATCCGCATCGAGTCATCATCGGGGAAATCGACCCGAAGCCGCCGAGAGATCTGCTCCGGGCTCCAGCCTCGAACCCAACGGCGATCACCTCGATGCGGCTTGTTCCGACCAATCCACGCTGGCGCTGCTGGACCAACGATCTCACCGTCGGCGCCGCGGACAACCCCCGACAGATGGTCCTGCACGTAGTCGCGCAACCGAGGGTTCTCAACGAGCTTGCACGGCTTCGGTCGCTGCGCGACCAGGTCCGCTTTCCACTGTGCGACCGACGCCCGGTACTCGAGCTTGCTGCCCCGAGTCGCAGCGTTGCGGCGCAGCTCGCGCGACACCGTCGACGGCGACCGGCCGATCTGGCGAGCGATCGATCTCACCCCGCCGCCTTGGGCGCGCAGCAGCGCGATCTCCTCGCGCTCGGCGAAAGACAAATAACGCCCCGTTGTCGGGTCCAGATCCATTGGTGGCATTCCTCCACCATGGCGGAACCAGCGGCCTCCGACCGCCGCAGACACACCAACAGCCTCTGCAGCAGCCTCACTCGTGATCCCGGTCGCGACTTGCTTCCAGAACTCACGCTCAACCTCGCGCCGATGCGACGGCGCCCCCGGCGACTTCATCGGCGAACGCCCCGTCAACCCCTTCATCCATCCAGCTGGCCTGCCCATCAACAACCTCCCCAGTGAAGTGTTGCGACGACCGATTGAATCCGCCTTGCGAGCCGCGATCGGCGTGAGCGATGACACTGGCAACGTGACCGGCGCGGGCGATGATCGCCATGTCGAGCGCGTCGATCACGAGCTCGGTGCGCATGTGGTCGGCCA
>ENA-ORBV01010515-ORBV01010515.1-microbial-mat-metagenome-genome-assembly--contig:-NODE-10515-length-14786-cov-8.968591_pt1 | contig 14786 bp, 12 predicted proteins | sample MGYA00237777_ERZ505514 | MGnify/ENA primary metagenome ERZ505514 (study PRJEB26160, sample SAMN06269048) | microbial mat metagenome | isolation source: Oligotrophic lake microbial mat | place... | reverse complement strand
TCGCCAGAGAGGGTAACAGGGATGGCTGACGGTTTCTCCGAAGACATCGTCGAATATGCCGCGCTCGAGATATTGAAGGATCTCGGCTGGAACTACCTGCCTGGCTCACAAATCGCGCCAGATGGGGCCGACCCGCAGCGACAGGCGTTCTCGGATGTCATCCTGCTCAAGCGGCTGGAGACCGCCGTTGCAGCGCTCAATCCGCTGATCCCCGAAGGCGACTACTGGGTCCGCCTGGCCGGAATTGATTACCTGACCCAGAAGCCCGCCGACGTCTCCGAGGGCTGGGTCGCGACCCTCGTCATCGAACGAGTCCATCCCGAGCAGCAGGGCACAACGCTGAGGGTGGCTGTTCATGGGACCCAGAATGCAACTGGGTTCCGCCATTCGTTTCGAGACCATTTTCGCTGCTTCGATTACGCGCCGCAACTGGCTGTTGGTCGGTGGGCGAGGGTTGGGGTGGTCCATGCGGAGTTTAACAGCAGTCGGTTCAGCCAAGTGCTCTGTCCGCAATTGCGGACACCCGATCTGACCAGAATGGTCCATCGGGCTGTAGAATTTGAGCGGCAGTCAGGCTCGTTTCAACATCAGCCTCGCTCACTCAGCCTGCTTGGGCTGCACCGGGAAACGCTCGTGCTGACGGATACGGAGCAGTCGCGGTCGTTGTAAGCCTGACTGGCAGAAATACTTTACGAAATTTCTGACCAACCTCCCAACCACCCCGTTGAACCAGCTCGACCGATGGCAGACCGCAACGATAACCTGAGGGTGTAGTTCACGGATTGCTTTCGTTCTTCGGGCGTCTCGACACCGACGCCAGCACGGGAACGACCGATGGTGGTGCGAGCCAGCGCAACAGCAGACGCGATTGAACCAGACCTATTCGGTCCAGCTCTCCGCACCCAATGGCAGCTCGTTCAACTCCGCCCTCGCCTCCCGCCAGGTCGGATAGTTCTTATCCAAGAGCGCGACGAACCGCTCACTGTGGGTCGGCTCGATCAAATGCAACATCTCATGCACCACGACGTACTCCAACAGGTCCTTGGGCTTCTTCACCAGCTCGGTGTTCAGGCGTATGTGTCGCGCCCGATGGTTGCAGCCACCCCATTTGGTCTTCATGCGCTGCAGGAAGTAGTCCGCCACCTCGACTCCGAGCTTCGTCTGCCATTTGCGGATCAGTGCAGGTATCGCCTCGTGCAAAAGCGACTTGTGCCATTCGTGCATGACTTCGGCACGCTTTGACTTCGTGCTTCCCGCACGAACGACGAGCGTGATGCGCCGATGGTCGAGCTTCACCCCAGGCTTCGAATCCGCTTCGACAATGGCCAACAGATATCGGCGGCCCCACAAATAATGGCTCTCCCTGACGACGAATGCCCGCGGCGTTTCCCGCGCCTGCCCTTTGAGCTTCGACTGTTTGTCCCGAATCCAGGGGAGCCTAGAGACGGCGTACGCCCGAGCCACGTCTGGACGTGTTGCTTTTGGTGCCACGAGCGTGACACGACCGCTTGGCGGATGCACGGAAAGGTGGACGTGCTTGACGTCCTTCCGCGTCACCGCGATCGACAAATCACCAATCTGGAGCGTTTCGGCCATCAATACCCCGGTTGATTCTTGATGATCTCGAAGACCGCCTGCGTGGCGGCTCGATCACGGTTGAGAATTGGGAAAAGAGCGTTTAACAATTGACGTTCTCGAGTGTCGTCTCCCTTCCATTCTGCCGGAGCACGCTCGCGAACAGTGAGGTCAATCTTCAGAGCCAGTGCGGCACGTTCATCCTCGCCGGCGGGACACTGGAATGTTGTGGCAGGGATCGTGGCGAGGTTGTTGTAGACGGCGATCGCCTCGTGCTTGCCGTACAGCGACGCGGGCACCCCCTGATCAGATTCCTTCGAGGCGAGCCGCTTCACGAGCGCCTCGGCCTTCCGCAGGAACTCCTCGTACGCAATGGTGTCCGCTCGACTCTGCTTGATCAGGTCCTCCAACAGAAGCGACATCTGCTCATAGAACCGCGGGTCTGTCAACTGATCCCGGATGATCGTCTTGCGGACGTTGTTGATGATGCCTTCAGCAATGGAGTTCTTTGACAGCTTGCCCTTCTCGTTTAGCGTCTTGGCGATGGCGTCGTGGATGCCGGTCTTGATGATCAAGTCCGTCAAGGACATCTCGCCCAACTCGCCCAGATCCTTCGCCGCGTCGGCCTGGATGTAGGTGTTCAGGAGATGGCGCATGTCAGCCTCGTAGGGCTTGATGTCCAACTCCTCACCAGAGTGCCGTTTGATGGCGGCGCGGATGTCGCTGTAGAACTCGACTTGCTTCTGGAGCGACTCCGCTTCGGCATCCGTGTACCCGGCCTCAACGAGGTCCGAGGCAATCGCCGCGAACGCGCGAACGAATACAGCCACGGCCTTGTAGAGCGATACGCGAAGTGGTTCGGTATCGGCGAGGCCCGTCGGGTCGGCGGCATCCCCGCAGAAGAAGTGCAGATACTGCTCCATCTCCCGTGGCGGCACGACCGGGTCGCACAGATGCTGAAGCATCTCTAGGGCGGCATCAAGCTGCTTCTTGCCCTCTGCCAGCCAGTCCTTCAGGTGGACGTTGTTGTCGCCACCACAGCCCTCGTCGATATCCAGTTCGTCCGAGCTATAGACCGCGATGGCCTGCTGGACATCACCGAAGAGCTCCTTGAAGTCGACGATGTGGCCATAGTCCTTGTCGTCGCCGTCCAGGCGGTTCGTGCGGCAGATCGCTTGGAACAGGTTGTGGTCGCGGAGCTCGTTGTCCAGGTAGATGTAGGTGCAACTTGGGGCGTCGAAACCCGTGAGCAGCTTGCTCACGACGATCAACAGCTTCATATTGGCCGGCTCTTGGATAAACCGGCGCTTTGCCTCGTCTTCGTACTGCTTGGTCGTCTGCCCGTTGTTGAGGACGTGCTGCGTGTAGGTGTCGAACTTGTACCGCTCGTCGCTGTTGGGCGGCTCGCGTGAAATCGCGGTGTGATTCGGCTCGTAGGAAGTGATGACCCCGACGTACGGCCCGAACAGCGTGTTCTGGAACAGGCGGAAGTAGTGGCACGCGTCATAGATCGACGCCGCGACGAGGATCGCCGTACCACGGTTGTTGTTCAGGCGGGGCTTGAGGCTGAAGTCCTCGATGATGTTGGCGATGATGCGCTGCTTGCGCTCGCCGGCGCTCATCAACTCCTCCATCGTCGCCCATCGCTTCCGCAGCACGGCCTTCTGGAAGTTGTTCAGCGTGCGGGTCTTCTGTGCGAACCACCGATCGATCGCTTCGCGCGAGGTCATCTGCTGTGGAACATCGCGGGCCTCGTACTTCAAGTCCAGCACGACCTTGTCGGCGACAGCCTCGTGGAACTTGTACGTATGGATGTACGTGCCGAAGACGTCTCGCGTCATCAGCTTGTCCTTGCGGAGCAAGGGCGTGCCCGTGAAGCCGATGAAGATCGCGCTGGCGAGCCAGCGCTTCATCTGCTTGTTCATGTCGCCACCCTGCGTGCGGTGGCACTCATCGACGAACACATAGAACCGTCCAGTGACGGTCGGCGGCGGGCCAGAGAGGTCTGTCGAGTCAAACTTGTGGACCAAGGCGCAGAGCAATCGTGGTGCCGACGCGCCAAGCTTCTCGACAAACTCATCCCGCGACGTGATCCGGGGCAAGGGTGCTTCCGGGCCGATCACCCCGGCGTTCTTCATCACCCCCACGATCTGCTTGTCAAGTTCGTCTCGATCGGTAACGACCAAGATGCGGGCGTCCGCGTCATGCTCCATGAGCCACTTGGCGATGAGCACCATCAGGATGCTCTTGCCACTCCCCTGCGTGTGCCAGATCACGCCACCCTCGCGTTTGGCGATTCGTTCCTGGGCGGCCTTGACACCGAAGAACTGGTGCTGGCGGGGCACCTTCTTCTGGCCTGCGTCGAAGATGATGAAGTTGCGGATGAGTTCCAGAAGACGGACCTTGTTGCACAGTTGGGCAAGCGGGCGATCAAGCAAAGCACCGGCGGCGGGAGCGGCTCCATCCGTCGCGGGGGCCTCATCCTTCCACTCGACAAAGAACTGTTCAGGCGTGCCCGTGGTTCCGAAGCGAAGGCCTTGCGAATCGCTGCCCGCGAGCACGATCTGCACCGTGCTGAAGAATGCCTTGTTGAAGATCTCTTCTTGATTGGTGATCAACTGGCGCACGCCGTCGGCAACCTCGACGGAACTGCGCTTGAGCTCGATCACGGCGACGGCGATCCCGTTCAAATACAGCACCAAGTCCGGGCGACGCTCGTAGCCGCCGCGCAGGGTGACCTCCTCGGCAATAGCGAAGTCGTTCTTGTCGGGATTCTGCCAATCGACCAGGTGCACGGTCTCGTGGGCCGCGCCGGCCGCGATCTGGACCGGCACGCCGTAGCGCAGCAACTGGTACGTGCGCATGTTGGCCTGGTACAGCGTGACGCCCGTGGCGTCGGCGGCGGTCTGCAATCTTTGGAGTGCGGCCGAGATGTGCGCAGCCGAATACCCACGGGCGGCGAGGTTGGCACGCAACAGGTCCACCTCGATCGGGCGGTTGTTCTCGCGTTTCTTCCAGTCGCCGAGGTGTCGATAGCCGAGACAGTCCGGCCGCGAAGTGTCGGAGAACAGGGCGACGACCCGGTTCTGAGTGCGGCGTTCGGAACGGGCGCGAGGGGATTCAGGCATTGGTTCTCCCCTTGTGGGACTTGGGCCGAAGAGTCTCCGGCAGATAAAGCGGGTGGACCGGAGTTCCGTCCTGCGCGAGCCGCAGGTGGCAGAGATCTGGGTGATGAGCGAGGAGGGCTACGACTTCCGGGCCACGTCGCCGCAGGGCCTTGGGAGGTTGGCCATAGGCGAGGACGACCGTCTTGGCCTCGGCCGCCATCTGCAAAATCATCCGGTCATTTTCGGGGCCGACGGGATCGACCACGTCCAGCAACTCGTTCTTGTCGGTGGCCCGGTACGCGTGAACATTCCCAACGAGCTGCCCACCAAATCCCCAAGCGCGTGCAAACTTCCCCGTCTTACGCAGGGTCGGGTCGCTGTACTCTGTGCACGCCACGCTCGGGTTCATGAGTAGCCACAGGACGAGAGGCTTCGCCGTGTCCCAGATCTCTCGCAGTTGGTAGCGATACCGCTGACACTCTGAAAGGACGGCGGTGACGGCGGAGTCTGCTGGCCACGCGGGGCGGACCTTGCCCCCAGCGTCGTGTTTCGAGATGGCGAGGTTCATGCGGTCGCTCCTTGGGTGTCAACCAAGCGTGTCCGCCCCGTGAGCAGTTCCTGCATCATGGCCTGCTTGAGCAGGCGGGTCTTATCGCGGCGGGCTTCGAGCGTTCGCAGTTCAGCGTCCATGTCTGAGAGTACCGTGGCGATAACGTATTGCTCGGGAGGAGCGGGTACGCGAAGCGGTGACTTGAGCAACGCGAGCTTTGACAAGTTATAGCGTGTCGAGCCTTGTGCGAGTGATTTCATCAGTTCTCGCCCTTCCTTGCTTCGCAGGTAATAGGCCAAGAAAAGTGCGTCAGGGGCCTCGTCATCATCGCGAAATCGGAACCCGAAACAAAAACTGTTGAGGAATAGCTTTGGCACGTCCGCCGTCATGACCGCACACATGGCGACTTCTTCTGGTGTCTCGGACGAGCCATTGAACAGCAGATCGCCCTTCAGTACCCGATTCTGTGACTCCGTAGGTGCGACCTTCACTCGCTCAAATGTACCGCAGTCGATCACGACGTTGGCCATGACGTTCATGAAAGTGACATATTGCGCAGCACCAGAGCCGAAATCCGCCTTCGTCTTCCCGGTAAGTCCTCCGTAAGTCGCACCGAAATCGCTGAGTGTCCTTTCTTCCCATTCTTCTGTGAAGCCGGGCAGGCGCATTCGGCCGGTAAGGAGTTGCTGCATTGCGGCCTGCTTGAGGTCACGCTTCTTGAAGATGAGCCGGTCCAGACCGTCGAGGAGCGCGTCCACGTCGGTCAATGCCGTGGCTATGGCGTGCTGTTCAGCTGCACACGGCAGCGTAAGCAAGATATCGGAGATGGGGCCGAGATTGATCTTCTTTGGGGTGGCGAGTGGAAGCGATCGCTTTTCAATCTCAGTTTTGAATGCCCGCGTGCAAGAGTAGTGGACAATGAATGGTGCATGAACGACTTTGTTGATTTTAAGTAATGCGAGGCTGACGTAAAAGCTCGCATTCACATCCCAATCCACGAGACGACATTCGCCAACCGATCCGATCCGTGTCATGAGAATGTCGCCACGCTCAATCCTGAACGACCGAGTCAAAAACCGGTGTTCTTCCTCTGAAATAAATTTCGTGTTAACAAAATCATCGCTGGTGACATGCTCGACACTGTAGAACGGCACGCCCATCGGCACGTAACGCGGAGTCTGGTGCGTGCCGTCTTTGATGGTTGCGACAAGTCCGAGGCGCGTGACAGTCCACTCTTCTGGAATGATCCCCAACTCCGTCTGCTTGTAGCCGGGCTTCAGTTCCATGTCGCCCCCATTTCCTTGAGGTGGGCATCCACGCGAGCGCTGAGCGTTGTCACCTCGATCGTGATTTTGGGCAGCGGTGTTGCGTAACGCTCGGCGAGTTCACGAATACGCCCTGTGAGTGTCCGCGACACACGATCAAGCTCGCCCTGCACCGCGGCCGACAAGTGCGGCATCCACTTGTCATCGACGACGAGTGTCTTGATCTCGGCCTCGGTGAGCTTGGGATACTTGGCGTCGATCTTCTGGTCGAGGTCCTCCTGGGCGGTTTTGCGTTTCGCCTTTGTCTCCGTCTGTTTCTCAAGCAAAGCCGCGTAAACGGTGAGGACCTTGCGCTCGTCCTCGTAGAGCGGGTCCTGACCGATCTCCTTCAAGCGTGCCTTCACCGCCTTGGCGGCGATCTTCTGCTTGTCGCCCTCACCCTCGATGACATCGGCAAGCAAACCTTCCTCGCCACTGTTCTCCTCCATCATCTCGATGAGTGTCTGCTCGATGGTGGCGAGCGCATCATCAAGTTTGGCGATGATGTCCCGCTCTTTCACGAAGTACTTGGCGACAAGCAACGGCGCGGGCACAAGGTCGGACTTGAAGCGCCGCTTGCCTTTGAGATAGTCGTGGTCTTCGGGCCAGACGAGCTTGTTGTCCTTGTTCTTAACCTGCTTGATCTCGCGCGGCTGGGCACCCTTGGCCCAACCGTCGGCGGAGATCAAATACGCATCGTCCTGCATCGTCTGGGACCAATAATCCATCAGATGTTGGTAGATGTCGTAGGCATCCAGCAACGCGGACTTGCGGAACGTGGCCAAAAGGTCTTCCGAGAGGTCTTCGATGAGCGCCTTGGGATGGGCGTCTTTGTCGAAGCCGGTGAGCTTGGGCGTGCTCGTGTTTCGCCACGCGCCGAAAAGTTGCGTGGCCTTTTTGTTGAAGGTGGTGAACTCATCATGCCCGAAGATTGCTGGCTTTACCTGCGGGAGCGGGAGACGGAGGCGAACGAAGCCGGGGCGGCCGGCGGACTCGAAGAGTGTGGCCCGCACGCTGGGGAGCACTTTCCAGTAGCGTTCAAGGGCGTCGATATCACGATCGGGGATGCCGCCGCGGAGGTGGCCGTCGATGTCCTGGATGTCCTCGGGTTCCGAGCTGTCGATGTATCGAGGCAAGTTGAGGTTGAAGTCGTTCTTTGGATCGGCGATCTGATCGAAGCGGACCATGCGGGCGAAGCCGGGGAAGTCTGCCTGTTTGGTGAAGACATCGACGATCTTGTGGACATCCTGCTCGCGGAGGCGGTTCTTGGCACCCTGCTTGATGAAGCCCTTGGAGGCATCGATCATGAAGATGCCCTTGCGGCCGGGGGCGTTCTCTTTGTCGAGGACGAGGATGCAGGCGGGGATGCCCGTGCCATAGAAGAGGTTGGCGGGCAGACCGATGACACCCTTGAGATATCCAGACTCGACGAGTTTGCGGCGGATGATCCCCTCGGCGTTGCCACGGAAGAGCACGCCGTGCGGCAGGATGCAGGCGGCCTTTCCGGTCGATTTCATCGAGCGGATGATGTGCAAGAGATACGAGTAGTCGCCCTGGCGCGCGGGTGGCTCGCCCCAAGTGAATCGCTGATAGGGATCGCGGGACGGCGTGATGCCGGTGGTCCAGGTCTTGTCGGAAAACGGTGGATTGGCGACGACGTAGTCGTACGTTCGGAGCTGCTCGCCATCCTTGAACTTCGGCGCGGCGATGGTGTTGCCGGAGAGGATGTTGGCCGTCGGGAAGTCGTGCAGGATCATGTTCATGCGGGCCAAGCCCGCGGTGGTCACGTCCTTCTCCTGGCCTTCGAGGGTGATGTGCTTTCCGGCCTGTGCCGCGATTTTCAGCAGCAATGATCCGGAGCCGCACGTGGGGTCGTATGCCGTCGTCGCGGCCTTTGTGTTTTCCGGCGCGATGCCGATGACCTTGGCGATGACGCGGCTGACTTCGGCTGGCGTGTAGAACTGGCCTTTGCTCTTGCCACTCTCCGTGGCGAAGTGACGCATCAGATACTCGTACGCATCGCCAAGGATGTCGTCGTGCTCGGCACGGTTCTGGGAGAAATCGAGTTCGGGCTTCTGGAAGATGCTGATGAGGTTGGTGAGGCGATCGACCATTGCCTGGCCTTCGCCAAGCTTGTTCGGATCGTTGAAGTCGGGAAAGTCGCTGCGTGCGAGGCGGGCGTTGGCGTCGATGAGCGGCTGGATGATCTGCGTGTTGATTTTGTCGCCGACGTCGCTCTTGCCCTTTAAGGCGACCATGTCGACGAAGCTCGCGCCATTGGGAATGGTGACGGGTGGAGCGAAATCGCTGCTGTTGCCGTACTTGTCGGTGATGTACTTGATGAACAGCATGAACAGGACATAGTCCTTGTACTGGCTGGCATCCATGCCGCCACGCAGCTCGTCACACGAGGCCCAGAGAGAGGAATAGAGGTCTGATTTCTTGATGGCCATGGGTTGGGTCTGGTGCCTTTGCGATTGATGTCGTGACTATTCCTGCTCGTCGGCATCCGGGGCGGCGACAGCCCATACCCGCTTGAGAGGCAACTCCGCACGGAGTTCTTCATCGAGCTTGTCGTACACGGCGAGGAAGTGCTCGATGAGGTCGGTCTGATCCCAAAGGCGAACCTTGAAGAACAGGCGTGGAAGCTCACGGAGCACGGTGGGCTTGAAGCCACCCCAGCAGACCAGGAGCCCTTGATCAGCGCCCACGTTCTGCATCGTGCCCACGAGCTGATCGAGCACGGGCCGCTCGAGGGGAGTTGTCTGGCTCTTCACCTGCACGCAGATCCTCGGATGTCCGAATCCGAGCGTGTCGGGCGCGGCGAGGATGTCGATGCCACCGTCGGCACCCTTGTCACTTCGGTGGGTCGTGAAACCCTGTGCGCCGAGGATCGCTTCCACGAGTTCTTCGAGGTTGTGGCCGGCGTACTTGCTATAGATCAGGCGGGCGATCTGATCGCGAGCAATCTGCTCAAGATCGAGCTCGCCTGTCTCCGTGGCGTCGGCCGGCTCTTCATCGTCAGCAACGCGGGCGGCCTTCGGTTTGGCGTTCGTGGCACGCCAGCCGTTACTCTTTATCGCGCGAACACGGGCCTCGGCGTCATTCCGCCTGATCTGGCAGACCGTGGTGAATGCGCCAAGCGAGTTGAGGATGTCCTGATCGAAGTTGGTCCGAGGAATGTCCTGCTCGAGCCATTTGACCGTGCGGAAGTGGTAATACGGGTTCGTGGCCTTGGCGTCAAAGGCGTAATCGCCGGTGATTTCACCGATGTGGATGGTTTTGCGTTTGCTGGGAACAGCCACCCAGTCACCCTTCGCCATCTTGCGGGCGAAAGCCCAGATCTGGCCGGAGTTCTGAACACGGTGGAACTCCTTGAACTGGGGATACACCTTTTCCAGCACGCCCATCAACGCTTCGCGGTCGGCCAGCTTGCCGAGGTCGTGATTCAGCCCGCCCCACGTCAAGTAGATGCGGCCCTCCTCAAGGAACTTGGACTCGTGCTCGCAGTGTCGGCCTGATCTGTTGAGCCAAAGTCCCATGAAGAACTCCGTGGAAACGCGGATGACGCCGGCGCAGCTTGACCCGCCGGTTATGTCCATGTACAGTAAACAGCCAACGAGCGAGCGTCAAACCGTCATGACCGTCCAAAAGCCAAAATTCGGCACCTTTGTTCGCGAGCGCCGCACGGCCAAAGGGTACAGCCTGCGCCGTTTCGCGGAGCTGGTAGGCGTGAGCCCGACCTACATCTCGCACGTCGAGCTGGGAAAGGTAGATTCGCCGCCGACCGCGGATCGCATCCAGAAGATGGCGCAGCTGCTGGGGGAGAGTCCGGACGAGCTTTTTGCGCTGGCCGGCCGCGTCCCCGAAGACCTGCCCAAGATCATCCAAAGCCAGCCGGAGGCGATGCCCGCCCTGCTGCGTGCCGCGAAAGGCCTGAATCCCGAGCAGATGAAGAAACTGCTCGATCAGGCCAACAAGATGGGCGCGAAGGAGGGCGCCCAGTGAACTGGCGATCCTCTGTCGGCGAAGTTCCATTCATTCCCGAGAAACGCATCGAGCAGGATGCAGAACTGCTCTTGGTGGAGTACGCGCGCGATCAAGGCGTCGCGGTGTCGTTCCCCGTCCCCATCGAGGAAGTGCTCGAAGTGCAGCTCAAGCTGACCTTCGAGATGGATGACCTGCGGGCTGCGTTCGCAAGTCCGGACGTGCTCGGCGCGATCTGGTTCAAGAACGGCCTGGTCAAGGTTGATGCGAGCTTGGACCCGCACACATCACCGCAGATGCTCGGGCGATTCCGGTTCACGCTGGCCCACGAAGTCGGACATTGGCGCCTTCATCGTCATCTGTACCGAGAGGATCCGTCACAGGCCCATCTCTTTGGCGGGCACGGTCACCCGGCCTTCGTATGTCGCTCCAGCGATAAGCCGTCGGTGGAGTGGCAGGCCGACAACTTCGCCAGCTACGCCCTCATGCCCAAGAAACTGGTCATGGCGGCGTGGCAGGAATGGCGGGGCAATCTCGACCCTGTGATCCTGTCGTCGCTGCCGCCGGTGACGGGCGGTGGCGGGCGCGATCCCGACAACGTGCGTCTGGATCGGTTCGCTAAACCGCTCGCTGAGAAACTCGAAGTGTCCGCCGAGGCGATGCGCATCCGCCTCGAGAAGCTCGGACTGTTGCTGCGCGAAACACCGAACACGTTGTTCTGACCCGGATTCCAAACGACACCGGCATGGTTCTGTCTCGTCCCGAGTGTCAACCTTTTAGCAAACGACAGACAAGGAAATGACCCATGGCCAAACCGTTCGATCCCCGCAAAGTCCTCAAGCAAATCGCCAACTCGCTGCTCCGCGAGTTCTTCACGCGGCGCGGCGAGCTCGCCGACGTGCCGTGGGACCAGCTCAGCGAGCACCGCATCGAGCCCGTGTTCGCCGGGTGGTTGGCGCTCCCGGAGGCCACGCAGCGCGAAGTGCAGATGATCATCCGCGACGTCAACGAACTCGCCGATCACCGCGGCGTGGCCGTGCTTGCGGAAGGCATCCTCGCTCGCCACTCCGACCGCGCCGAGGACTTCTCAGCGCAGCGCAGCAAGGCCGACAAGGCGATGTGGTCATACCTGTACGCACCGGAGGTCTTCAACGACGCGGCGATGTTCGCCCGCGCCGATGCGATGACCGGCGGCCGCCTCTGGAACCGCCGCAACGGCTTGCCCAAGCGCCAGCTCGAGGATCCCGCGTCACTGTGCAGTCCGCTCGGCGAGGCACTCTCGTCGGTGTACGCGCCGGCGCAGCTTCGCGGAAAGCAGTGCATGGTCGAGCACTACCGCCGGGCAGACGGCGCGGACTACTTCTTCGCGTACCTCGACGACTACCCCGACAAGCACCTGGTCTTTGATGGGGACGACAGCCAGCCGACTGTGCGCTGGGATCGGTACGCCTTTGAGAATGTGTTTGTCTACAGCGGCGACGAGGGCGTCCTGGAGATCGTCGCGCCCGGCGGCGGCAAGATGTGGACGACCCTTCAGGTTGCCTTCTGCAAAGCGGTGCTCAAGAAGGACATCCCGCCGGCGGACCCGCTCAAGCCGTCGTACCGCTTGGACCACCTCCTGCAGAACGACTTCCCACTCCCGGCTGATCCAGGCGACCGGGTTGAAGACGCACGCATCACGCGGCTGCGCATCGTCCCGCGCGGCGGAGGTGGGCACATCGAGATCAAGGCCGATCCGCGCGGCGACCGCAACGACATCTACCGGAAGATGGATCGCTGGCTTCGGCGCGAGAACCTGCCCGTCGAGGGGTTGCGACTGGTTCAGGCGACATTCTCGCTTCGCTTCGTTCACAACGGTGTCGGTCGCCAGCCGACGCTGACGTTCGAAGTCTCGGTCCCGCATTCGAGCAACCTGAAGAGCAAGCCCGACGAGGTTCGTGTCATTGGCGAGCGCTGCCTGCGCCGGTGGGAGGTGACCGATGACCAAGGCTGATCTCTTCCGGCTGCTGCTCCTTGCGGCCGACGCACCGGGCTCGCTCTTCGACCACTCGGAGGTGTCGCGCTGGCCTAAGGGGGCCCTCGACGACCTGCTGAAGTCGCACCTGGTGCGTCCGGCGCAGATGGGTCTGACCGCGCCCTGTCCCCACTGCGACGACCGTCACGTCGAAACGGTGACGGTCGTCGCGCCGTCTGACGACACGGATAAACCGCGGTACTTCATCTGGTGCCCGGACTCGCTCAAGGTGGAGGTCACCGAGCAAATGTGCCGCGGCTGGGAGGTGGATCTGGACGGCCTGGCGTCGGCGCTCGCGTCGGCTCTCGGCGTCGCAGCGCCAAAGCCACTGGTGCCAGGGCGTTTCTGGCGTCTGGGCAGGATGCCGTGGCGGGACTCCACGCGAGAGGTCGCCTTTGCGGTGCGGCTTGCTGATGACGACGCAGAGGTGCTTATGCGGCATGTCGGCACGGGCGGCCGCGCGGTGGTGTTCGTACCGCACCGGGTGCCGGACCCGAGCCGATGGCATGGTCGGGTGCCCACCGTCATCCCCTTGCACGCAGTGGCCGAGATGACGGACGACAACGTCGTTCTCGACCCAGGAGCTGTCCTCGAAGCCATCGACGAGGCGGACCGTCTTGCCGAGCTTACCGGGGGCGTGTCGCTGGACGCACGCGGGAAGAAACTCGTCCGCAGAGAGATCAAGGCCGAGCTCAACGGACACCTCAACGACGGCATCCTCGTCGCGGCATACCTGGAGCACAACTCCATCGACAAAGCCGCAGAAGCCCTGTCCAAGCAGATGGAGACAACGGTTTCGAGGGACAAGGTGTGGCGAGCTGTCAAGCGAGCTCAAGAGGCGGGTGTGCTCGCACGTACAGATGACTCCGGCTCTGTCAGCCGCTCTGTCGCGTCGCAGCGCCGCGACAGAGGAAAGAAAATTGATCAGTACTGCAAATAGCTGTATTGCATGGACTTAGAGGCGTCGCCCGCCGCGACGCCCTCCCTGCGGACCCGCGATTCCCGCGACACCCCGGCCTTCGTCCGAGGCCGGTCGGCTCATAACCGGCCAGTTACGGGCGCACCTGTGTTTCCCTCGCGGCATGTCGTCGCGGCACAGCCCAAGACGTGCGTTGGCGTGACTGGCGGACGAGCAAGACCTCCGGCCTCGGAGGTCCCATGTCGATCCGCAGCACAATCGTTTCCCACCCATTCACCAGCGAACTGATCCGCCGCAAAGCCCAGCAGCTCTGCCGCCGCTCCGACTTCTCCAGGTCGGACGAGGACGACCTGCGGCAGGACATGATCACGTATCTGTGGACCAAGGCTCGCCTCTACGACACCGCACGCGGCTCGATCGAGGCCTTCGTCACGACTGCGGTCGGCAGTTGGGTGGCGATGGAGCTTCGCCGTCGCCGCGCTGGCAAGCGGAACAACGGCATCAATGCAGTGTCGCTTGAGGGCACGCTTGTTGAATGCGACGGCGAGCGTGATTCGCTTGGTGCAATGCTCGGCGATGAGGACGGGCACCGCCGCAACAGCATCGATGCCAAGACTCTGCTCGACGAACTCGATATCCGCGAAGCGTTCACGCGCGTGAGTGCATCGCTGTCTGCCCGCGAGCACTCGCTGGTCCGCGATGTTGTTGACCACGGGGTTGCCGGCGCTGCCCGAAATCGCCGAGTCTCTCGTCGCCAGATCGACCGCGCGTTGGCCGCGATCCGTGAGCGGATCACGGGCAAGCGGACAGGCGGCGAGGCAAACGCATAGGGAACCAGCAGAGGCCCATCGGGCCCCCTGCGGATCGGCAGCACGGAGCGTCCGGATCACCCCCGGACGTTCCGGCGCTCGCCGACAAGAGACCACATCGGTTTTTCGGAGGCGTGACCCATGAGTTCGAACGAGTATCGCTTTCAGTTCAAACCCGACGTGGATCTGCCGGAGGCCGAAGGCACCATGCGGCTGTCGCTGCTGGCGGCCGAGGGTCTCTTCGGCGAGGCACGTGTTCGCACCGAGGTGTCGTACACGGTCGATCCGCTCCGCGCTGAAATCCGCATCGCTGGCGACACCCCGGTTGGTGAAACCGTCACCCAGATCTTCACCTCGCTCCTGTCGCACGAGTTTGGTCGCAGCGCATTCAGCGTGCGGCGCGAGCCCGCAACCGCAACCGCCGCATGAACACAACCTTTCCGCTCGTCCGCCTCGGCCAAGGCGAGTTCACACGTGACCTCTGGCCCGAGGACCTCGATCCCACGTTTCGCAACCACGGA
>ENA-ORBV01010514-ORBV01010514.1-microbial-mat-metagenome-genome-assembly--contig:-NODE-10514-length-14788-cov-4.865203_pt1 | contig 14788 bp, 10 predicted proteins | sample MGYA00237777_ERZ505514 | MGnify/ENA primary metagenome ERZ505514 (study PRJEB26160, sample SAMN06269048) | microbial mat metagenome | isolation source: Oligotrophic lake microbial mat | place... | reverse complement strand
TGTTCGTCACACAAATGGACTTCCACATGCACTCTCAAGTGCACTCCTTCTGTTCCATGCTCGTCCATGGAAACACCTTCCACAGTCGCGGCACTCCTTCTGTTCTAAGGGTCCCACTCCTTCTCTTTCAGCAGGTTAATTGTCATTTGGTTGCTCTCTTGGCTGTTCACTTGGCTGCTCACTTGGCTGCTCTCCGGGCTGCTCACTTGGCTGCTCACTTGACTGCTCACTTGACTGCTCTCTTGGCTGCACGATCCCATGGTTCTTCATGGCTCTTCTTGACTCTTGGATCGGCTGCACAATCCCCTGGTTCTGCATGGCTCTCCCTGGCTCTTCTTGACTCTTGGATTGGCATGGTTCTTTTCTTCTTCTTGTTGTTGTTGTGGCTTGTTCGCAGACGAGGTCTTCGTCTTATTCTTATTCATTCGTTCACGCGCTTCTTTGCCGACGGTGTCACCGTCTTCTTCTCTTGTTCGTTAACCGACACTCGTTGCAGCCGCATCGGTCTTCTTCTTCTTCTGTTGCCGGTGCACACTCACGGTGCTCTTCTTTGGCAACTCGCATTGATTCTGTCGACACCGATTGCTTTGTTGTTTCGCATTCTTCATCGGCGAGCTCCAAGCTCAAGCCAGCATCGGCACACAGCCGGAATGCTTCTGTTGCTCGATCCTCGTTTTCTCCGCTTCTCCGCATCGATCCATTGATCCGACACGTTCCATCCATCCATCGGCATGCAGCCGACCCCTTCTTTAATCGGCACGAAGCCGATCCCTTCTTTGAGCCCTTCGGCATCCTCGTCGTAGCCGATTGCTTTTTCGCATTCGTTAGTCGATCGCCATCGATCTTCCATCTTCCGGCAAAGATCCAATCGTTCGTGTCAACAGCAACCCACGTTGCTTCGATCTTCCACTCGGCAACGCTTGCCGATCCTTCCGTCGTGTCGACACCAATCATTCGTCGACACCTTCCTTCATGGCTGTCTGTCACCCGGCGCCATGGTCGTCATTCCGGGGACAATTTCTAATGAATGTTGGATGAAGAGATCCATTTGTTTGGTGAAACAGATCAGTTTGTTAGAAATTGTAAGCACTGCTGCAGTGCTGCTAGCTGTGGTTGTGGAATCTCTGGAGTCTTCCATGTTGTTGGCTAAGCTGCACTTCAAGCTACCCACAGGTGCACACCTGCTCCTTGTGGAATGCTAGCTGTGCTTCCAACAATCAGGACTGTCAACAACGGCATTGACAATCATGTTCGCACGTCACAATTTCCCTAACTGCAGAGACATCTTCCAAGAAGACCCATCCAGCAACCTGATTGTGAATGCTCAAAGCAATGTCCAAATGCTTTGAACCTTTGCCTTGCAACTGCAGAACAGACATGACAGTTGCTGCTTCGTGGGTGACATGCAGAAAACAAATCGTGAACAAAAAGTCAAATGGAACAAAACATGACTGAAACACATTGCAAGCACTTGACAAAATTAAAAGCCACAATGCACCAACCTTTTGGAAAGAAATCTGACACATGTGTCAATCATGTTGCAACCAGATTGCAGACCCAGGATTGGACCAAGCGCCAACCAACTTGGCAGCAGGAATGACGTGCATCACATTGTGATCATGTGATTCAAATGGCGCAGCCGCAATTTTTGAAACAAAAACTTTGGCAAAGAGAGAATTGAAAAGCATCCAACGATCCAGTTCCAATCCACCAAGTCCAATCCACTCAAACAACAAGATTCCTTGCAGTTCTTCATGTTGCCAGTGCATGCAAAACTTGTCACTGACAATGGTGCGATTTCATCCGTGATTCAAACCACGAATGGGAGTCGTGTCCCGAGTTCCAGACCAAGAACTGATGTGCGCCCCACTGGAAAGGACACAAGATCTAATGCGGAACACAAAGTGGAACGGAAACGATGAGTTCCCACGCCGTGTTCCATTGCAATGGCGCACATTCCTGCGGGCATGTGGCAACAAAACCATCTCACCATGACGAAACATGCGCACCGTGCAAGCAATCTTGCCAATGAAGATGTCGATCTTGTTGGAGCATTCGATCAAACATGGAGCAGTTTCTGTGGGAGCTTAATGCTTGTAACTTTCGAATTTGCCTGCAACAGCAGCTGTTCTTTTGGTGACACATCAGAGTGGGAAAGTTTCTTTTTGAGGTGTTGTTTGCTACATTTCGCCCCTTGTTGTTTGGCGATTTGACAGTGAAGAAATGTCATTTATCAAATGTTTGTTCAGCTAAAGCAGCATTTGTGATTTTCTGACCATCCCCCTTTTTGTGAACTGTTTGCTAATCATTTCCAGATCCATTGCCATTCGCAAATGCGGTGCAGTGGAGCAGGGAGGGAAAGCATGTCCACTTTGACACTCTGTGTTCGATTTGTTGGCATCTGTCGCTTTCTGCAGGTGTGAGATTGAGGTGCAGTTCCTTTGAAGCTTGCAGCTGGGACAGCAACACTTTGTAAGGTTCCAATTTGGTTTTCTGCAGTTGGTCGCTTGACTTTTTTGACATGTTCAGGCCCGTGCGCGGCTGTTTTGTGTCTTGACTTCTGTCACTCCACAATGCATGAAGGGCTGGCATGGATGCCAACTGAGTTCAGTGGGAAGCGAAATTAGTTTTCCTTAAACAAAGAAGTTCGTCTGATGCAAATTGCATGGCATCAAACACTGGCGGTGTGTCACACTGCAACCAAAACTCTTCTGATCTTGTTTGCAACGCATCTTTGTGTTGCTCCCACACACTGCAAACATGCATGCTGTTTGTGGTTCATTAAATGCCTTTGGGAATTTCGATTTTCCCTTTCACAATTCCCGATCAGTCACAGACATGGTAAACACAGATGACAATCATTCAGAAATTCATGTTTTGTCTGTCGTGGGGAACAAAATCTGTTTGAAAAGAAGATCAAACAGTCAGAGCAAAAACTGCAATCGAGAACATGAATCCAAAGGCCTTTGTGTGTTTGTTGAAGACTTCCCAGTGGGTTTCAAAGTGTCACAATCTGGTCTGATCACAAATTCACATCAACACATTTCCCATGTTTTTCTCAATCTGCAAAATTTGAGATTCATTCCAAATGCGCCTGTCATTGAGCAAAGTCTTTCTTGTTGCTGCTAGACAGAGAAAGACTTGTTAAAGTTTCACAGGACGTGGCACTGTGAGAAAAGGACAATGCTGCATTCATCCTGGATGGGTGGCCTGTCCGCTTGTCCACAACGGCTTTGCATTCTAAAAATAAATTTGGGGACAGAGTGGGTCCACTGTTGTCAACAAACGACGCACACCAGGCAACAACTGAGACTTTTTCCTCACATAGAGTTAGGGGTAAAACTGGTCATGGCATTGTGCAGTACATACACCATGTGTCGGTTCGGAGTGCCAACTGCCATTCATTGATTCATTCATTGGGCGCAGGTCATGCCACCCCCCTTTTTCTGTTATTGCTTGATCAAAGAATCGATGGTCGTGGAAAGAGAAAATGACCCCGAGACTTCAAGAAAGACGCCAAGACATGTGATCATGGCAAGGGCATAGATAGAAGACGAAGGATTCAAGCAGGTGCCTCTACCAAGAGCTACATATCTAGCTAGCTAGCTAGCTATCTGGTAAAACAAAAAGTCTCTCCCAATCTTCCCAAAGTCAAACATGGATAGCTCGGACGCAAGCATCCACAATAAGGATGGGTCCTCCTCCTCTTTGCTCGCGAAGAAGGTCAAGACCAGTGGCAGGTGGCGCCGCCATGTCTCCAAGAAGAGCCTCCCAGTTCCTGGGGCATCCTCTAGTACAAGTAGTAGTGCTAGCAGTCTTTGGGGCGCTACTTGTACTGGAAGTGCAGCAGCAGCAGCGGCGGAATGGCGGGAATGTTCATCTCGAAGCATGGGCCCCGCATCACGGTCGTTTTCCAAGGCGGACATTTCTTCCAAGGAGCTCCAAGTCGCAGCAGCAGCAGTCGAAGAAAAAGCCAATCCTCTGGACGAAAAAAAGGATCCCTGTTTGTTTGCCAAACGAACCAATTCGATGGAACTGGAGCGCAAATCTTCCGTACGAAATTCCTTTTCGGAAAAGACCATGGCGGCACGTGTCCGTCAAGCCTTCACGGTGAACAAGCTACCCTTCCACTCGGTGGGATTGCAGGGTCGTGACAACGAGGTTCTGATCTTGTCGCGTTGTTTGGAGCAACAACGACAAATGGGGCAACGACAAAAGCAGCAGCAAGAGGAAAGTAACCAACCGACGGTCTTTCGACAAGTCGTGTGGATTGCTGGCGATTCTGGGACTGGCAAAACCAAACTGGCATCCAGTCTCAAGCAACAAGTCCGTCGTACTACAAATAAAGGAGCCTTCGTCATGGGGAAATTCGACTTATTGCAACATTCCCAGAATAATAATGAACCCTATACAGGCATTGTCGCGGCTTGTCGGAATTTGTGTTTGGAATACATTTTGCCGGCCATGCGCAGCCAACAACACAATAACCAGCACGCCTTGTCGTTGTTGAGAGATCAAATCGTCCGTGATCTCCAAATGTGTCCCGTTTTGTTCCATTTGATTCCAGAGCTCGAATACTTTTGGCAAACCGAATGCTCCACCAAACATCAGCAGCAGCTGCTGCTGCCGCCGCTTCCTCCCCAAAACATGACAATGACGACTACGACCACCACCACCACGCAAGAAGCCCAGGAACACAAACAACGCTTCCTCTTTGCCTTTCGGGCCTTTATTTCGGCCATTTCGTCTCATTTTTCTCCATTGGTTCTGGTCTTGGACGACTTGCAATGGGCGGATATGGCATCCCTCGAACTCTTAGAAGCACTTGTGCTGGACAAGCACAATCCGAATTTGATGATTGTGGGTTGTTACCGTTCCAACGAAGTATCCGAGACTCATTCCTTTTCCAAACTCATGCGCGACCTCCACAATCATCATGATAACATCCAACATCAGCAAAGCAGCAGCAACCATCAGCAAAGCAGCAACACTAGCAGTAGCAATAGCAGTGGATTTTCCATTACCGAAATACCCATCGGGAACCTCACCGAGCGTGATGTGAATCACATCCTGAGCCACCTGTTGGACAAGGACGATGATCCAGAGTCCACCTTACCATTGGCCAAAATTTGTCACCGAAAGACACAGGGAAATGCCTTTTTCGTACACTCCTTTCTTTCCATGCTGGAAAAAGAAAACATGCTTTCCTTTCATTTGTCCACCCTCAAGTGGACATGGAATTTGGAGGACATCTTGATCAACACGGCCGCCACGGAAAATGTCGTACAGCTGACGGCCGAAAAAATAAACCGATTGCCGCCCCGCACTTGTCAACTCTTGCAAGTCGTGTCCTGTTTGGGATCCACCTTTTCGGAACGAACCGTACATCTGGTTTGGAAGCATTTTTGTTTTCCATGCGATAGAACGACTACGAATAGTGCTGTTACAAGTATGAATGAGGCTCCTGCTGCGCTAAGGACGCCGGAAATAGCAGAGGCAGAAACGGTCAAGTTGTTGCTTTCGCAAGCTATTGACGAATGGTTCCTCGAACGTGTCGACGATGATTCCCAGCATGATTCCCATCATCATCATCATCATCATCATCAGTACCGTTGGGTTCATGACAAGGTTCAAGAAGCTGCCATTTCTCTCATTCCGCCAGAGCAGCTGAATGCTACTAAATTCCAAGTTGGCCGAATCCTCCAACAACAACTAACCGAGCAAGAAGTGCTGGATAATATCTTTGAAGTGACCAATCTTCTCAACAATAACCCTTTGGCAATGTCTCTGACGGTAGAGGAACGAGTCGAAATCGCCAAGCTTGACTTGCAAGCTGCCAAAAAAGCCAAACGACTGTCCGCCTTTAAGAGCGCAGCAGAGTACGTAGCGAAAGGCATTGCGCTTTTAGTATCGTCAAAGGATGAGGAGGAGGAGGAGGATCTTTCTTTATGGAGGGCACCCGCATCCTGTAAGCTCCTAGTCGACATGTATTCAACGGGAGCGGAAGCCGAGTATGTCTGTGGCAATACCCAACATGCATTGGCATATTGCGATCAAGTTCTCCGACATCAGCAAGATGGTGGCTTATCCATCTCTGACCTACTGCGGATTTACCAAGTTCAAATCTATAATTTAGGCGAAAGGGAAACGGCGGCTGTGGCGTTGCATTTGATTCTCTTTGTCTTGGAACAGTTAGGCTGTAAACTACCCAAGTATCAGATTACTCGCAATATCCTTGCCTTGCGCTTTTTTGGCGGGAGTCGAGCCGCCGACAACTGTCCCTCGCGTGATCAAATTTCCCAGCTGCGGCCCATGGAAGAAAATCCTATTAGGAAAGAAATGATGAAGCTACTTGTACATCAAGGTTGTGAATATGCCCATTATGCCAAAAAAATTGACTACCTGGCAGTCATGTGTATGCGCGGCATTCAATGGACCCTTCAGTATGGAATGTGCGAGTCGACCCCCCTGTGCTTTGCCTGGGCGGCCATTTTTCTGGTGGGTGCCAGGAACTTTGCAGTCGCAGGGGAATATGCCGAGTTGGCCTTGTTGGCACAGACCAAAATCAACTCTCAGGTTGGCGAGTGTGTCGTTACTTGTATTGCTCATGGAATGGTTTGGCCATGGATCAGTCCAGGACAAAACCATGTCAAACCACTGCTCAAAGCCTATAAAAGTGGTACGCAAACAGGAGACAATGGAAATGCCGGCTGGAGCATCTTTCTCATGTTCACGATCAATCTACTGTCTGGCAAGGCGCTCCCAGCCATCGAAGAAGACTGCAAAATTTACGTTCCGCCCATGCGAGACTTGGATTTGGTGACAATAGCGAGAATTTGTTCTCATCTGTGGCAAGTTGTTCTGAATTTGATGGTCCTTCATCCATCGGAGAATCATAATACGGTCATTTTAACAGGATCCGAGATGGACGAAGAAGCATTCTTAGAGACGACCTCTTCCGAACAATTGTCGTTTCGGTATTTCCAGGTATTCAAAATGTATGCGTATACCTATTTTGGAGACTACGAGATTGGGGCCGAATACGCATTGAAAATAGGCGACGATTTTACTGCGACATGCCCTGGTACAAGCATTGGTATGTGCGATCCCTTTCTACGGGGCATTTGCCTGTATGCCATGGCTCGAAAAAGAAGCAACAACAAGAAGAGTAAGCAGTTTACGAAAGCAGCTTTGAAAGCGAGATCCACCATCCACTCTTGGCTGAAAAAAGGAAATCCAAATGTAAAGCACTACGCTGCTTTATTGGATGCCGAACATGCGGCCATGAGGGGTAGAAAAGAGGCGGCATCCGAATTCTACAAAGATGCTATTTTACTGGCAGCTCGTTTTGGTTTTGTTCAAGATGCCGGCCTTGCAAATGAACGGTATGCCAGTTTCTTGTTGGATGTTGCCAAAGACGAAGACAGCGCACGATATCATCTTGAAGAAGCAATCAGATATTATCGGCAATGGGGTGCGTCGAAAAAGGTTTCCATGTTGATGGAGGGACCATATTCACATCTTCTTGGCAAAGGGCTCAAGGAAGCACCTCGTGAAGCACAAGACTCCACAGATCATTCCAGCGCAATGCTGTTAGGAAAACAGCAGTAAGATTATATTTTTCCTTTCTCACTGTTCTGTAGTAGTAGCACGTGTTGTGCTTTGGTGGTACGCTGTCCTGACGTCTTGCATCAAATCCGCTTCTCGTTGTTGATTGGGTTTTGTCCAATATTTTTCCACTTGGCTTTTCTCCACTTTGGTATTCAAAAAATATTTTTTTCGTAGTGTGCCGTAGACTGCCATTTTGTCCGTCAAAGTATTGGCATATCCACTCACACCATGGACTAGGGTTCGACAATATTTTGCGGCCAAGTCTTGTTCCATGATGATATACAGCAATTCGGTCGGCCCATCACTACCGGATGGAATGTGACCATTAAATCCTTTTTCCGTTCCAGAGACGCGCGATTTGTGGGTATACACAAATTTGTATTTATGGGTCCCGTGCTTATCATAATACTCTGCCACTTCGTCAATGGTGGATTGATCATCCGTCAATAAAAAGATAGTTCGCGTTGTCGTAGTGTGCCCTCCGGAAAGGGTCGTATTGTCTTCTTCGAGGAGCTGCAAATATTCCGAAATGGCAGCATACCGGCGATAGGGTTGCTTTGGAACACCCGCATCACCACGACGAACATGCAAGGCTATACAACCACCCTCGGGTTCATCCTGTGTGGCCTGGAGCAGTATTTCATAGGGCTGTCGTAGCTCCCACAGTGCCCGACGCAAGGTCTGCAAGGGTCGGGTCATGTAGTCTCGCATCCACAACCATTCCCGTTTTTGTATCGGGCCGTCGGGACGTCGTTGGATTTTCTCCATGGGCTCCAAATGATCACGAGGACACAGCGACAAGGGCAAATACAAACAAGTGCTGTCCTGGTCGGGGCAATCACCGACCCAACTAGGTGAGGTACCATTTTTAGGATCCAAATCTTTGAAATAGAGCCAAGGAATGCGTTTGGCCATTTGAAAGGGTCGTTGTCGTGTATATGCAAACCAAAAGGTACTGTACATCCATTGCAAAGTGGCACCATAACCACTGCTAATGCTAGGAGTATGCACTAAATCCGAGCAATTGACCGTACTTGTACTAGTCGTCGTATTGATCACCAAGACTTTGGCCAAATCCACAAGTTCTTGTGGTTGATTTCTTCCGGGATAGTGATTGGAACCAGTACCATTATGAGAAATCAAATGGTTGTAGATATCCGAAATGTTTACGCCCCATTGCTGCCAATGCAATCGTTTTATCATGGCAGTACGATGTTGACTTTGATTTTGTTCGCCCGCCTCTGGCAATACCAAAAGGGGTGCAAAACAAAAGCCAGTCACGTCTTCCAGCGCCACAAACCAATCGGGATGATGCAACCACCAGTTGTCTGCCTTCATGTCCCAAAGTCCACAACACCAAGTGGTATGAAAGCAGTAGACGGGATGTGATTCAGTCAACACAGTTTGACTCGTGGAGGTGTGATTGGGAATGTGGGCGGGTGTCGCAGGATGGAGTGTTCTAGATTTCTGTGGTGGTGTTGTGGGCCCACTGTCGTCGTGATTATCTCTGTATTTGTCACTGTCACTGCTTCCACGAAATGACGGTAGCAGAGACAAAAGATCCGTGCTACTACTAGTTGTAGTAGCCGATAAATGTCGGTGGGAGCCTTCTTCTTGCACTAGTTGTTGCACCAACAGAATAAGCTGAACCAAGACCAAGATGCGGACTCCCCAGTAATTATAAAAAGACAGGTTACTCTTGTTGTTTATTAGTGACGATGCATGTTGTACTCGTTGTTCTATTAGTTGCCGTTGCTTTTTGTGTGGTCGTATGACCAAGTGCCGCCGAGGAATGGCCGACTTCACCATGCTTAATTTTTTATGGGTGAGCAATTTCTCGTTTGTAGACAGATCCAGTTCCTACTAGTTAAGATACCACAGTATGTAGCAGATCAGGACCAGCACTTAATCCATGTTGAATGTCCTGCACATTAGGATTCTTGACGTTCTTGACAGGCAAGTCGACTAGCTACTCCAACAGTAGAGCTCAGGTATGGCATGTTCGTTGGTTGCCAATTTTTCGATAAATGTGAGACATGAAACCATTCTTGGCTCGGCCGGGGCGCACATTCAAAATAAATAAGCATGTGTGCGACTTTCATTACATGAACATGTTGATGACAAGGCAACGAGTCGCGCACTCACTCGGGACTCCACAGGCCCGGGTAAATATATTAATTTTTAGACAACCAGGGTCCAACTGACCGGAGTAGTACAATTGTAGCCAGTAGTAACTAGTAAGTCTTTTTTGCTAGCTATTATTAGGTACCAGGTTGATACAGTTATAGCAAATAGGTATTCGTAATTAGCTCTAAGCACTCTTGTGGCTACTCGGGAAGGAAGCTTAGTAGTAGTCAAGAACTCACGAATCCAAAAAGGAGGAGGTTCACTGCCGAGGCAATTGGAGGAGGATTCCGTCCACCAACATACAATCTTGGCTATATCGATGTGTGAGTGTTTGTCAAAGCCAGGGATTGCTAAAATTTAAAGTAGATGCTACAAAGAAGGTTGTGTATAGGTTGCATCTCTAGTAGTAGTAATATGTACAGGTCATAGGTCTCTAACTGGGCGAGTCTCTTCTGTGTGCCTTTTTTTGTTTTTCGCCGGGCAAAAAGCCATGATTCATCCTGCCTCTCATTCATCATCCTGACTATATATCTGTCCCACTACCATGTTCATGGCGTTTCTTGTTCTGGGGTTGCGACCTCTTCTTTGGATGAAACTTTGTTATCTCCTGGCGCCTCTTCTTCTTGCTCGGGAGCGGATTCCCACGGCCATCGCCATGGCTGTTCTGCTTTGGCGGGGGATGGTTCTGAAACAGCTACAGCGCTTTCTTCTTTGGCGTTTTCGGCATCGGTAGTTTTGCGGGTGGTGGTTTCAGAGGGGGTCGATTCCCAGGGCCATCGCCAGGGTTCTTCTTCTTTAGCTGCTGCTACTGCTGTCGCTGCGGTGGCATCGTCTTCCTTGGAGGCGGTCTTGTCCATGTTGTCGTTGGTGGTGGTTGTGTCGTGATTTTCCCAGGGCCATCTCCATCGTTCTTCCACTACTACTGCGGGTTCCGTTGTCTGTGTTTCTTGTTCTTTTCGTTGGGCAGAGGCATCCTGTTGGTTGGCTTGTGGCGTGGCAGTGTTGTCATGGCTCTGGAATTGATATCCTGGCCTTCCCGTCGCGGTCAAGGAAACAGTCGAAATATCGACGCCGACATGTTTGGCTTGCACCAATCGCAAGTATTTCTTTTGCGAAGGAACACCGCACGTATGATATCCGGGATAATTCAAAAAGGCTTGTTCGGTACTCACGGTCGGCAACAAAAAGACGGATCCTTGGAAATCTATGGAAACGGAACCATCTTCCAGTTTGACCCGGGGATGATTGAGCGGCCAATGTTCGGGCGTGGCAATGGATTTTTGATACGACAATTGCAGGGCTTGAACGCATCGGACAATTTCATTGACATTGCGTCCGACAGACGCCGGATAACTCAAATTTAAGCGGAGGCGTTGATCGGGATCAATGATAAAGACACTCCGAATGGTCAAATTGTTGGCTTGTGGTGATGTGGTATCGAGCATTCCAAATTTGGTAGACACGTTGCGATCGACATCGGCAATCATGGGAAAATCAAAGTCCAATTGTGGACAAGTGTCAGCATTGGCGTCGCCAGAAGAATATTGTTCTTGATAATGGGCTTCAATATCTTGCATCCAGGCATGATGTGTATCGGCACTGTCCACGGACAATCCAATTAAGAGGCAGTCGCGTTGTTTCAAGGTAGGATATACCGCGGCCATGCTGGCAATTTCCGTGGTACACACGGGTGTAAAATCCGAGGGATGCGAAAAGAGGACGGCCCATTTGCCTACATAAATTGGGAGAACAATAGATCGAAAAAAAAACAGTGTAAGTACAGTGCAGCCAAATATTTCAAAAAAGAAAAAGTACATAATATATAAAGAACGTACCTTGTTTCCATGTATGAAAGCTTTCCATCTTGCCTTGCGTGGTTTCGGCAGAAAAATCCGGCACGACATTACCGAGTCTTAACATGCCATCCTCACATTCTTCCTTGTAGTTGGCCATGTACGTTTTGGTGCCCGAACTGATCTTGGATCGTCCGGCATTGCGTTTGGTACCTTCGGCACGCCGAACTGCTTTGAGTGGTTCGGCTGCTACTGGATCACTCCTGCGACGAGGAGCGACGGCTGCGGCGGCGAGGGGAGTCGTTTTGCCAGCCGCCCGCGGCGTGGTGCCGGTAGTGACACGACGCGCCACATGGACAGGTTTGCGCTCTGTGATGGGAGGAGCAGGAGGAGCCAGAAGGTCACCGGGAGGAAGATCCGACAAATCGGTTGGAGCCACAGAAGAAAGCTCGGTGGGTTGGTCTTTGGTCTTGTGGTCCTTATTGGTTTCCTTTTTCTCTTCGTCCTTTTTCTCGTCTTCTTCTTCTTCGTCGTCTTCTTCTTCGGAAGAGGAAAACCCATCCAAACAATCCGTTCCAACACTCGCCAAGTCTTGATGGCTCATGGCACCCACGCTTCGAGTTAAATCATCGTCCTCGTCACTCCCGTAGTCTTCGCCGTCTTCACTACTGCCGCTATTCTGATGATAGTTGTCCTCGTTATGCTCCGTCACAACCGAGCTCCCATCGTCTTCGGCGTCCGTTTCGCTCAAGGCTTTTTCTTCCGCTACGCCTAATAATGGCGCGTCTGCTTCGGCCTTTGTTGTTGCGAGCTGGTAGACGACGGGGGAATCTTCTCCGGTCATGGTACAGTGGTACTTCTTTCTGTTTGTGTTTTTGTGTTTGTCAAAGCTGTGCTTGTGTTTTACAGTATCCTTGAGTATCCTTGTTTCTTTTCAACGGAATGTAAGGGCTGTATGTGCTCTAGCTAGCTAGTAGATTGATTTCCAAGCTGTTGAGCGAGAGCAAAAAGAAAGCGCTGACTGACTTGTGATGATGATTGTATACTAGACTACTAGTATGGATGAGCTAATAGCAAGTTAGTAGTGAGTGAGTGCACAGTGAGTTGCACTGTAGTTGTTGCACTGTAGTTAGATACCTTTGTGTCACTGGAGATTGTGGCTGGATAGGACGGTTACTGTCTAATAGCTACTGGTACTTGAGTAGCTAGCTAGCTAGCTAGCTAGCTAGCTAGTCTACAATTGTACGTAAATGTAAATACTACTCGGGGTAGTACGCTTCCGTATTCCTGGCTCAAACATCTGCGGTCATCAAGTCAGCAGAGAGAGCTGATGGCCAGTGCGGGTACTACAGTACTAGCTACTCCGAGTAGCTAGTAGCTCGCTAGTAGCTCTAGCTAGCTACTCCAGGATTACCAGTAGCTATGTACTGTACTGTAGTAGCTAGACTACTTCAAAGTACAACAGTAGTGGACGCTACACGCTGTGGCTTCCTTGAAGATGCTGTTCACCATTTCCGGAAAAACTAGTGGTGGCAATACCGTTCACTAATAATCTACGGAGTAGTAATCTTCTACGGCAAGAACTTCTTGACTGTCCTGTCCGGCCGGAAGCAACGATCCGTGAAATACACTGCAGTACAGTAGCGAGAGTAAAAAATACTTAGAGAAGACGAACCCTTCGAAAGTAATGGCCTTTTACGGCAATGACCTTCTTGCGAGACACATTGTTTATTCAAGTCAGAGCGTTATTTTTCTACTCCGTAGCTTGCGGTGTGGCACTGGCATTCTGATTCACTTCCCCAAATGCGGCCAACAGCTGCGGTTGCTGCTGAAGGAATCTGGGAACAGAGCACTTCCCGGTCGACATGTGCAAAATGTGAACCAAAACGACGCCCCAAGAAAGGAAGGAAATGCACAACGTCACGGTGCGTCGCACGTGCACCACATCCAGTGGCAACACAGACAAGTGGGCATTTGTGCTGTCCCCATCCAACAGCTCATTTTCAAGTGTTGGCCAGTCCGTCATCACTTCCTTGCTTGGAATCACTTTGGCTATGGGAATCAGGAATGTTGCTGAAACCATGACAAATCTGCCTCCCAAGATGGTGCGGAAGTGACATTTGTGTCATCACAACACAGAAACAACAAAAGTGCACAGCAGAAGCATTGCAATGGCTGACAAACTTTTTGTGTTGTCCTGGCAACAATGTCTTCCAATTCACAATTTTTGGAATCAAAATCAACCACTGCAAGGAAAGAAAAAATGGAAGGAATGGATCATGTCAGTGGTTCCCACTTTTTTGAAAATGATGCACACCCAGCTGTTTGAAAGCGTGTTGCACCAAAGTGTCCACTTTGTGCAAAAGGTCATTGAAACCAGTCCAATTCTGGTGTCATGATGTGTGGGCACTGCATTCTCCCCCATGTGTTAAGAAATGAGTGAAGAATGTGTCAATTGGTGGGCATGTGTGCAGCTGATCACCAGAAGTGACGGATGCTCAAGGGTCAGATGTGCATGGGTTTCGAATTGTTGTGTGATGACTCATTGTGACAGATTCAACTGATGTTTCACCACAAGAGAAGATGAGCAAGCCAATGGATGGACTAGCATTTGTCCCGACTCACATTGATGACCTTCTGTGTCTGACAAAAGGCACATTCAGTGATCATCTCAAAAAAGCAGAACTCGTCATGCACAGATTGCAGAAAGCATGACTCAAGGTCAACGTCACGAAGTCATTCTTCGTGTCTTCTCAATTGGAACACCTGGGGTGCTGGATCACCCGCACAGGAATCAAGCATGTCTGTGACAAGGTGAAAGCGGCCCTGAAGATTGCTGAACCCAAGACTCGAAAAGAACTTTGATCTTTTGCTGGCATGATGAATCACTGCAAAGACATCTTGGTCAGACGGTCCCATGTTCTGGCACCTCTGGCTGCACTGACGCCCAAAACAACAAAGTGGAAATGGGAACCACAACACCAGAAGGCATTCGCTGTGGCCAAAAGAGTCATTGCAAAGGAAACGCTGTTGGCATGTCCTGATTTCAACAAGCACTTTCAAATCCACACCGATGCCAGCCATTGTCAGTTGGGGGCTGCAGCATCACAAGAAGAACAGCCAACAGCTTTCTGCAGCTGTGAGTTGAACCCAGCGCAAAAGCGGCACACGACTGCGAAAAGAGAACTGCCAATCAAGGTGGAGACTCTCAAGGAATGTCGAAACATGCTCCTTGCACAACAAATTGAAGTGTTCAC
>ENA-ORBV01010513-ORBV01010513.1-microbial-mat-metagenome-genome-assembly--contig:-NODE-10513-length-14789-cov-4.440253_pt1 | contig 14789 bp, 13 predicted proteins | sample MGYA00237777_ERZ505514 | MGnify/ENA primary metagenome ERZ505514 (study PRJEB26160, sample SAMN06269048) | microbial mat metagenome | isolation source: Oligotrophic lake microbial mat | place... | reverse complement strand
TCCACCAAAGATTGCTTTAGGTGGAGCTGGCAATCCCTCTGATGAGATGAAACCGCAGGATTGCAGCCATAGGATTGCTGCCAGGAGCAAGATTCGGAGAGCAAACATTTAAGTTTCTATTATCTCCAATGGGAGGTCACGAATGTTGTCTAGTAGAAAATCTGGCGAGAAAGCAGACAATTCCTGCCGCGACATGGGGCCCGTACTGACGCTGATAATTGAGATTTGATTTTCCCGGGCTGCGCGAATGTCGTTGAGGTGATCGCCGACAAGAAATACTTTCGCCTCAACCGAGCAAAGTTTCAGTCGTCGAGCCTGATCGATTGCCTTGGCCGCGAGTTCGGTGCGTGTACGCCCCATCTCGGCAAATGCGCCAAAACGAAAGAAACTGCGCAACCCAGCCTGATGCATCTTGTGCCAGCCGATGCGGGAGAGATTTCCAGTGACCAGTCCGGCGGCGATATCGCGGCGTCGCAATTTGCTAAGGAAAGCTCTCATGCCGGGGCAGACCCGGTGGCGAAGGTCAGGGCAGATTTTGGGATAGTGACGCTGGGCCTCGACCACGATGGAAGGCATCCATTGGGCGATGCGTTTGTCTGAAACGCCAGCCTGACTGAGCATCAAACGCAGGATGTCGCGGTCGAGCATTCCAGCAAGCGGGACACCGTCGGTGCTAACCGGCTTGCCTGCGGCAAGACCCGCCGCATATTCGAGCGCATGGCGATGATGGGGGCCGGCCTTCGATAAAAGGGTGCCATCAATATCAAACAAGAAAAGTGGTTTTGGAGATTTCAACACTTCCGATAGTAAGATAAAAGTATAAATGCAGGTTTTGCAGGCAGCAGGCGAGAAGTACATCCTCCTTGAATTGGAGATAGAGGCCTTGGGCGGCATTGCCAGTCAGGCTGGGTTTGATCTCAAGATCGAGGAAACCGGGCGGGCCTGGATTGTCGAAGTGACTGCGCAGGAACGGCAGTCTCCCTTACTTTTATTTGACGCCGCAGACCCAGGCAACCTTGGATGGTTTTCGCGTTGCCAGTTCTACGTGGATGGGGCTAGCGGTAATGTCTTGCAGACACCGATTGCAATCTCGAACATCCGTGATCGCCGGGGCAACCTGATGCCCAACGGGCTGCGGATGCATATTGCCAAAGAGATTTCAGCTCGATTCAAGCTGCCTGGCCGGGTTGCGGTGAATGAACAAATGATCTATCAAGTCTTCTACAATCTGCTACATGCGCTCCAAAATGTCGGGGTGGGCCTGTGCGGTGGGCCAAGCGTCAGAGCCCTTGCCGGGCGCGGCGAAAACGTCGCATTGCGTTCTTAGCGCAACTCGAGCCAATGCGTGTTTCCATCATCGTTCCCGTGCTGAATGAAGCCACAACTATTGCTTCTTTTCTTGCTATGGCACAGGCTCTCGGTGCCTATGAGGTGATTGTCTCCGACGGTGGCTCATACGATGACACGCGAGACATTGCGAAAGCCTCGGGAGCCAGAGTCGTTATCAGTGCTCCTGGACGAGGGCCTCAGATGAACCTGGGCGCGGAACTTGCCACCGGAGATGTACTCCTCTTCCTTCATTCCGATGTCAGGCTGAATCCGGGTGCACTCCAAATACTGGTGAAGAGTTTGGAGAACCCCAGTAAGAAAGGCGGCATCTTCGACGTCTACTTCGATGGAGACGACTGGATCGCTCGAAGCTTCTACAAGATCTACCATTGGCGTCGCTATCTGGGAATTTTCTATGGCGATGCCGGTATTTTTGTTCGTCGCGAGGTCTTTCATGAGATGGGTGGATTCAAGCCTTTCCCTATCATGGAAGACTATGAGTTTGGCCGTCGACTCTTCGGATGGGGAGGTCGAATGGCTTTGCTTGAGGAACCAATCTTTGTTTCTAACCGCCGGTGGAGCAAAGCCGGGCTCAGGCGAACTGTTTATGTCTGGTTCATCATCCAGACTGCTTATAGCCTCGGATATCCAGCGGAACGTTTGGGCTGGATTTATCGTCAGATTCGTTAGGTATAAATATGAAGTTCACTTTGATGTTAGTTGCGGGATGCCTGCTGGCACAAGACCCGATGGAGATCCTGAAGCGTACCATGGACCGGGATGCGCGCAATTTAGCCATTCTCGACACCTACATGTACGAGCGAAATACCAACAAAAAGGTCTTCGATAAAGATGGCAAGTTGAAGGAAGATATCCAGGACGTGCACGAAGTTTTCCGGATCGACGGCACAGAGATTGAAAGACTTCTAATGAAGAAAGGGAAAGCCCTCAGCGCAAAAGAAGAGGCCTCCGAGCGGAAGCGAGTGGACAAAGAAATCGCCAGGATAAAAAGTGAAAGTCCAAAAGAACGAGCCAAGCGGCGTGGTGAGACCGACAAGGATAAACGTGAAGAAATCGAGGCTCGAAGAGAAGTATTGGAAGCGTTCAACTTCGCAATGGTGGGAGAAAAAGAAATCGCGGGTAGGAAATGTTGGGGCGTTCGCGGAGACCCCAAGCCTGGTTTCGTTGGTAAAGGCCGCCGTGCTGAACAATTGAGAAAAGTGTCGGGCGTTGTTTGGATCGACCACGATACCTATGAATTGACCCGGTTCGAGCTAAATACCCATGACACAATCTCCGTCGGTTGGTTCCTCATCCGCTTGCAGCCCGGAACCAAGGTCCGCCTCGATCAGACCTTGGTTAACAATGAAGTCTGGTTGCCAAAAGAAATCGATATCAGGTCCGATGCCCGCGTGCTGGGAAAGTTGTTGCGAGTGGGGATCGAAATTCGATACGACAAGTTTCGCAAGTTCACTTCAGACTCCAAGCTGGTGCTTGGCGAGCAATAGCTACTGGGGCGAGAAGCGGGCGAGCATCTCGAGGAGTTCCGTCTCCCGTACTGGTTTGCCAAGGAAGGCATTCATTCCAGCATCGAAGCAGCGCTTGCGCTCTTCGGCAAGTACTCCAGCGGACAAGGCAACGATGGGAATTCGCTTTCCACTTTCGAGTTCAATCTCGCGGATCTTCTCTGTGGCACGAATGCCGTCCAGTACCGGCATGTGTATGTCCATCAGAATCAGATCAAAGTTTTGCCGCCGCATCGCCTCGACAGCCAGGGCACCATCGACAGCGAGGGTGACGCAGTGCCCTTGACGCTCCAGCAGCTTCGTGACGACAACCTGGTTTACGCGGTTATCCTCGGCAAGAAGAATTTGAAGCTTTTGAAGCGAGGTCGGTTCTGTTGGGGCTACCGGCTCAAACATCGCATCGTTCTCATTGGCTGCCTTGAGAGGGATCGAAAAAGAAAAGCGACTTCCCAGCCCAACTTCGCTTTCAACAAGGATCGTGCCCCCCATCAACATGACAAGCTTTTGCGAGATCGAAAGCCCAAGACCGGTGCCTCCGAATCTGCGTGTGGTGGACCCATCTGCCTGTCGAAATGCATCAAAAATAAGCGCCTGCTTTTCGGGTGCGATTCCTATCCCTGAATCCTCCACGATAAAGCGCAAATCATTGGCTTCGTCTTTTGAGACTTTGAGTTTCACAAAGCCGGAGTCTGTAAATTTGATTGCGTTGCCAATCAGATTCAACAAGACCTGTTGCAATCGATTCCCGTCGCCAATGATTCGCGCCGGCAATTCAGCATCCACCAGGCCCTCAAGCTGGATTCCCTTCCCGCGTGCATTCGGCTCCAGAAGAAAACAGATCTGGTTAATGAAATCTCGCAACAGGAACGGCTGCTCGTCCAGTTCGAGAAATCCACTCTCTACCTTGGACAGGTCAAGAATCTCGTTGAGCAAACTCAGAAGACTTTCAGCAGAGCGCTTGGCCATGTCGACAAAATTACGCTGCTCCGGGCTAAGTTGCGTGCCTTCCGTCAATTGCAGCATGCCCAAGACCCCATTCATGGGCGTGCGAATCTCGTGACTCATGTTGGCGAGAAACTCGGTCTTGAGCCGGCTCGCCTCCCGCGCCTCTTGCAAAAGTCGCTGGATTTCGCTGGTCCGGCTGGCAACCGCAGTCGCCAAACTGGCACTTTCTTCAATCAACTTCTTGTTGCGGTAGCGCCACAAAAGCGCGACCCCGAGGGCGAGCGCAAGCCCCATGAGTGTGCGGCCAATCCAACTTTGCCAAAAGGGTACAGCTACTTCAATCGGCAGATCGATCAGCGTTTCACTCCAGGCTTGACCACCCAGCTTGATTCGCGCCTGAAGCCTTGTTGAGCCCCCAGAAATTCCTGAGAAATTGACGATTCCAGAGCTTCGATTTTCCCAGGGTTCCTCGGAATTCCCCAGCCGGAACTGGTACTCGATACGGTTGCCTAAACGAAAATTGAGTGGGCTAACCAGAAGCTCCAGGGAATTCGGGAGACTTGGGATACGAATAGGATCCTGAAGATCCACCGATTCGCCATTCACCTTGAGAGAAGCAATCTTCAGAGTAGGAATTGATTCCCTAAACTGACTTTGCAGTCGCGCGTGAGCCAATCCTCTGGAGGTCCCGATCCAGACACTGCCGTCCTCGTCAGCAAAAAACGCGTTCGAATTGCAGTCGTTCCAGATCAGGCCATCCCGATCGGTGATCTTATGGACTTGTTTACCGTTCGACACGAATACACCCTGATCGGTACCTGTCCACTCTAATCCGCCCTTATCCAAGCCTTTGAAATAAATCATGAATCCATTGGCCCAATCATTATTGAGGTGATGAGAAAAGATCGGCGAACCCTCTCCCCACTGAATGCGCGAGCCCCCGACACTTTCCAGATAGCCAACGTCAATCACGTCCTTATGTGTCTCACGGGCGAACCAGGTGCTGTTAGTTTTAAGCCCGGACTTCGTATTCAAGCGCCGCCATGAGCCTTGATCGAGCACCAACAATCCAGCGTTACCGGCCGCCCAGAGACGCCCTCTTGAATCCTGCGTCACCGTGTAGATCGTCTCAGACTCTTCACTGCGATTTACTTCGGCCGCCGTCCAATCGAGAGGTGCGGCAGTTCGCGCCTGATACAAGCCGTGGTTGGTGCCCAACCAAAGACGCGAATCGCGATCGAGAAACACATTGAAGAGTTGATGGACGCCAACTTGCTTTGGAAAGCCGAGAACGAGATATGCCTTGGCAGAAGTATCCACGCGAACCAGACCGCGGTTCTGAGAAGAGGCCCACAACACGTTTGGACCCTCAGCCGTCATGGACATGATGCGGCCAATCGACTTGCCAGGCTCACCGCCAAGCGAACGCCAGCGACGGGAAGCTTCATCAAAATAGTTGATGCCATTATCGGTGCCTGCCCAGAGAGTGTGACGGCTGTCACGCATTAGCGTCCAAACGATACTGCTATTCAATCCTTCCTGTTGCGTCCAGCCTTCCCATTCTTCATAGCCCAGCCAACGCATGAGGCCGAGGCCGAAGAATCCGATCCACAGGTTGTCTTCGTGATCTCCCAGAATTGCAGTGATGGGCTCTGCAGCCAGCCCATTTGCAGTACCAACATTTCGCCAGGATTGAAGCTTGGGATCGTGGATCCATAACCCGTCGCGTGAGGGTAGAAAGATCTTCCCGTTGGGACCGAGAAACAGCAAGGAAAGATCGAAAGCGAGTGGAGTCTTGGGTGCTGGCTCAAAATACCTGCCTCCCTTGGCCATCCGCAACAGACTGTTATTCGATCGAAGCCAAACCGTTCCTGATTTATCGCGCAGGATTCCGTCCCAAGACTCTTTCGGTAGATGCCAGTCTTCCTGGTGAAACTCGAGCATGCCTTGCGGCGACAACACGCAAAGGCCCTTGCCACAACCAAACCATGCGCTCTGCCGGTCATCAATTGAAATTTGAAGAATTGTTTTGGCCTTTAGCGCGGGCTCCAGAAAGACCAGAGTGAAGAGATAAGTAAAGTCTTTGCCGGTCTTGCGGCCAATCACAATTCCAGCGGGAGAGGAGACAAAAATATCCCCGTGAGAATTGACGGCCATCCCCATGCCCGATGCATCAGCAGCATTGGCATAGGTGTGCTCAGCCAGAAAGCGGCCCTTGTGCAATCGGGCAATCCCCAGGTGAGTATTCACCCAAATGGTGCCGTCCGGGGCCTGCACGATTCCAATTACATAAGAACCTGGCAACCCCTCGCCAATGCCGAAACGCTTAAACTGGGCACCATCGTAACGAAAGACCCCATTTTGCGTTCCCACCCACAGGTAGTGATCACGATCCTGCAAGAGGGCCGTAGTCGCCAGGTTGCCTAAACCGTTTTCTTGACGGAATTCCTGGAATTTATATCTTTGCCCGCATACAGGCGATGGGGCGCAAAATATCAGAAGTAGTAGCCAGATCAGCAGGTATAGCCGCATGAGTAAGCCCTATCTACTCTATCTGATCGGCCACAAACTAGAATGCTTGAACTATTCCACCTGAACAGGGGCAGCAATCAAAATCGGCATAGTCGGAGTGGTGGATCCTGCCTCTGGCTCTAATGTCACAGCAATTGCCGCGATCAAGGCCGGGTCTACCGCGCCAGGCCGGAAGTGAATTCCCTGTCCGTTTTCGCCCCTGAAGAGACCAGCAGGGATCGGTGCGCCACCGCCCTTGGGCACAAACCACATCTCAAAGATTTTGCCTTGTGGCATGGCCGGCAAGTTACCCGCAAATAATAAGACGCCGCGTTCACGATTAATAAAGACCTGGCCACGAGGCGGTGTTGGTTGTCCGTCTCCGAACTTCACAGTCAGCGTGGAGGGTTGACGCAGGAAATCATAGAGGTCTTTCGACTGGGCTACCAGCTTTTGGCTGCTATCCAATTGCGTGCGCAATTCGGCAATCTGAGCTTCTCGCCGTTGCACGTCCTGATTCATGTTGAAAGCGATCGTAATCAGAGCCACGCAGGTAGCGGCCAAACCCAGAATCCAGGTCCAACCCATGCCGCGCTCCTTCACCCCAGAGGCAAGCATCAGCCGCCGCCGCAGGGCTGCAGGAGGCTTGGATTCAGGTGCAATATAGGCAAGCGAACTGGTAAGCAGAGAAGCCTTCCGCAGTCCGGCGATGGTTTCCGGATCCCCGGATTCCAACAGCCTTCTAACTTCGGCCATCTGATCGGGCTCAAGCAGTCCAAGAGCGAAAAGCTCATAGAGAATGTCGCGGTCTTGAGGGTCGAGATTTTCAAGCGGCATGAAAAGTCCCCCTCAAAGTAGTCAATGCAGTGCGAACCCAGGTCTTGATCGTGCCAAGCGGCTGGCCTAACTTTTCCGCCATCTCAGATTGCGAGAGTCCTTCAAAGTAGGCGAGTTCGAGCACTTGACGTTGATTCTCGTTCAACTGCGAGAAGGCGGCACGAATCCTGCGGGCTTGTTCCTGGTCTAACATCCTGTCTTCTGTATTGACGAACAAAGTCACCCTTTCGGATGACACAAGTTCAAAAGTCGTTGCCTGTTGCTGTCCAGCGGTGGACCTTAGATAATCGATTGCGCGATTCCTTGCGATGGTGAGCAGCCAGGGTCCGATTCGACCGCGAGAGGCATCAAAGTCAGAGCCCCGGTTCCAGGCTCGCAAGAAAGATTCCTGAACCAGCTCTTCGGCCACCGACGCGTTGCGCACTATGCGGAGGATTATTGAGTAGACGACTCTGGAATAGCGGTCGTAGAGATCGGACATCGCATCCGGGTCACGCCTGCGCAGGCGCTCGATCAGATCCTGATCGTTCGCTGCGACCAATTCGGCAAAGAGGATGAGGATATGCCAGATCACGCGCGGTTCACTTTCTCGGCCCTGTAGAGGCCTTCTTCGATGATATATCGCTCAACGGACGCAGGCAGCCCCATGGGCTTTTGGCCAGCGGCGATCTGCGCACGAATCCCGGATGAGCTCTCCGGGAAAGCAAGCGTGTCCAGGCGATGCACACGGGCACCGGCTGGGCTTTGGTATTCAAAACCTGGGCGTGCCGCAACGATAAATTCCGTCATTTCGAAAACCTCACCCACGCGAAACCACGTAAGGACTTCGGCAAATGCATCTGCGCCAATAAGAAAAAAGAATTGAACTGCATCACTATACCTGATACGTAAGCGCTCCAGGGTTTGGATGGTATAACTTTTACCTTCGCGATTCTCGATATCGCAGGCTTCGAGTTTGGGCTCGGATTCGCAGGCGAGACTCACCATCAGAAGACGGTCGTCATAGGAGGCTGCAGTGCCTGATTGTTTGTGTGGCGGCAGCCGGTTCGGGATCACCAAAAGCTTGTCAAGCGAGAACGCCTCGACCGCCGCTCTGGCAACTGCGAGATGAGCGTTGTGCACCGGATCAAAAGTACCACCGTAGAGGCCAATGCGCATCAGAATCCGCTCATCGGGAGAGCCGCCAGGAAACAAGCTTCAACGCAGTCATTTCTTCCATCGCATAACGTGGGCCTTCTTTACCGAGTCCGCTTTCCTTCCAGCCCCCATAAGGCATTTGATCGACCCGGTAATTCGATACGTCGTTGATCATGACGCCACCGGCTGTAATCTCCTGGGCGCAGCGCCAGGCTGCTTTCAGATTCTGCGTGAAGACTCCGGCCTGCAAGCCGAACCTCGAGTCATTGGCCAGAGTGATGGCCTCGTCCAGACTTTGGAAAGAGTTGATGCCAACTACCGGCCCAAAGGCCTCCTCGCGATTGAGCTTGCTTGCTGGCTTGACGCTGGCAAGTACAGTGGGCTGAAGCGTGGCCATATTGCGGCCGCCACCTGTCACCAAGGTTGCCCCTTCCCGTACAGCTTCACCGGCCCAGGCCTGCACCCGCTGTGCTTCCTGTTCGTTAATCAAACTGGATATGTCGCAGTCCTCTTCCAGCGGATTGGCAATTCTGAGCTTCCTGGTAAGTTCAACGAATCGTTCTATAAACTGAGCGTGCAGCGGCTGCGCTACGTAAACGCGCTGAACGCTGATGCAGGATTGACCTGAATTCGAAAAAGCCCCGGCAACGCAGGCCGCAACGGCCTGATCGAGATCTGCATCTTCAAGTACCAGCACTGCGCTGTTGCTGCCCAGTTCAAGCGTTACCCGTTTCATCCCTGCTTTGGCCAGGAGCCCGCGTCCTACGGGCCCACTACCCGTGAAACTGATCAAGCGGATTCCGTCGGCAGCTACCAAAGCTTCACCCAGTTCAGCGCCTGATCCAACCAGGACTTGCAAAGCGTCTTTTGGAAGACCTGATGCAACCAGGATGCTAGCCGCGTGCAAAGCCGACAATGGTGTTGTAGAAGCAGGCTTGTGCAGGATTGAATTGCCTGCGGCAATCGCCGGGCCTACCTTGTGCATGCTGAGGTTGAGCGGAAAGTTAAAGGGAGTGATCGCAGCCACCATCCCTAGCGGCTGCCTGATGGTGTAGCCCACACGCCCCTTGCCATTGGCCGCAGCATCCATTGGCACTTCTTCGCCCGCCAGACGATGCGCTTCTTCCCCACTAAACCATAGAGTTGCCGCGGCCCGATCCACTTCCACACGAGCCTCGCGAATTGGCTTGCCGCTCTCGAGGGCAATCGTTCTGGCCAGATCGGGCTTCGCATCGAGCATTCGCTGGCTGGCGCGGAACAGGATCGATGCCCGCTCGTCGCGGCTCATATCCGCCATCACCCGTGCGGCAGCTTCACCTCGTTGCAGGATTTGAGGGAGTTCAGTAACGGGGGTCTCTGGCACTTCAGCCACCACCGCGCCATCATAGGCCAAGGAAACCTTTCGCACGCTCATATACCTCCGACTGTATCGCGTAATTTTCGTCCAACCTGATGACAACACGAGGCCGCTTTAGATTTGGCTCGGTTGCAATGTCTTCGATCGACACAACCCATCTGGTTTCACCATCCATGCGGATTACCTGCCAGCGAGGCCAACGAGACCAGGCCAGGAAAATTTGCGCACTTTTGGCATTGCCGGCACTTCGTAAGGCGCGGCCAGATTCTACACTTGGCACTGGCCGATAGAGCGGCTGCCCGTCTTCCGGATCAAACGAATCCAGCAGATTCATCTCAAGAGTTTTCTGGAAGTCCTGTCCATCGACAAGACCGATGAAGCGAAATGGATTCGTTGTAGCAAGTGCCTCAACACGCCTTGCCGAGCGTCCGTTGTAGATACGCGAATTCAGCTCGGCAACCGCCTGCTCGTGAAACAGGTAGCGGGCACCAAACCATGCCACGCAAAGGCAGAGTGAGACCCAGGCACTCACGATGCCTGAGCTTTTCTTAGACCCAATCTCCTGATTGACAAGATTGGAAAGCATTGGGATTGCAAAGCCCAGACCTAGCAGCACATAGAAAACCGGATCGCGAAACGAAGCGATTTGCAGGGCAAATACTTCGTCGCTGAAAGGCAACCAGAGACGAGTCCCCCGAAAGGTCAAAAAATCAATCAAGTCGTGAGACAGAACCCCCAATAAGGCGAGGACGAGAGCTCCCTTAAATTGCACCTCTCGCCGCAACACATATTTGACAAAGAGTACGATAGCCAAAGCCAGCATCGGTGCAAAGGCAAATGAATGTGTGAAATGGCGGTGCCAATGCAATAGCTCAAGACTGCCGGGCCAGGCAAAGAGGTTATCGCCATCCGGAGCGATGGCCGCGAGTACGATGACGGGTGCCCAGTTGGTGGTCAGGCGTTTGCCTCCCGCCTGGGCAATCGTAAGACCAACGGCAGTATGTGTAATCGGATCCATGCGTCAGGATAGCTTTGGAGTGAGAATCGTCAGAGCCTCGCGCACAATTTCGAGTCGGGCCGGCAATTCGCCACATTCCTCTCCATCCACTTGTAGATAGATCGGTACTCCATTTACAGCCCTCAGTTCCAGATGATCGACATGGTGTACATGCACGCCACTCATGTTGCGGTGCCTGTTCACTAAGACTCCAGCCAGATACTTCAGATATTTCACCGCGAAGCGTCCTTCAAACAAGACCGTTTCAAAATGAGGATCAATCAGACGAACGGACTTCGCGATCTCAAGGTCGCCGCCATAGTTCTTTACCCGGCTGGCAAGAGCAAAGCTGACTTGCGATTCTCCGTGTACAGATTTGACATAAAGCTCAGGCAGCACTCGAAAGGAAGCCATGAAACCAGCAACCCAATAGGCCCCCTTGCCTAGCTTGCGCTTCAAACCAGGATGCACGTCTCTCACAATCTGGGCATCGACACCAGCTCCAGCCATAGCGACAAAGTAACGCGATGGCCCGCTGTGGGGTGTGCAGAGACCGAGAGAAATACGTTGAGGCTCCCAACCTTTGGTCAGGCTCGCAGCCTTCAAAAGATTGGTACCAATGCCCAATTCAACCGCAAGGCAGTTGGCTGTACCACCCGGCAGAACGCCCAGTGCGGTTGACGAACCGGCCAGACCGTTGACAACTTCATTGATCGTGCCATCTCCTCCAGCGACAAATACAATACTGGCCCCTTTGGCGACACAGTCTCGTGCCAGACCCTGCGCCGTGCCAGGGCCGGTAGTAGGCAGGGCTTTTACTGAAACATGATTAGCTCTCAATGTTTCAAGAACTTGGGGAATCATCTGCGGGTTGCGCCGAATTTTTCCGGCGACAGGATTATAAATGAGGTAATTGCTCAAGGGAGATCGCTAAACTTATAGCTTAGCGTCCTCATGGTCACAGCCGCTTCATCTATTGCGCTTCGCATTGCCGAACTGCGCTCGAATATCGAACACCACGAGCATCAATACTACGTGCTCGATGCACCAGAACTATCTGATGCCCAGTACGACACGCTCATCCGCGAGTTGCAGGCTCTGGAGCAGACCCACCCGGAATTGCAGAGCCCGGATTCACCCACACAGCGCGTTGGCGGCAAGCCACGCGAGGGCTTTGTAAAACTCAACCACTCCGCCCCCATGCTAAGTCTCGACAACGCGTTAAACGAAGGCGAACTGCGAGACTTCGACCGGCGCATCCAGGATCTGCTTGGGGATGAGCCCTACCGTTATGTTGCCGAACTGAAGCTCGACGGGCTTTCGATGGCTGTTCACTACCAAGCAGGCCGCATGGCTCGGGCGATCACCCGGGGCGATGGCAGCGTCGGTGAAGAAGTGACCGAAAATGCCCGTACGATTCGAAGCCTCCCATTGCGCGTTTCTGAACCCACGGCCTTTGAGACGCGTGGTGAAACCATCATCGGCCGCCATGCGTTTGAACGGCTCAACGAACAGCGCGAACAGGATGGACTATCGCTTTACGCCAACCCGCGCAACTCCGCAGCCGGGTCCCTTCGTGTCCTCGACCCAGGCATCACCGCATCACGGCAACTCGAATACATGACGTACTTCTATCTGGTGGATGGCAAGCCCGCCAGAGACAGCCATTGGGAGTCGCTCGATCACCTCGTAAAGCTTGGTTTCAAAGTGAATCCCCTGCGACGCCTCTGCGCGAATGTCGACGAATTGATTGCCTTCTGCAACGAGTTTGACCAGCAACGTGAAAGCCTGCCATATGAGATAGACGGAGTCGTCGCCAAGATCGATTCGATTCCGCAACAGCAAAAACTGGGTTACACCTCCAAGGCACCGCGTTGGGCCATTGCCTATAAGTACGCCGCGAGAGAAGCCGAAACGGTGGTCGTTGACATTCTGATTCAAGTGGGAAGAACGGGGGCGATCACGCCTGTCGCAGTGTTGAAAGACGTGAAGGTGGGTGGAGTTACGGTGTCGAGAGCCACACTCCACAATGAGGACGAGATCGCGCGGCTTGGCTTGCAGATCGGCGACACGGTTCGAGTGGAGCGGTCGGGCGACGTGATTCCTAAAGTTGTTAGCGTGGTGGCCAAGGCAGCCGAAGGCAAGCCTTTCTTGATGCCACCAGATTGCCCTGTATGCGGCAGCAAACTCGTGAAGCTCGAAGGTGAAGTAGCGGTTCGCTGCCTCAACGTCAACTGCCCCGCACGACTGCAGCAAAGCATTGAACACTTTGCCTCTCGCAGCGTGATGGATATCGACGGCATGGGCGAAGCGCTGGTCATACAACTGGTCGCGCAAAAACTGGTTCAGAATGTTGCCGATCTCTATGACCTCAAACAGGAGCAACTCGAAGCGCTTGAACGTATGGGCAAGAAGAGTGCCGTGAAGATCATTCAGAATATCGATGGCTCGCGAAAGCGGCCACTGGCACGTCTGATTTGCGGCCTCGGCATCAGCTTCGTCGGGCAGCGAACGGCGCAAATCCTGGCTGACACCTTTGGCGACCTCGACAAGATCGCGACGCTGCCTCAGGAGCGGTTACAGGCAGCAGAGGAAGTTGGGCCCAAGGTGGCAGCGGCCATTCGGCTTTACTTCAACGACGAAAAAAACCTCGCCCTGCTCGAACGATTGCGATCTGCCGGGCTCACTTTTACTCAAGAGATCAAAGGCAAGGCGGCGGGCCCGCTGGCAGGCCTGACCTTCGTCCTTACAGGCACCTTCCCAACCCTGAAACGGGAGGAAGCCAAGGCGATGCTGGAGGCTGCTGGGGCGAAAGTCTCTGGAAGTGTATCGAAAAAAACAACAGCGGTAGTTGCCGGTGAAGAAGCCGGCTCAAAACTCGACAAGGCCAAAGCGTTGGGTGTCGAAATTATCGATGAAGCCGAAATGTTAAACAGATTGGGGAACCCCTAACCCATGAAAGCGTTTTTTGCCAAGATCGTCGCCCTGGGGCCGATCGGAGTATTTTTTCTCGCACTGCTGGATTCGACAGGGATTCCGTTGCCTGGCGGAGTCGATACGCTCCTTGTGGTGGTCGCAAATCAAGCGCCTGCTACAGGCTATCTCTGCGCTGCACTTGCTACAGCGGGCTCTTTGATAGGCTCGATGATTTTGTTTACCCTTGCACGCCGGGGGGGGCAGAAGTATCTCGACCAGGTAGCCAGCGGGCCTCGTGGAATGAAGTTTCGCGAGTGGTTCTCTCGCTATGGTCTGGTCACAGTTTTTGTACCTTGCATCTCCGTGATCCCGATGCCGCTCAAGGCCTTCGTTGCCTGCGCTGGGGTGCTCGGCATCCGGCCGCTGCACTTCGCCATCACAATTCTGGTCGCACGCATCCCTCGTTATTTTTTTCTCGCCTGGTTAGGTCAACAGATGGGCGAGAACGCACTGGGCTGGATCAAGGCCCACACGTTGCATTTCGCATTAGGCCTGGCAACAATGGGCCTGATCCTGTTTCTGTTGGCTCGTGCCGCCAATCAGCCACGTGAAACGGCTAGCGCGACAAACTGAAGCGGACTTCGATCGGAGCCTCAACTTCAACAGGTTGGCCGTTTAGCAGCGTCGGGCTGTAAACCCACTGGCTCACCGCATCGAAGGCCGTGACCATGCTGTCGGCGCGCCCCAGCAAGGGTTCGACGTCGGCGCTGGACAGGTCTTCGCGTGCGTTCAGATGCTCGATGGCGGTTTCCAGCCGGTGGGCCATTTCGCCCAGTCGCATCGCGCCGGCCAGCCGCGCACCGCCCTTGAAGGTGTGCAGCGTGCGCATGCAGGCTTCGGCCGCACCGGGGTCGTGCGGCCGGTGGCTCCAGTCGCGCAGGCGTTGCTGCAACTGCGGCAACAGCTCGTCCGCCTCTTCTTCGAAGATCGGGAACAACTCGGCGTCGACGACATCGACCGAATCGATGTCGTCGTCGTCGTCAAAGGCATCGGCACGGGCGCGCACCGAAGAGCCGGCCTGCGTGCCGACATCATCCAGTGCCGTGAAGGCCGGCGCGAACAGCGGTACCGCGGCGGGCTGCGGCGGCGCAGCCGCCTCGAAGGCCGCGGGCGCCGCGAACGGGTCGGCAGCCAGCGGCAGGTCCGGTACATCCGGCAGTGCGGGCGGCGTGGG
>ENA-ORBV01010512-ORBV01010512.1-microbial-mat-metagenome-genome-assembly--contig:-NODE-10512-length-14789-cov-6.154432_pt1 | contig 14789 bp, 13 predicted proteins | sample MGYA00237777_ERZ505514 | MGnify/ENA primary metagenome ERZ505514 (study PRJEB26160, sample SAMN06269048) | microbial mat metagenome | isolation source: Oligotrophic lake microbial mat | place... | reverse complement strand
AAATTGGACTATTTCAGCACGGATGAAGACAGTTTCGATCTGCAAGACGAGAACAGCAGGAGCAGGACAATTGAGCGAAAGAAGGTCAAGGAGCTTCACGACCGCAACCCAAAAGCGGTAACTTCTTTTGCCAGCCCAACAAGCAATGCTGAGGAACCCATCCGATCGTAAACGAATAATTGTTGCACGAAACGCACCCATCGTCAATCGGCAGCACCCATGCAAGCAAGCAAGCAGGCATGCAGCAGCAAAGCTTCACCACCCCGTCTTTCTCTTCCACATAACTTGACTTGGTTGTGAGCAATCCTTGTTTGGTACGTCTCGCACTCATACACTCGACTGCTCTGAAGCAATCCAGCAGCACTATCTCTGATACAAGGCTGAGGAAACATAACATAGCTAACTTTTTTGCCTTGCACTTTGAACTCAACAGGAATTTTATTTACTTTTGATTGAAAGCAGAAACTATGGCGTGAGTAAACCCGGGAAAAATTGTGCCTTCTGTCTTGGTCCCGCTGTTCGAGACAATCCGCTGAATTTTCTCTCACCCTCCTCTTGATACTTGATTTCATTTGAAACTAATCACAGTAAGGACGCTGAAATGAAAGATGCCATCCTCGGCGGTGGAGCGAAGAAGCGCAGTCCCAACCGTTTGATTGTGGATGACGCAACGAACGACGACAATTCCGTGATCAGTCTCTCTCCCGGAAAGATGGAGCAGCTCGAATTATTCCGTGGTGACACCGTTTTGATCAAGGGAAAGAAAGGAAAGGACACAGTCTGTATTGTTCTCGCGGATGAAACCTGTGATGACGCAAATGTCCGCATGAACAAAGTCGTTCGTAAAAATCTCCGTGTCCGCCTTAGCGATGTTGTTACCGTCACCAGTTGCGGTGATGTCCCCTACGGCAAGCGCATCCACATCCTTCCCTTGGATGATACCATTGAAGGTGTGAGTGGAAATCTCTTCGATGTCTACCTCAAACCCTATTTTTTGGAGGCCTACCGTCCCGTCAAGAAGGGAGATTTGTTTTTGGTTCGTTCCGCCATGCACCCTGTCGAGTTTAAGGTGGTCGAGACCGACCCCTCTCCCTACTGTATTGTCGCCCCCGATACCGTCATTCACTGCGAAGGTGATCCCGTCAAACGTGAGGACGAGGAGAAGCTCGACGATGTCGGCTACGATGATGTTGGAGGTTGCCGCAAGCAAATGGCTCAAATTCGTGAAATGATTGAACTTCCCCTTCGTCATCCTACGCTTTTCAAGACTCTAGGAGTCAAGCCCCCCCGTGGTGTCCTCCTCTACGGACCACCTGGGTCTGGAAAGACGTTGATTGCACGCGCAGTTGCCAACGAAACGGGTGCCTTTTTCTTCCTCATCAACGGTCCCGAAATTATGTCGAAAATGGCCGGAGAAAGTGAATCCAACTTGCGTAAGGCATTCGAGGAGGCAGAGAAAAATGCCCCCGCCATTATTTTCATCGATGAGATTGATTCCATTGCCCCAAAGCGTGAAAAGACAAACGGAGAAGTCGAGCGTCGTATTGTCAGTCAAATGTTGACGCTCATGGACGGTTTGAAGCAGCGCGCCAGTGTCGTTGTGATTGGAGCCACGAATCGGCCCAATGCCATCGATCCAGCCCTTCGTCGTTTTGGGCGTTTTGATCGTGAAATCGATATTGGAGTTCCCGATGAGAATGGTCGTTTGGAAGTCTTCCGAATCCACACTCGTAACATGAAGCTCGACGATGATGTCGATCCAGAGGCTGTTGCCCGTGAGACTCATGGTTTTGTTGGAGCCGATATTGCTGCGCTCTGTACCGAGGCCGCTATGCAGTGCATCCGCGAAAAGATGGATTTGATTGATATTGAAGACGAAACGATTGATGCGGAAATTCTTGACTCCATGGCTGTCAACCAGGACCACTTCCGTCATGCTCTTGGACAGTCCAATCCATCCAGTCTTCGTGAGACTGTTGTCGAGGTCCCCAACATTTCCTGGGAAGATATTGGAGGATTGGAAGAAGTCAAGGTAATTAGTCGTGCAAAATATTGTTTTTGACACCTTTGTGGGATTTTTTTGTAATATACGATGTTGCTCACACTTTTAAATTGTTTTGAAATGTATTATAGCGCGACCTCAAGGAACTTGTCCAGTATCCAGTCGAGCACCCCGAGAAGTTCGAGAAATTCGGTATGAGTCCCAGCAAGGGAGTTCTATTTTATGGTCCACCCGGTTGCGGTAAGACTTTGATGGCCAAGGCTGTCGCCAATGAGTGCCAAGCCAATTTCATTTCTGTCAAGGGGCCTGAGCTTCTTACCATGTGGTTTGGTGAGAGTGAAGCCAACGTCCGTGACGTCTTTGAAAAAGCTCGTCAGGCAGCTCCCTGTGTTCTCTTCTTCGATGAGTTGGATTCGATTGCCCAGCAGCGTGGTGGAAACAGCGGTGACGGTGGTGGTGCCGCCGATCGTGTGATGAATCAATTGTTGACGGAGATGGACGGTGTCGGTGCCAAGAAGAACGTTTTCATCATCGGCGCAACCAACAGACCCGATATCATCGATACGGCTCTTATGCGTCCTGGTCGGTTGGATCAGCTCATCTACATCCCCATGCCTGACTTCGAAAGTCGTTTGTCCATTCTTCGTGCTACCCTTCGTAAGAGTCCCGTGTCGAAGGAGGTTGATCTCAATTACCTTGCTTCGCAAACCGACAAGTTCACGGGTGCCGATCTCACGGAGATTTGTCAGTCGGCTTGTAAGTTGGCAATCCGAGAAGAGATCGAACGCGACATTGAACGTGTGCGCATCAAGCAGGAATCCGGGGAGGAGATGGAGGACGAAGATGAAGACGAGGAGGAGGATTTGATGCCTGAAATTCTTCCAAAACATTTTGAGTCTGCGGTCCGCCAGGCTCGTCGGTCAGTCTCTGACAGAGACTTGGCACAATACGCTTCGTTCGCCCAGACTCTCTCGCAGTCGCGAGCTGCTGTTTCGGGAGCCTCTGGCGGCAGTCTTGCCACCTTTGCCTTCCCCGAAGCAGGCGGCAGCGGGGCTGCAGGCGCTGCGGCCGCTGATGATGATGAGGACGAGGAAGATCTCTACAGTTAGATCTTTCGCATTCGTCGGGATAATTCAATGTGTACTTGAGCAAGAAAAAGAAAGAGAAAAATGCTTTATGTTTTCTAGAAAGCAACATAAGAAGTTTTTACGCAAATAAAAACCAAACTAATTCGAACCTTTTCATTTAAATAGTGTACTATGCAACTATCATCTTTTATATTGTACGTTGGCGTTGCCCAGGAGGAGCGACGGGGCTGATGAATTTTGGTAATAGATAATTCTCATGATAAAAAGTTTACTACCGGCACCTGGTACCATATTTTCGATCTCGAAGACAATAGCGACAGTCAATAGTAGCCCTCCTATCAAGACAGACAGCGTTGGAACACCATGTCATAGGAACGATTTTTCCTAACAGCCGAGCCAGCAGCGACAGCGAGTCAACCAACACCGACAAGCCCAACTGTTAGTGGCCTTTTTGTCGAAAGATGACAACGCGCTTTACTGGAGCGGCGTCATGCCACCGGCAACACTCGACTCGTCAACATCCTTGTCGATATCTCGCCAACCTAAAAATATATAAACCTTATCAGCACAAACGCTTCAAATAAAATTCACAAAACAAAAGATATAAACTCACCAATAGGAAACTCTCTCGCCCAGTACAGTGGTTGGACAGATTGATACGTCCTCATAGAATGCTTCATGCCCAACGGAACGTAGAAATAGCTCTCAAGGTCCCCGGTGTCGTAACCCGGTTGCTTCGTCTTTTGAGTGTGGTAACCACGCAGTCGATTGATGTATCCGGTGAATGTTGAATAGAATGTCCCAACAAACACCTTCCCTCGAGATGCAATTAGCTGGTCTAGCATACCATAATAATTAGAATTCAGGCCTTCTATCAAGGGCGGGTTGCTGTCCAGAAAGTAGACTTTGTAATGCTTTGCAAATATGTCAAAAAAGCTACGCACTTTTTCGTCTGTCGCAATGTAAAGCGTAGCGCCTTCGGGTATCACGTCGCGGACATTTTCGAAAATTTGCTCCCCCGAAATTCGTGTATCTTTGTACTGAAAATCTCCTAAAGACATAAAAGGACAAAATAAGATGTTCCATGAGTTGTGAGACTGAAATCGATGCAAGAAGGCAACCAAAGAAGGGATCGTTCTATGAGATTTGGAGCTCCGTACCTCTGCGAATATGCATGGTATAAAATTCACCGTTTGGATCACCAAAGGTTTGTGCTTTCATACGAAGGAAGTTGACCACTTTAGCGGCATGACATTGCAGCTGATCGATATATCGTAGATGATCCCTTACAAAGCGTTTCGTCCAGAGATCGTGATGCCAATCCTCGTAGAATATAAAGGAATAAAAATGAGCCAGCATTCTTGCCCCGGAATCATTGTCGCCCATGGCGTGAACGAATTTGGCTTCTTGGTACGACGTGTCATACAAGCAGAGTTTCTCCCTTGAACCAAGCAATTCCAGGATTCGATCTGCAGCTGATGCATCCACGGGTGTTGGATTGCCACTGTATTGATTGACTCGCTGTCGCCATTCACCACTTATTTTGGATTTGGCCTCCTCAAAGATGGATTTTAAACTTTCTGCTCCTGCCTCTCCTGGCTCCTTGGGAAAGCCAGCTATACATTTCTCCCAATTCCAGTCAATTGTTTTGGTAACGGTGCGCAACCAAGGGAAAATGCCATTTTTGTGCGATTCATAATTAGCTTGCCCATTCCAATTGGTCCGATTGTCTGGCGGATAGCTGACTTCTCCAGTTTTCTTATCTCGCATATTGCCAGTGATGGCTTCTCGTTTCAAAAACTCTTCCAACGTAATGACTTCCAGAGCTTTGTGCTCTAGCTCCACGCTATCAAAATGAAAGAAATCTTTAAAGGTGAACCTGTTCTTTTGTCCCTTGTCTGTTTTCTGTAGCAAATACAACTGCTGCTCGGGGGGTATCACCAGTGTACGACCCATGGCCAAGGCCATTGTCACAGCCGTTTCCATGGCCATGCGAATATTATTCTGTTTTTGGTTTTGTATGATTTATTGGATGAGCCCACAATTTGTTCCACAAAAAATAAAAGGTATCGCAAAAATCAAAGAAAGGACCATTCCAATCCAACTTACCCTTTTAAATTAGAGAAAAAAAATCGCAAGCAGGGAAGAGTGAGAAACCACCAAAATGAAAACTGCACACTGCCTTGAAACTTTTATTGATTCGTACCATCCTCCTTCATCAGGTTCAAACGTCAAATATTTGACTTCTGGACCAACTCTTTTATAGGGACTTTCAAAATTGGCATCCTTTGGAATATCTTTCCAATATACCATTTCATTCGAGGCACTGGCTGCCGGGCCTCGAAATTCTCTGCAAGAGAGCCCTGCTACTTTGTGGTGATTCAGCGCCACTGATGATTCGCCTGATTTTGGCCACTTTTCTTCTGCGGATCTGACAAAAATTTCACCGTTTTGTTGTTGGTCATTGGTAGTAATGGCTGCCAACGGAATGAATTCTTGTTGTGACGACGTGCTGCCACTACTTACAACACTATTCTTACTTTCCAGGTTGGCGGGCGCCATCAAGAGAGTAGACGAATCATACGCTCCTTGATTCAGGACAAAGAGGTTAAGAAACACAGCGCAACAAATCCCCAAAACGATCGTGACGGCCACTTGGAAGATTCCCGATGTTCGGCATCGGCTTGCCGAACGATTTTTGGTGATTCTCGGCATGGTATCCTAGCTGTTGGTTTCTTCGCTCTATTGATCTACGAAGAAGAGTGTCATACAGCCTTTCTCATTCAGCAGAGTGGTGGGGATCCTTTTCTTGCAATTACTCAGACACAAATGCTGGCTAGCTACTGTACTAGTAGCTAGTAGTATTAGCTAATAGTTCCTAAAGTCGGTCTTGCTTGATCCATCCCCCCGAAAACTTTCGTTACGTTCAGTTGGTCATCATCATCGGTCATGCAGGACTGGCGGTCCGCGAATAAAACAATGACCAGATTGATTCACGCCCATCCAAGACTGAATCGGACATTTTTTCACTTGCTTGTGACGTCAGTCGCCACTAAAGATAGAGATAGCACCACAGCACACAACAACGGCGACGAACGAAGATATGTTGATACAGCAACTGTGTAAAGATTGACAATCGCCTCAAGTCAATCAGCTTTGAAGCCCATTGCAACGTAGTGACTACTATCTAGTAGATAGAGCCCCATCAATCGCAAGCTTCGAATCAATCTTCTCAGACACACTACACGCGTTGATATTCGAATGGTCATGGTCTGTCTTGCATTGGCATCCAAAGCATCCGAGTCACGACGAAAACTTTGTCACATTCTTTTTTGGTTGGCCATTTGTTGTGCTGTTGCCACTACGGCTGAGACTCGCACCAGCACACCCCCTGTTGGCACCAGCCCAACCACTCATCAACAACCATCCACGCCACAACAACAATCAAGTCGTGGTTGGTTCTTCAAACTCCGAGACAAGGTCATGGGAAATACGAGTATTGGACGAGCCATGACGTACAGCATTTCCAAACAAGAAGCTAAGGCCATTGCCGTGCTCGACTTTCAAGGCACGCCACTGTCTTGGTTTTCATTGGATGATCCCGTCATGGGAGGTCGGAGTGAAACGACGCATTTTGTCAGTGACGACAACATACTCCATTTTGATGGGACGGTTAATACCAACGGTGGTGGCTTTACGTCGATTCGAGCCAAATTGTCAGAGGGTTTACTAACTCCGCAACAAAGGGGACTGAAAATTCAATATCGAGGAGATGGAAAGACCTACAAAGTACTCTTATCCAATGGAGACCGAGGGGGTCCCTTTTCAAGAGTCCCGAGTTGGCAAGCTGATTTACCTACCATCAAACACGACGACAGCAACAATAACGACCACTGGGATGAAGCCGTGATACCCTTTGACAAACTTGTACCAGCTTTTGGCGGCGGTCCTCGGTCGCAACCTTCTGAAGACGGCAAGAAACAATACAAATTTGATCCATCCGAAATGAAAGAGATCGGATTCATGCTCTCCCTGAGATTGAGTGATGGTAGTCCCAATCCTCCCGAAACGTTTGGAACGGGAATCTTTCCCTTTTCATTGCTGGTCAAATCGATCTTGGCGGTGTAATAAACATCCAAAAGCGACATAGAACGAAACGTTCATCGACGCGTCGCCAGTGAGAGGTCGTCGCGTCTCGTGTGGGGGGTCGCAGGCAGCAAAATAGAAATGGAAAATAAAGTTCAAAGCACCGCGTACATGCACTGCTGCAATACAGTTGATGTCTCCATCACCCCCCACAATTTGGGACCCAGTTGTGATGGTGACAGTCTGTGCGGCCACCATTTAGATACCGGCATAGCTTGAAGCAAGACTAATAGCCCAGTTTCCTCTAAATTTAGAAACTTTATTGTCATTGGAAGTACTAGGGTGCTAGGTAGAAATATGAATAGCTGAATGGGGCACCTGCCTAAATTTTTCTTGACAAGCTAGTAGAGAGGATACAAGCTATAACCCTTTCTTCCCATTTCACACACCAAACAAGATGAAGCTTTTGAAGTAGTGATTCGAGGATGCCATGATTGCCCTGTTTTTTTGGTCGAGTTGGATGATGAGACCGTTCCGTTGAACGGCACTAGCAGTTGAATTCTGACTCCAAAGTTATTGAATAGAACACTGCATTTCATGGGAATGACAATGGTTTCAATAAAGTGCTCCCACCTTGAAAAGATTGGCTTATTCTTGCCTGGCAAAATGTGATAGCCATTTTCCTCCAAGGCATACTCACCTGCCAAAATGATAAAAACTTCTCAGAAGCACATGCATATTGGTCACAACACTAGTCAGCACTCCATCACCTTCGTTTTCAGAATTAATTGGATTCATGATCATCCAGCAAGTGGTCATACTGCATTAGACTAGCTAGTAGTAGTCTAACACTACTAATTACAAGTCTACTAGGTCTACCAGCGCAACACCAAAATTAATAATAATATCAAATAATAAGGATATACTAACGAGTGAGTGCGCGTCTCCAGTTTGAATTTTCAGTTCAAATTAAAAGCCAATACGAGCCGATCGCCCGGCTTTCCACTCCTAAACGTCAACGGCTTTGGGCATCTCACATCCCAATGAATTTCGAATGAATGAACCAGGTGAATTCGTCCACCGATGCACATACTCGCAGTACTAGTACTATAATTATATACTGTTGTTGACTTAAATTTGAATGTATTTGACTGCTCATCAACAAGAGTTTTGACTTTTGACATAGAGTCGAGAAGACTAATAGCTCTGGGGACTACAGCTTGTCCTAGAAGGCAGTGGCAACTATCAGTTATTCGCATCTTGACATTGTGCACAACAAAACCGCTGTATATACAGGCATTGCATCCTCCTCCTCCTTCCTCCAATCTCGAGTCGTCTCTTTGAATGGCTTCTTCCGTTACTAGCAGGCATTAGAACCCATTCATCCTTCACGATACTCTAGCTTAGTGCTCTCTATGCATTCGACTACAAATCTGAACAATAGCTCTCTGTCTCTGGAGATTAAAAAAAAGCATTATCGAGAGTTGCTCCAGCTCCACAATCCACCTTACTACGACGACACTGTCAACTACAGCACAAAAACTGACCGCACCCTTGACACCACCATGAGTGATGCAGGCTTCAGTGTGCTGAGCACGGATAGCCTGGACGTTAGGAGCAAGATTGCTTCCTTTGAGGCCTTCAACGAGGGTGTCAGAAGCGGGGGCGAATCGCCTTGTGGCAGCCCTGATCGTCGCAGCAATGCTGGTCTCGGCAGTCCAGCCCGTTCGGCAGCAGGCAGCTCCTCTGGGAAGCTCCAACGATCCTTTCTTTCCACCGAGGAGGAAGTGGAGCCTCGGCCAATAGAGTCTACCACAAGTGTGGCAAGTCAGAATCGAAAAAGCCGTCTCCAACGTGCCACACGACAGCCTCAACCAGAACCAGGCAGCTTAATGCAGAAGAGACTCGCCGCGAAGCAACAACGACTGGCATCTCTTCAGCATCCCTCGGCTCAACAAAAACAGAAACGAGATCAAGATCAGCAGCAGCAACAACAACAACGCAGGGAACAGCGACAACCCTCCTCTCGAAATGTGGGCAGCCCAAGCCGTGGTCACAGCCCTACGACCAAAAATAACAAAACACTCACGTCACCATCCTCTTTGAGCAATACTCGTGCATCACCATCACATAATAGAAACACGGATAACTATTCGCCATCATCTGGGTCACAACAAAATCGCAATAAACACAGCAGCTCTCCCAATATGATGAGAGCAGCCGCTGCTGCCAATCAACACAGGGCGAACAACTATGCCAATAACTACACTAGCAACAGCAGCGGTGGTGGAAACAGCAGCAGCAACAATGATGGGGCTTACCAAAACCATCAACACGAACAGCTTAAAGCAAATGCCTCTTCTGATTCAAAAGGCTCCTTGTCTCGATTTCATAAGCTCAAGATGAAAGGAATGGATCATGCTAGGTTGAACCAAAAACGAAAGCAGGCCGCGCAAAAGACCAACGACACCCAAGATCGTGGTCATCAACAGCAGAGACAGACTTCACCCTACAACAGTTCATCCACATCGCGACAGCCACAACAACAAATGCCGCAGCAAAGTCCGCATCGTGGCCATATCGATGAACAGCCAGCACAGCAGCATCATCCGATCAAAAGTCAAGATTCGCCAGATCAGCAACTAACGGATGACGACGCCACTTTGACCAGCGTGGCTCGCATATTGGATCAAGAGCAAGCTTTTTCACAAACTTCAGGAAGTCGAAATGGCAGCATAACTCACCAACAAAACAGCAATCCGGGCACACCCTCCAATGGCATTCCTGGAAAGCCCCCGCTTCTCTGGTCAGGAGGTGAAGAAAAGAGCGATAAGATACTACTCGAGCACCACCATCAGCAACAAAATGATCAGATTTATCCACGACCAAGCTCCTCCTCTGAGTTTGAGGCAACTGAAATTGGTCGACGTAGGGGCAATGGTACTAGTCAAAATAATCCATTTAGCAAGAGCAGTGGAGCTGAATCCAATACCCCATCCCCCCAACAGCAGTCACGACAGACAAATGCCCAGCATCAACAGCAGCAATATTGGCAGCAGCCATATCCAAATTATCAACAGCAACCAATGGGAGGTGGTGGGAGCTATTATCAAACTTCCTCGCAGTCACCTTCGCACAATTATCGGCAGCAGCAACAGTACTCGCCTCACCATCATCACCAAGGTGGCATGATGTCGTCTTCGCCTCAGGACCGTCTGCGCCGTAGTAATGGTTCCTATCCGAACAACGGTGGCGGCGGAAATCAACCGTATTACCAGTCGTCGGCTGGTGCTCGCATGGACGACGACGAACGCACTTTCGATTATGGTGTCCGAGATGATGATGATGACAGCCAAGGTAGCACAACCTTCCAACAGCAGCTCTTGGAGGCGGAACGTAAAGCGCGCGAGCAAAGCCACTTGTCCGAGGGCAACAACACTACGGCAAGCATGAGTCAGCAATCGATCGATTCATTGTCAGGACGGCGGGGAAAGAATGGTCGTAACAACAAGAAAGAGCCGTCTCTTTTGAAGACAGGTAATCCGATGGACCAATATCGTCAAAACATGGAGAACCCAGCCTTCAAGACAGCAGCGGGGGTGATTGGAGCTGCAACTGTAGGATGCCTTATGATTGGCCCAGTGGGAATGATTGTGGGAGCTGCTGCCGTAGGGATCGGTATTGGATTTTCTCAAATACCGCAAGAACAAAGGACTAACATGGCGGAGAAGGCGACGGAAACCATGAACAAAGTCCATGAGCAAGCTCTTTCGGCAAGTGAGGTCTTATCGAACAGCTGCGCTGCCACGTATAAAGACTCTGGTATAGCTGATCACATTCCCGAGGAAATGAACAAGTTTTGTGCAGTCTCCGAGGATGATGTCGATCCCGTCGACATGATTTCCCCCGACATTAAGAGCGAGGACTCAGAGGCTGTGCGGCTCGATCAAGCCCCTTGCGGAGGAGGTGTTGGTGGAGAACTCCCCATGCTGATGAACCAAGAAGCAAGGAAACCGTCTTCTCCAAACCAAACACGCAGCCTGCGTAACAAGAAAGTGGCATGCTTGCGTCATGGTAAGTGCTCGATTGAACCTTGGTGTGTTGCCGCCCTGATCTTCTTTTTTGTTGCCTTGCGTTGACTAAAAAACATTCTTCTTGACCTCTGTCCATTGCAGTTCGGATCATCCCTGTATCACAGATCCATGGTTTAGATCCACAACAGCAGCCACGAGCGTGGCTCGATGTATTGGCTAGTGCCGACACATCAGGCGACGAAAAAACTGAAGCCATGGAAGAAATTTTGATTCTAGCAAAGGATAAGCAACGTGCTAGAATATTTTTGGAAGTGAGTACCAATATGTTTGTCGTCTCGCAGCTGTTGATATTTTCTTGCCTAGCCTAACGTGTTATCGTGATTCATGTGCTCTTGTTTCATCATCCTGTAGGAGGGAATTCTGGACTCTGTCATGTGGATTCTAAGTCGCTATTTTGAAAAGTACAACCGACGTCAAACTGACGAATGGAGCAACCCTGAGATCACAGGCGAAGAAAGAGTTGCTGCACGACTGGCTGCAACCTGTTGTGTGACTCTGGGGAAAGCACACTGTGCTGCGATCCACACCGAGGGCGATTTGTTGTTGATGAGTCTCTACGAAAGAGGCACTGTACCAGAAGAGCGCCAGCTTGCACAGATGCTCTACGAAGTACCCCATCACGCCCGGGTAACCAAAACCAATGACCCCACTGTAGTAGATCCTAGTATGGAGGTTTTCGCGCTGAAACAGTTGACCTTGCCTCAAGCGGAAGAATTGGCGAAATCAATCAAATTGTTGGCCGACGGAAAGTACCAATAATAGCTGTCATCTTTGTGTAACTTTATAACATAATACAGTACATTGAGTGTACTTCATTCTATTGATTGAGAATTTCTCCAACATTTTTTTTCTGCGTGGTTATGGAGAGTACCACCGCGGCACTCCAGTTTCGTAATTATCACCATCATCGGACTTTTGTTCCTGCTACTGTAAGGTAGAACTTGAGTGTGTGTGTTTTTTTTAATTAATAATTAAATGTAATTAAAGTGTTACCGCTATTAGTAAATCAAGCTAAAACCGTCAATTTAGAGTCCTTGACAAAAAGAGAGCAGCAGTATTCGCGAGAAACTGAAAAATGAACCGAAAATTCATATCACAACAAAGATACTTGAACATGAATAATAAAAAGTCAGCGAGTCCAGGCAGGAAATGAAGCTCGTGCATGTGCATTCCTACAAGCTCAACCAAAACCATTCTAGACCTTGACCTCTTCTTGGTCCGAGGGTTCCTTGGGCTCGGCCTCGGCTTCTGGGACCTGGACGCTCGTTTTCCTGTGTCCACTTCGGCTGAGGTTCAAGGCATCCACGGCAGTATCATTAGTGGGTTGCATGTCGTAGGCGAATCCCTTATGGCGACTGATGTCCATGCCGACCTCTTCCTCCAAAGGATCAATGCGCAAGCATCCCATAATATTGAGGATGTAAAAGTAGGTGCCCATGAGGACCGAAGTCCATCCAAAGATCCACATAACAGCAAGGAGCTGAATTCCAAGCAAGGTTCCATTGCCGGATCCGCGTCCCCATTCGTAGAACCATCCAATGTGCTCCGTCATACCATAGGCAGCTTCCAAGCGAGCCTCGTTGGTGAAAAGACCAGTGGCAATGACACCCCACATACCGCCAACCATGTGCACGGGGATGGCGTCAACGGCATCATCAATGCGGAGCCTGACCAAGAGGAAAGAACCGGCCAAGTAGAACCATCCACAGAAGACTCCAATGACAACAGCGGCCCATGGCTCGACAGTAGCGCATCCAGCAGTGATACCGACCAATCCAGTGAGGCATCCATTCATGGTGTATCCCAAGTCGTAGGTTGCAATACCCGTCTTTCGCCAGTCGATGAAAGTGGAGGTGAACATGGCCGAGACAGCACCGGCGCAGGCACTCAGGGTGGTGTTGACCGCGACGAGGGATGCCACACTTCCGTGTTCGAAGGAACTGATGTAAAGAGTGCTACCGGGGTTGAATCCGTACCATCCGAACCACAAGCAGAAGGTTCCAAGGAATTGAAGGGAAACGGAATGGGGTGCGAAATCGTTGGGTTCTTCCAGAGGATTTCCGTCCATGTCATGGAAACGTCCACGGCGAGGACCAAGAATAATGGCGGCGACCAAGGCGCAGACACCTCCGGTCATGTGCACGGGTCCACTGCCAGCAAGATCAATGGCACCCGATCCCCAGAGTGGATCAGCATTAATGGCGGAAAGGAAGCCGTTGGCTGACCAGAAGGAATGGGCGATGACAGGGTAGACAAATCCCACAAGGAAGGTGGAATAAAAGAGGTAGGCTTTCTGTGGTGTGAAAAAAGGGAAATAAAATTCAAGCGTTAAAAAAACGAAAATAAAAATAATAAACTCCTCAAAAGCTTGATTTTTTTTCCCTGAGCGAGTAACTTACCATTTGGGTCCTCTCGGCAATGGTTCCCGCCACAATGGAAGAAAGGGCACAAGCAAAGGCAAACTGGAAGAACCAGTTGTGGAATTCAATATCGCCAGAGGCAAGGAAGAATCCACTGTTTCCAATAAAAGTCGTTCCTTTGCTAGCATCATCCCCACCATAGGCAAAGGCATATCCAACGGCCCAAAAGGCCAATCCTCCACCACAGGAATCCAACAAGTTCCAAAGAAGAACGTTCTTGGCATTCTTGGCGCGAATGGAACCGGCACAAAGCATGGCAAATCCAGTTTGCATAAAGTACACGAGGGCACCTGTTTTCAAAAATAAATGAATTGTATTTTGTGGTTGCTGTGAGTTGAGTCATCAGCTGGAAATTGAATTTTAATGAAAGACCCTCGATGAAAACAATTAATTTACCTGCAAAGATCAAGTAGAAGGTATCCACACCAGCAGCAAGACTGCCTGTGGCTTGATCGCGAGACTGCGGGTGACGAATAATTGCGAGAGAGAGGAAAGATGTGTGAGATTAGGATCGGGTGTCGGAATTTCCTTCATGGCCAAACGGGACGACAAGAACAAAGAATTATTTGGAACATGTAAACCGTACCTCATCATGAGCGTCGGAAATACACTCGAGCAATCCAGCGACGTTGGATGCTGCATCGAACTGAGTCGCACAGACTTGAAAGATGGAATTCTCTATCACGGCCATAGTGGAGAATATCTCTTGATGGTTTTTGTTTTGAGACGCAATTCAAATCGATTTTGTTTTTATGAGACCAACCAAAATATTGGAAGATTAATTTTCGCACCAGGCAAAAATTTCGAAGACAAGAAAAGGATATCTTTTTGGCTTATTATGGTTGAAAGTCTTGCTATTGGATGGATGGGAAAGTGCAGCTCAATTCGATCTCCAAACAAGGAAGAGAAGTATCTTTCGCGAACCGATACCTATTCACCGCGATCAAACCTTCGCAAGGCGCCACCTGAGACAGGTGTACCGAACCAGCATATGTTTGTGTTCTTTCATTCTCAAGGCCCTCCAATTATACCTGTCTCTTATACACATCTCCGAGCCCACGAGACTAAGGCGAATCTCGTATGCCGTCTTCTGCTTGAA
>ENA-ORBV01010511-ORBV01010511.1-microbial-mat-metagenome-genome-assembly--contig:-NODE-10511-length-14789-cov-12.580275_pt1 | contig 14789 bp, 11 predicted proteins | sample MGYA00237777_ERZ505514 | MGnify/ENA primary metagenome ERZ505514 (study PRJEB26160, sample SAMN06269048) | microbial mat metagenome | isolation source: Oligotrophic lake microbial mat | place... | reverse complement strand
GTGTAGGGAGGTGTGGCCGGCGTGGCGGGCGGAACAGGCGGGAGGATCTGCGCAGCGGCGGAGCCGGCGAGGGAGATCGCGGCGAGGAGTGCGGGGAAGAGCTTTGTGGGAAACATCGGCGGTCCTTGTGGCTGTGCGCGGGTGGGGGAACTCTATTCAGACCAGCGGGACAGGGTGCCGGGGAGTCGGGTGGCTGAAGCCTCGGGTCGGGGAAGCCCGTTACGGCCGAAAACACGCCCTTAATGTAAGGGGCACGAGGCCCGGATAACGAAATCCCGCGGGACGGAAGGGGATGAATCCCTACGGTGTCAACCCGAAGAATGCCGATCCCCTACCATGCTGGTCGGCGCGATAGCGGGCGGGTGAGAAGGGCGATGCGATGGCTCGAAAGACAAGTAGACTGAAAAAGCCGAAGCGCGTCACCAAGGACTCGCCAGAAACGGCGATCGTTCGTCGTGTAATCGGAACGAAGGCAAAGCCGGCAAAGACAGTGCGGTTCGACTACCTGAAAAGCCCTGCATTTCGTGTCATCCACGCCGACGGATTTCACGGTGGCCTCACTCCGCACGGTAAGATCCACATGGCGGTATTCAGCGAAAGAAAACCTATCGCGCGATCGGAGACATATTCAGTATCAAAGGACGGTGGTCTTGGTCCGATGCAGTATCGCTTGGAACGAGACGCATTCGTTCGAGAGGTAGAGGCGTCCATCGTGATGGACTTGGACAAGGCAATAGCGCTTCGTGGGTGGCTCGATGCGATGTTCAAGCAATTTACCGATCTCCAGGCGAGCGCAAAACTCCGCAAGAAGGCATAGGTCATGGATTACGCCCTAAACTCCCCCACATCGACACCGACGGTTGGTCTAGACCAAGCTGTTGCAAGTTTGCCGAGCATTCATAGCCTTCGGAGCCGGACGCAAAAGCGAGCTGTCGCACACAGCCGAGCGGCATTCACGACCACGACCGGTTTTGCAGCTCTCGCCAACACGTGGGAGCGAGAGACACGCAATGTGTCGTGCTTAGACGAAAAGGTCTCGCACTGGGCATATCGCCAGATCGTTAATATGGGTCCGAGCGTGATCCCCGAGATCATTGACCGCATGCAGATCTTCGGAGGCTTTTGGTTTCCTGCTCTGGAGGAACTGGCGGAATGGAACCCAATTCCTGAAGAGCATTACGGTGACATGAAGAAGATGAGGGAGGCGTGGGTACGCTGGGAGAAATCTCCTAATGCAGCACCGTATCGAAGACCCCGATATCTTCTTCCGGCAGTTTCCGAAACTGCCTAGAAACCTAAGGCCAAGCAGCGAGGCCACCGAGAAGTACATTTGCTTTTCTCTTGCGGTGGGCGACACGAAACGCATTTGGTCGCCGTGCAAGTATGCCTATTGGCTACCCGGCGTGCCGCGGAGCCGATCGGTGTCCTCGTTTGTCAAGCTGTTTACCGCTCTCGGCTATGTGAAGTGTGCCGATGGTGTGTTTGAGCGTGGAGTCCGCAAGATAGCGATATTCTCATGCGGCGGGCAGGTGAAGCACGTGGCCGTACAGCCGCCTGGCCGCGACGGCAAGTGGCACAGTAAAATGGGCGGCAACGTCAACATCATGCACACGCTTGCAGAGATTAGTGGCGATTTCTATGGGTCAGTGTCACAGTTTATGCGAGAGCGTAAGCCCTCGCGGGCCGGACGGGTGCGCATCTCTGCAACTACGACTTAGTCGTACTGCGCGTAGAGCGCGTCTGCAAGAACGCCTTGCCATATGGCCTTGGCACGTACCCAAGTTACTTGACGACGGCTTCCCAATCCCCGCCGAACTTTGATTGTACCTCTGGTCCCGGTCCTGGCTTTGGTTTCATGGTTTAGCAGAATGTCGCTGCGCCCGAACTTTCAGGCGACCCTCTTCGAGGTACGCCCGACAATCGCTTGCTGCCAGCGCCCTCTCGCCGGGGTCGAGCTGCGCAATGGGCGCACGCCGGCGCGATGAGTGCGTGCGTTAGGGCGAGGCGGAGTTGGGAAGGGCGCGGCGGTAGACCAAGCGGACATCGGCGCCGAGGGGGCGGGCGCGGAGGAGCTGGTAGCGGCGGGCGTCGGCGAGTGCGGGGGCGGAGCGGCCCGCCGCGGCGGGCGCGGCGAGATCGTCGCCGAGTGCGAGCGGGCCGATGTAGATACGGAGTTCATCGGCGAGATCCTGCTCAAGCAGGCGGCCGAGGAGGCGCGGTCCGGGTTCAACCAGCACGTTGGTGGCGTCGTGCACTTTCGCGAGGCGCGAGAGGACTGCGCGGAGGTCGACTTCATCGGGGCCTGCGCCGGTTGCATCGGCGGGGAGGAGTTCGACGCCGCGGGAGGCGAGGCTTTGTGCGAGGTCGGGTTTGGCCTCCAGTGCGCGGCGAGTGGTGGCGATGGTGAGCGGCGCGAGCGAAAGAGTTTCGAGGAGCCTGCTTGCAGGGGGGAGCTCGAGGCGAGGGTCGATGATGACGCGGCGGGCGACGCGGCGGATGCGTGAGACGCCGCGGGCGGTGAGCCGCGGATCGTCGGCGAGGACCGTGCCGATGGCGGTGAGGATGCAGTCCACGCGTGCGCGGAGGCGATGGACTTCCGCGCGTGAAGCTTCGCTGGAGATCCACTGGCTTGCGCCGGTGCGGGTCGCGATGCGGCCGTCGATGGTCTGGGCCCACTTGGCGATCACCCACGGGAGATTGTGAGCGATGCGCTTGCAGAAGGGATCGCTGAGGCGTGTGGCGAGGGTGCTTGCGCTGGTGAAATCGCAGGGAATTCCGGCGGCGATAAGTTTGGCCGCGCCGCCCGAGGAGACGGGGTTGGGGTCGGGCCGCGCGCAGATGACTCGCGCGACCTTGGCGCGGATGAGGGCATCGCAGCAGGGGGGCTGCTTGCCGAAGTGGGAACAGGGCTCGAGGGTGACGTAGGCGGTTGCGCCTGCGGGGTTGTGCCCGCGGCGGGCGCAGTCGGCGAGGGCCTGGGCTTCTGCGTGCAGACCGCCGAACCGCTGGTGGTGACCGATGCCGAGAATGACGCCGCTGCGCTCCAGCACGCACCCGACCATGGGGTTGGGCTCGACATCGCCGGCTGCGCGCATCGCGCATTTGGCGGCGAGATTCAGCATGTTCCGGGGGCTGGGGGCGGTCACGCGGAAGGGTAGGGAATTAAAGGGAGCAAGGGAGCAAGGGAGCAAGGGAGCAAGGCGGGCTTGTGGACACGAATGGAGGGCGTACGGGAAAGGGGCTGTAAGGAGGGGGTGTAGCCGATAGCTTCGTGGCAGAGCGCAACAATGCGGGATCAAGGAGGCACGATGGACACACTTGTGAAGCACTTCCGCGGGTTGTTTGAGTATGAGATCGGGTGCACGCCGCTGGTACACGAGAGTCTGCGGCAGGCGCGAGACGCGATCAAGCAGAGCGGGCTGGCCGCGCTGGCCGCGCCGTATGAGCGTGCGGTGCAGGTGTGGGCGCACACTCAGGCGGCGCGGCGGATCTGGCTGCTGCGGCTGGGTGAGACGGTTGAGGGTCCGGCCGATGGGCTGTTCCCGATCTGGCCGCTGGAGAAGGCACATCGCGAGGCCAACGAGATGGACCGGGCGTGGCTGGAGTACATAGCACGGCTGGATGAAAGGGAGGTCGGGCGGGTGACGCGGTACACCTCGACTGAGGGGAAGGGGTATGACACGGATGTGCGGGACATCCTGACGCACGTGGTGAATCACTCGAGCTATCACCGGGGGCAGATCGCTTCGCTGATCGCGGCGACGGGGACGAAACCGGCGATCACGGACTTTGTGTTCTTCAGAAGGCGAGCGGTTTAAGAATTCGCGCAGGCATACTCCGGCGGGCTCGTATCCGATAGACGAGGGATTTCTTCCTCGCCTGCGGTTTGCCGTCGTCTCGGAAGGGATGCCCGTCATGATCCATGTTCGGTCAATGTTGGCGGTATTGGTCTTCGCGTTGTTCGGGTTCCCGGGAACTGCGAGCGGCCAGGTCATCGGCGCGTGCTGCATGCCGGATGGCACCTGCACGGTGCTGCCGAGGGCGCAGTGCCGCGCTCAGGTCGGAATCTTCAAGGGTGCGGGATCTGTTTGCGATGGGATTGCATGCAAGACACGCGCGGTTGGGGCGTGCTGCCTGCCGGGGGCGCGGTGTGTGGTGATTGCGCGGGCGGCGTGTAACCGGCGCGGCGGCGTGTTTGTTGGTCCGGGCGCTGGCTGTGATGCCGATATGGCGTGCCGCGAACAGATGCGGGTGCGCGAGGTGGGGGCGTGCTGTCTGCCGTTTGGCAACTGCATCCTGCGAAGCGAATCTGATTGCTTTGCGCTGGGGGGGACATTCTCGAATGTCGCTCGGCCGTGCAGGCCGCGGCTTTGCGATCCGGAGCAACTCAACGGGGCGTGCTGCCTTGCCCCGACCGGGTGCATGGTGATGAACGAGCAGGGGTGCACGGTGAGCGGGGGGACGTTCCTGGGCTCGGGAACAGCATGCGGCAATCAGGCGTGCGCGGGGGTGGTGCGGGGCGGCTCGGCGCGGCCCTGCTGCTTGGATGATGGAACGTGCATTGTCGTGTCGCTGTCCGAGTGTGCGATTGCCGGGGGCACATCGCAGACGGAGGGCAGCTCGTGCGAGCCTCCGGCGTGTCAGGCCGGCATGGGTGCGTGCTGCCTTTCAAGCGGCGGCTGCGTCATCATGAGCGGCACTGAATGCGTGGCTGATGGCGGCGTGTTCCGCGGCGCGTTCTCGTGCGGGGCGGCGGGGTGCGACATGTTGACTGGCGCGTGCTGTGGCGCGGCGGGGATCTGCATCATCACCACGCTCGCCGACTGCGTGAGCCTGAACGCGGACTTCCAGGGGCCGGGCACACCATGCGAGGCGATGACGTGTCCGTTTGACGGGCGGACAGGACCGATCGCGGCGTGCTGTCTGCCCGATGGCTCGTGCGAGCAGCTCACGGTGCTGGATTGCCTGCTCCGAGCGGGCACACACTTTGGTGAGGGCTCCAGCTGTTTGACCCACACCTGCCTCCCGGATACTGGGACTGGCGCGTGCTGCCTGACGACGGGCGGCTGCGATGTGCGGACGCGGGTGCGGTGCTTCCAAGATGGCGGATTGTTTATGGGTGTAGATAGTCTGTGCGTGGACTTCTCCTGCTCGCCGGGCATCGGCGCGTGCTGTGTCGGAGACACAAATATCTGCATGACGCTGTCGCAGGAAGATTGCGCGGCGACGGGGGGCTGGTGGATGCCGGGCGGGTCGTGCTGGCAGGGCGGGTGCATGGGCGAGGTGATTCCCTGCGACTGGAACCACGACGGCGTCGTCACCGTGGCGGACCTGACGGCGTTCCTGGCATCCTGGTTCGCAGGCGTCGGCGACTTCGATCACGACGGCGTGACCACGAATGAGGATGTCGCGCAGTTTGTTGAGTGCATGCTGCTGCATGGACCGGGATGAGCGGCCGCGAACCAGCGAAGGGGTGACATTACTGGCGGCCTGCCGCGCTTCGGCCCTTGACGGGGTTGACGACGAGGTTGTCGCGCCCGGGGATGATGATGTCGGCGATCTCGACGGCCTCGCCGAAGGATTCCAGGGCCTGGGTCACATTCACTGCGCTATCGATGACCATGCCGCGTTCCAGGTGCTCGACGGTGGGGATCGCGTCGCCGGCTACGAGGATGGTTGCGCCGCCGCCGCCAGCGCCGGGCATGGCGACAAGCACGCCGGTGAGGCCTGGGGTCACACCGTGCAGCGGAAAGATTGAGACGTGCGGCGCAAGCTCATCGGGGGCGGGGTCGCAGCGGCGCAGGATGCCGACATCGAGCTCGAGCGCGGCTTTGAGTTCGGCATCTTCGGCCGCGGCCGCTTCCTGGAGCTTTTCGACGAGCGGGACGCCGATCTGCTCGCGTTCTTCCTGGCTGATCCACCACTTGGCTTTGTCGAAGGCGAGGATGCCGCGGAAAACGTCGGGGCGGAAGCTGGTGAGAAAGACGTGGGTGACGTCGCCCGGCTTGATGCCGGCGCGCTCGAAGAGTCGTCCTGAGAGGACGCGGTCGGGGAGGCCGGGATCGATGAGGATGGTGCGGTCGCCGGAGCGGATGAGGGTGGTGGTGGCGTGGGCGGCGCGGACGGGGACTTTTTCATCCCAGAGCGGGTTGGCGGCAAGGGTGCCGATGCTGATGACACGAACTTCGGGGGCGCGGCGGGTCATGTGATCCACAGCATAGCCGTGACGTTCCGCAGCCTATCCCGCTTTCCGCATGGCGCCTGGTGCAGCGCCTAAACCTGGCGACGCGTTGATGTTCGGACCGGCCGGTTGACCGGCAGCCTGTGGGGGCACCACGATCCCTCCGGCGAACTGGAACCGGAGATCAAACTCGCCGGGCACCTTGGACTCGAACACATCGCCCGAGACGCTTTGATCCTCGGCGACGGCGATGGCCACATCGCGGCGTTTGCGCAGGTCAATCTGCGGTCCCAGCTCCGGGGGGTCTTCGTGCGGACCGCGCACCCGCCGGTAGTCCTGAGGATCGAGGATGATGTGCACCGTCGGGCGGCAGGGCTGCAGCGGGTCCCAGCCGGTGACGATGCACGTCTCGCCGTCGCTCAGCTCGACCAGCGAACCGGGCGCAAAGGCGGGAACGACGGCCAGCAGGGCCTTGAAGATCACGGGGTCAAGCTTGCCGGCGCGCACCATCGCCAGCGTGTGGTTGAGCGCGCGGACGGTCGGCGCTTTGGGCGGGCAGTGCGAGACCGAGCCGTGGCGCACCGAGCAGGGGGGGTTGCGCACGCGGTCGAACACATCGGCCATCGCGATGATCCGGGCGAAGACGTGGATCTCGCTTCCTTTGAGCGCTCGCGGCGGCCCCATGGCCCGTGGGCGCTTGGGGAAGCCTGAGCCGTCCATGCGCTGGTGGTGGTGCAGGACGGCCGATGCGGCCGTGGGCGGCACCTTGCCGCGAACCGTGTCGAATCCGAGTGCGCAGTGGCGCTGCCAGTTGATGTCGTTCTCATCCTGGGAACGCTCGAAATGTTCGACGACATCTTTTGAGAGTCGCAGCATTCCGACATCGTGGAGCATGGCGCCGACTCCGAGGCTTTCGACGTTCTGTGCGCGGCGCGGGCCGGCCCAGGGTCGCTCGGAGATGAGGTAGCCATCGAGCTTCAGGGCCATGAGCAGGCTGAGGTAACAGACGTTGGTCGAGTGCGCGACGATGGGCGATGCGACGTCTAGGACATCGCCCAGGAAGACCGCCGCGTTGGGCTCATCGAGGATCGCCTGTGCAAAGGATCGCACGGCGTCGACATAGTGCCCGAACTCCAGCTCGGCGTGCGCCTCGCCCACGACGGTGTCGAAGCACTCCGACAATCGGCCGGCCATCTGTCCGTGCTCGGCGATGATCTTCGGGCTCGCGTACTGGAGCAGGAAGTTGGTGGGTGGGTAGTGGATCCAGATGCGCCGGACGCGCATCTCGCGCATGCGGTTGATGCCGGGCTGGTCGAGCGCCGCGCCGGGTTTGAGGAGCGTGTGCTCGGGCTTGGCGGGGTGCAGCACGGGCAGCGCGAGGCGCATTCCGGGCACGGCCTGATCAATGGGCAATCTCAGCATCGGGCACCTCCCGTCGCCGCGCGCTCGAGGGTGAGCGCCGCCTCTTGATCTTCACTTCCCCGGTGAAGCCCACTCAGCAGGAGGGGAGTCGCAGGACTGGTAACGCGCCAGCCGCTTGAAGGTGTATCGGCTATGCGGCGCAGAATCATGCGCAGCATCTGGGTTATCAGGCGTGAAACGGGGCGAGAACTCCGGCAGGCGAGGCGCGCGGTGGCGCGGGGCTGGGGACGTTTGGGCGGCGGGGAAAGCGACAAAGCGAACGATGTGCTGGAACGACTACCCGGGCTGGAGCGAAGGCGACCGCATTCAGGGGAGCAGGCGGATGCGCTCGGCCAGCCGCGGCACAAGTGCTACAACCATTCTGCGCGGCGTAGTCTGCACAGGCCGCGTATCCGCATCAGGATCCTGTCGACCCGGGGCGCGGCGTGGAGTGACCCAGACATGTGGGCTGAGGAGTGCTTCGCCAAGCGTGGGCAGCCGCGCTGCGGCGGGTCCGACCGCGCCGCCTGGACCGGTATCGGGCGGTGCGCTGGAAGATTGTGTCTCGTAGGCGACGCTCGGGCCGGCGGCGAAACTCTGTGCGCCCGATGGCTGGCGAACCACCTGGCCTACACCCGGCGCTCCGCCGGCTTCGCCATCGGTGATGGCGCGAAGCTCGCTGCGATCAGGCTGGGCTTCGGCGGCACGCGCGAGATCCAACCCTGGTCGCAGGCCCACCAGCACGAACGCGGTGTCTGATGAGCGGACCGCCATGCGGGTGAGCAGCCGCGTAAACAGCAAACCTTCCTCTGTCGCGGCGATGCTTGTCGGCGGAAGGAAGGGGTTGTTCGACTCGGCGCGGCCCTCTTCATCGTGCTGGGGAAGAAGCTCGATCGTCATCATTCCGCCCTTCGCAGCGCGATCCGCGCCCGGCGCGGTGGGGGGAGCGGGGGAGATCCAGGACCGCGCGAGCAGACGGAGGCGGCCGGGCCCAAGCCGGAGACGTTCTGATTCGAGCGCGATCGTTTGGCCGCGGAGTTGATCCGGTCCGGACACGGCCTCTGTCCAGACGATGGCCTGCCCGAGCCATTGGTTCACGTTTCGCGGCGGAGCGCCGAGCGCCAGGCGGAGTGCTTCAAGCTCGACAACAGGCACGGCGAAGATCCGGATGCCGTGTGATGTGAGGAACGCAAGCGACTCAGGAGAAAGCCCGCCGGGCGCTGCGGCTTGGGTTGCATAGGGCGACAGCGCGCGCGCGAAGACCGCTTCGGATGCATCGGTGGACCATGCCACCACCTCGAGGCCCGGGTCGCCGGTGCGCGGCCAACCGCGAGCAGAGGTTACTGGGGCGGAAGCGGCGGTGGTCATGGGTCGCTGGCCGCACCCGGGCAAGGCCGCGCAAACCAGCAGGAAGAGCATGACAAACCCGCGGAGAAGCATGCTGAAGGCTACGGGCCCTGCCGCGGCCGGTTGCGAAGAAGTTGTCGCCACTACGCTTGCAAGTGCCCGAGCTTCCCGAAGTCGAAACTGTCTGCCGGACGCTGAGGCCCCGCATCGTGGGGCGACGTGTGCGGGCTGCGCGGTTGTTCCGGCGGGATGTGCTGATCGCGCCGGGGGACCCCATCGGAGGCTTTTCTCGGCAGCGCGGAGGCGGTGCTGCAAAGCCCGCGCTCATTGATCCTGAGGATCTGCTTCAGGGTTGCATCGTGACGGAGGTTCTCCGCCGCGGCAAGCAGATGGCGGTCATCGGCCGCGGCGATGAAGGTCGGGATCACGTGCTGATCGTTCAGCTGGGGATGAGCGGCCAGTTGTTTATCGAGCCGGGACCGGCCCTCGGCTGCTCATCACAAACGCATGTGCATGCGGTGTGGGAATTTCATGCCGCGCCATCCGCTTCGGCGCGATCGCGAGCGGATGCGGTGATGACGCTTTACTTTCGGGACCCAAGACGGTTTGGTGGTCTGCGTGTTCTGCGTTCCCGGGAAGAGCTGGCTGCTCACTGGCAACTGCTCGGGCCTGATGCGCTCGATCTTCGGGCGGAAGATCTGTTGCGCGTATGCCGCGGCTCTGCCCGGGCGATCAAGGCGGTGCTGATGGATCAGGCTGCGGTCGCCGGGGTCGGGAACATTTACGCGGATGAGGGACTGTTTCGCGCACAGATTCGTCCGTCGCGGCGTGGGGCGAGGGTGAAGGCGACGGAAGCGGTGGCGTTGGCGGAGGCAATCCGTCAGGTTCTGCGAGAGTCGATCGATGATGGCGGATCGACGCTGCGCGACTATCGGGACGCGAATGGCCGCCAAGGCGGCTACCAGGGTCGCCACGCCGTCTATGGCCGCAGCGGCCTTCTGTGCGTCCGATGCGGTCGCACGCTCAGGGCGGCCCTTCTCGCCCAGCGGACGACTGTCTGGTGCCCCGGTTGCCAACGGTGAGAATGGTGTTGGTGCGGAGGCTTTTCCACATCGGAGACCGCCCGTGCAGAACGGCCAGTTCGAGAGTGGGCGGCGTGCTCGGGCCGGGCGATCCTCTTCTTCTTCATATCAAAGAAGAACTCTGGTAGCAGTAGTACAGAGGGGACGAAAGATGTGGACGAAGCGCTCGGATGCGCCATAAAGTGTTGTTAGATATATACTTATGACACGATAAAAATCTGTACAACCTGACGGTTGACTGGCGCATGCGCTCGGTGAAAGTCTGGAGTTGGGTGTAACTGACAGGACGTTGCACATGAATGAGGATTCATGCCCGCGCGCCGCCGCGCGCTCGCGCTCATCTGTCCACCGTTTGTTCACAAGAGAACTGTCGCTTGCGCCGGACGGTCATGACGGGATGATTTTGATCTGGCCCTCGATGGCGACGACTGAGCGTGCGAAGTCGGCATCGGTCTCCAGTCGCGTCTCGACGGTCTTCACGGCGTGCATGACGGTGGTGTGATCCCTACCCCCGAAGAAGCCCCCGATCTCTTCCAGCGAGTAGCGGGTATGGCGGCGGGCGAGGAACATGCAGACCTGGCGCGGCAGAGCGATCGATCGCTGGCGGCGCTTGGACTGGAGGTCGGAGACCTTGACCCCGAAGAAGTCGGTCACGGCGTCGATGATGGTCTGGATCTGAACGGTACGCTCGGTTCGCTCGACGCCATCACCCAAAGCGGCAAGAGCCAAGCCCATATCCACGCCGCGTTTCTCGACGTGCGACAGGATCTGCAGCTTGACGACGGCACCCTCGAGCTCGCGGATGTTGGAGTCGATCTTCGCGGCGATGTGGCAGGCGACATCATCTGGCAGCTCGAAGCCGCGCAGGCGGGCCTTCTGCTTCAGGATGGCGACGCGGGTCTCGTAGCAGGGGGGTGCGACGCTGGCGACCAGGCCCCACTTGAACCGGGAGACGAGGCGATCCTCCAGGTCGGGGATGTCCTCCGGCGGTGCATCGCTGGAAAGAATGATCTGTTTGTGGGACTGGTAGAGGCTGTTGAAGGTGTGGAAGAACTCTTCCTGGGTTCGGTCGCGCTTGGCGAGGAAGTGGACATCGTCGATGGCGAGGACATCGACGTCGCGGAAGATGTGGCGGAAAGCGGTCATCTCGCCCGCCTGGACCGATTCCATGAACTGGGTCATGAAGCCTTCGCAGGAGGTGTAGAAGATCCTTGTTCCGGGGTCGACCTGCTTGACGCGGAGACAGATCGCCTGAAGCAGGTGCGTCTTTCCGAGTCCAACATCTCCGTGCACGAAGTAAGGGTTGTACGCGCGGCCGGGGTTGGAGGCGACGGCGAGGGCCGCGGCGTGCGCGAGGCGCGAGCCGGGACCCACGACGAAGTTCTCAAAGACGTAGTCGGGATTGAGAACGAGCGAGTAGGGATATGGGCTAGATGTGGTGGTGCGAGACTGATGACCCAAGCCGTCGTGGGATGACGAGGGCATGAGCGGAGCGGGCGGCGCGAGCGGAGCGGCGGCGGCACCATCGAGGGATTCGCGCACGGCGTTTGTGCGTACGGAGACGGGGCTTTCGCTCGCCGGCCGCGGGGCGGGCTCGACGGTGTCATTGGGGCCGAGGAACTGCACGCTGATGAGTCGCTGGGAGATGGTGCGTGCGGCGTCGTTGAAAGGGTCGAGGCAGGAGCGCTGGAGGTAGTCACTGTGGATGAGGGAGTGTGCGCGGAGGCGGAGGACGCCGCCGGCGATGCCGACGGGCTCGATTTCCTCGAACCACTGGCGGCAGACCGCGGGATGGGAGGACTTCAGGTGCGCGAGCATGCCGCCCCACAACTGGCGGTCGGGAAGGCTGACGCGGGTGGGCGTGGAAATGCCTGGCACGTGGGCACCACAAGAAGATTCGAACATCGCTGACCCGAGGCGCGCCACGGGGCGAATGCTGCGGGAGACAAGGATGCAACGCTAATCGATCCGCGGCGATTGTCAAGCGGCGACTGAGCGGCGGCGAGTTTCGGAACCAATTTGACTTTGGCGTGTGTTCGTGGCAGAGGCGCTGGCGATGAGCGCATGGGAAGCGCGGCGCGAGAGTCGTGCGGCGATCTGGTGACACAGGACTGTTGGAATGAAGGTCGATGCGCCGGGGGTAGATGGTAACATCGAGCCCCGAAGCGAAGCGGGCCACACGAAGGTGTGCCCCGTGGCTGCGCGGAGATTGTTGACGTGGCGCGGAACGATCTCAGGTGGGGAGATTGACCGGCATAACGACGTACATGAAGTCGCCGCTCTCGGAGCGGATGAGGCCCGGCTTGTTGGGGGCCTTGAGCTCGACGATCACCTGTGCATCGGTGACGACCTTGAGGACATCGACGAGGAAGGTGGGGTTGAAGCTGATCTCGATGTCGGTGCCTTCGTAGCCGGCGAGGTCGACGGCGATCTCGGATTCGCCCATTTCGGGCGCGCGGCTGGAGAGCTTGAGACGCTTGTCGCCGCCGGTGAAGCTCATGCGCACGCCGCGGGATTCTTCGTTGGTGAGCACGGTGGCCTTGCGGACCGCGCTGGTGAGCTCTTCGCGGCTTGCGGTGATCTTCTTATCGTTCTCGCGGGGGATGACATCTTCATATGGGGGAAAGGTTCCCTCGACGAGCGTGCTGCTGAGGATGGCACGAGGATTTCCACCTCCCCCACCGCCCCCCCCTGTGCCCTTGCCCTTCTTGCCTTCTTCAGATTCGGATCCGCCGAAGGCGAAGAAGACGCGGGACTCGCCGATGGCCATACGTACAGACTCTTCGCTGTCGCGGACGAGCTTCTGTGCGGTCATGAGGGCCTTGGTGGGGATGATGCAGGTGACGGCATCGCCCTTGCCGCCGGTTCCACCTGCGCCGCCCATGGAGCCGGGGATGGTTGCGCGGCAGAGGGCGAGGCGGCGTCCGTCGGTGGCGACCATCTCGAGCTTCTTGCCGTCGCGCTTGAGCAGGACGCCGTTGATGGCGTAGCGGCTGGTTTCGCGCGCGGTGGCGAAGACGGTGCGCGCGATGATGTCGGCGAGCTGGCCGGCGGGCTGGGCGAAGACGGTCTTAGCGGCATCGGGGCCGGAGCCGGAGATGGCTGCGCCGAAATCCGGGAGCGGCGGGAAGTCCGCCGCGGGGAAGCAGAAGACGCGGAAGTGCGCGTTGGCGCCGCGGATGTGGCACTGGTCGCCCTCGATCTCGATGGTGAGTGTGGGCTCACCATCTTCGGCCTGGACGATCTGCCGGAGCTTGTCGGCGGGGATGGCGCCGCTGCCGGCCTGCTGGACGTCGACGTTGGTGACGCTGAGCTGCAGACTGGTTTCGTTGTCGGTGCCGGCGAGGGTGAGTTCGCCTCCGCCCTTCTCGCCCTTGGTGGCGGTGAGTTTGACGCATGACAGCGCGGGCATCGGCGTCCGGGTTGGGACAACGGATGCGACCATGTTCAGGGCGTCAAGCAGTGCAGCGCGATCGCAGATGACCTTCATATGGGCCGTACCTCCGGTTGAGGCACAGTGTAGTGCGATCCCGGCGGATGCGCCCCGGAATTGCCCGTCCCGGAAATAAAGCGGGGCCGGCTCCCGCGACGAATCGCAAGGCCGGCCCCTGTGGCGTGGCTAGTCAGACAGTCCTTGGGTTTTCAGGCCGACGGGTTTTCCGGGGACCAGTTGCGCCCGGGCGAGGGCTCCGAGCCAGTCCGCCCGCCGGCACCGCCCCCACTCTTTGCCCCGCCGCGATCGTCGAGCAGTTTCTGGAGGAGTTCCTCCAGGCGGCGCATCCGCTCCTCCAAGCCTTTGGCATCCGACGACTTGGCGTTCAGGCGGTCCATCAGTTCGTGCGCCCGGACAGACTGTTCCTCGGCCCGTGCCCTGGCCTCCTCGATCAGGCGCTGCAGGTCGGCCCGTTCCGCGCCGATATCCGGCGAAACGAACAGCGTGCCCGCGGGGTTGTTGGCATCGGGCGCAACGCCAACCATGTCGGTCAGGCGCTGGCCGTAGAGACGGAACGCATCAGTGTACCTGAGGGCCTCATCACCGCCGACCGCGGCGATGGACTTCACCTTGGTCTCGTCGAACCGGGATCTGTCGTACTTCTCAAGTTTGATGGTCGCCTCGCGCTCCTTGCCGCGATGAATCACGGTGAACGTCACCTGCGCTCCGGGCTCCTTCTCGCGCAGTGCCTTGCGGAGCGTTCCGGTGTCAGCGGGCTTCTGTCCGTTGATGGCGATGATGATGTCGTAAGGCTCGAGCCCCGCGGCATCACCAGGAAGACCTGCATAGACCGCGCCGACGAGTGTGGAGGTGCCTGGTTCGAGGCCAAGGTGGCCGCGGAGCGAGGCATCGGGCTCCATCATGGTGACGCCGAGCATGACCTTTGGGGGTTCGGTCGGCACTGCGGCCTCACGGAGCGCGGCAAACGGGTCATCGGGTCCGTACACGCGGCCCGCCCATGCGCCGCCCTGCGCGATCGAGGGCGCGACCCTCATCGTGGCAAGGGGCGCGAAGTGGGCCTTAAGTTCGACCGCGTGCGTCTGCGGCACGACCACCTCGTGCTCGAAGATCACCGCGCCCTTCCCGTCCTTGAAGCGCACGGTCTCACCATCGCGCTCGATGCGCTCCGGAGGAACCGCCACGCCGTTGACCGTCGCGTGCATCACCTCGCCGTTGCGCAGGCGCAACTCGATCTCGCGCCCGTCCTCGCTCCCCTTGAAAACGTAGTTTGTCGATCCACCATCTGCGCGGAAGACCCGCGCGGCCAGCGGGGACGGCGCGAGGG
>ENA-ORBV01010509-ORBV01010509.1-microbial-mat-metagenome-genome-assembly--contig:-NODE-10509-length-14792-cov-5.982739_pt1 | contig 14792 bp, 11 predicted proteins | sample MGYA00237777_ERZ505514 | MGnify/ENA primary metagenome ERZ505514 (study PRJEB26160, sample SAMN06269048) | microbial mat metagenome | isolation source: Oligotrophic lake microbial mat | place... | reverse complement strand
TTTGTACACCTACCAATCATGATTTACTTAGAGAAAAAATCTCGCCCACTCTCCTACTCTCCTAATCACTTTGTTAGCTGCTAATGACTAACTAGTAAGTGCAGTAGAGTACGATATGCAGGGAAGTAACTTGTGTCTTACGTTTGCTTGATATGAAACTCAATAATTATGCAGGCCATTTGAAGTTCATGTAACATGTTGGTACGGGCAGAGGTTCGTCGTCTTTTCCCTTCTGCTGTCAGCTCCGAGCAACATTGAAGTTGCCAATTTGTTCTCCTTCTCTTTCCGTACGTATCAAAATGTAGCACAGATGCTTCATGGAAATATGCATTCGTCAAAAATCACCATAAACCGATGCTTACTCACCGCCGCCGCGATCTTCAGATTCCGCTCGCAACCGTTCGACATATTCTTGGACCATTCGTTCTCCCTTCTCGTTCCATTCGTGTCGGTTGCTAATGGCATAATTTAGGTACTCCTGTCGCGAAAAAGAAAAAAAGGGGGGTCAGAGCGGCGCAAAAGGCTTTGACTATTGGGGCTCATATCACTGTACCGTACCTGGCTCGACACGCCAAAAACACCGCACTTGTCCAATTTCTTTGCCAGCGGTATAACGTAAAAGTCTAGAGCACAGGGGAAAGCGCAAAGGCAGTCAGAGTAATGCACGTGACGGCACAAACAAGAGAACAAGAACAAGTACCAAGTTCGAACAGAGCAAGCAGGCAGCAAGCAAGGAGCGAAACTTACCAAAGAATCCAAGTTCTGAACAAATCCACAAGAGAATTGAAAGCAAAATACAGAAATCCTTTAGGTTGCATTTCGCCAGATCTTAATGCGACCGCAGCCAATCAAGCGAGACTTACCACCTTTGTACCAGCCCCGGGATGGATCAGTTTCCGATCTGCCATCCTTGTAGGCCTTGTACATCTCTCTGAAAAGATTCTCATTAAATTTGCGGTAGACAGTCCAGTGCTGCAAAATCAGGCAATGTTGGAATGTGAGTAGGTCCAACATGAGATGATAGCGATCTCCAAAAACTGGCGTGGGTTCTATACACACACATTATTCCTACCTGCATTGTATGCGCCACATCACTGGCCTGCAAGATAGGTAGAAGGAAACGAAACAGGCGATGAGCAGGACGGATTCAACATATACACCGTGGTTCATGATTCAAATTTTACTTGCTTGCATCAAATGCTCCAACACAATGGTAGCCTTGCGGTTGGTAGTCACATGGTGGTCATCGTCATCTTTGGATGCTTCCTCTGAGAATGCCTTGTCCCAACGTTGGCGGCGCTGAGCCCCAAGCTCCTGTTAGATTCGACCCGTTGAGAGGGATTGGAATTGGGTGAGCCGGGGCTTGAGAACAACTACACGCAGCAGACTCCAAGGATTTCCAAGCAGCTGGACCTACCTTATCCATAATGTCAGTTGCCATTACGACATTCACCACAATCGACCGAAATCTCTCAAATTCGTCCTTGTTTGAATAGATAACAGCTCGCAATTCCTTGTACTGTGGGTCCATCAAAATTCCCCACGCCAGATCGACGCTGTTCTGCTCGGCAACCGATTTTCCTTTGTATTTTGCTGCCAGCGGATCTTCTTCCTTGACCAATATAGAGTTTGGAACGCCAGGGTGGTCTGACGGGTCAAGTGAAAAGGAGCAGAGACGTTTGTTCAGCAAAGACCCATCCAATACCGTTCAGCATGATCTATCACGAATTTACTATTTGCTGGACGTACCTGCATCATGTATAAGCCCCGAAAGAATACAAGCAAACTGAGTAAGGGGATCTGAAGTGATTCCAAAGGTGTGATCGTGAAGATTCTCAGCAATTTCATTGTCGGAGCGCTGCCTGGTTGAAACTTCAATTGGGCTGACAATCCTGCTAAGAAGCTTGCTGATAGACATGGTGACATGGCTGAGATAGTGGATCAAAAGGCCAAATGTACTCCGTGAGTCTTCAAAACCCGAGTCATAAATATGAGCGGAGAAACGCTGCGCTGGATAATCAGTTACTCACCTGGCATGGCCGAAGTTGTGGAACGGATTGCTACGATACAAGCCTGCAACCTTTGCTATATAATCTGTCAATTGCTTTACAATTTCATCAGGAATCGTAATGGTGTCTGGATCGACGAGGTTTTTGAAAGCCTTGGCGTCAAACTGGGGAAGCGCAAGAATATCTTGGACCTCATCCAGAACGGTACAGTCATCACCATTGCCCACTGACAGTTTCCTTGCCTCTCTCTTCTTCATGTGCTTTGCGGTTCCGGAAGACGCCCGTCTTGCAACGATCGTCTGCAAAAGCTTGACCAACACGTCGACATTCCATTCAACCATTCTCTGTATTTTCGGTGGAAGAGCCCCCAACGCAGTCTCCTCACTCTTTACCTTTTTCAATAGTATCAAGCCCTGCTGCGTCTCCCGGGCTAATTTCATTTCTCGATCGGCCGAGTCACAGCTTGTGCTTGTCATGCGAGATCCAGTGCCATCGGACTCGGAATGCACTCGGAGCCAATAGGTTTGCATGGCCCCTAGTCCCTTGGCCATGACTACGTCCTTGCGTGGAATGACCCACTTCTCTTTCCCACTAGCGACAAGAAGGTCGGCAGTTCCAGCAGAAATTTGAATTCGGCCTGCCAGAGAGGTGCTTTCCATTCGAGAGGCTGCAAAGCAAGGCGCATCACAGATTTGCGAGTAATTGGTTAGCCCCTATATTGGATACACAGTACGCAGCATGCTACGAGTCGCGTGAAGTGGAGACAAAATATTACCTGTATTCATTGAATCGCCAAAGAGTTGGAAGCGACCTGGAATGAAGTTACGAAGGACTCGAGAGTGAGAATCATAAAGATGCAATTCGTATGAGCGGAAAGTCCAAGTGTAGCTTCCAATCCTTGTAGTCACTTGCCTTTTTCTCCGCGCAAAACACCCGCTGGAAATTAAAGGTGACAGGTAACAAGGGAGCTTGAAGTGAGCCAAACAGTGCTGCATGTACGACACAGTTCCTAGCTTAATTTCACATGTAATTCGCGACATACCTGTCACTTGGCCACTATGCAAACCTGGGTTATATCAGGAGTTTTACAAACAAGCAGAATATCAGAGGAGTCATCGGTCGAAATTTCTGGATGTCTATCATAAAGTTACAAGACTTACCAAAGCGCATGTTGAGCTCCGAAGTTCCAGGACCAAGGTTCTTGTCCAAGGAATTCACGACATCTTTCATCCTTTGGAGACAGTCGCTTGAAAATTTAGCCATCGCCAGGGAATGATCTACTCGAGGAACTGGCAAGCCCGCAACAGCTGCGATCCAAAGGAAAGTAGGGTTAGTTATTGATACCGGTGATGTCACATGGTACACTGGACGAGGTGCAAAACAGGGACCTACCGACGTAGCAATCACTGCGGTGAACACAGAGAGAAAACGATGAATTAACCAAAAAAAAAGTGAGACCCCAAAGGCAAACAAATAGCTTGCTAAAAAACTACCCCATGCGCCCTCACCCGATCGTCTCGACCTTAAAGACACGTCGGCGAGCCGCTATGACATCAAATGAGTGGTAGATTGTCTCGAGAAGGGAAAATACTTGCGCTGGTTCACGAATCGACGACCAAGCTGAAAGATATTACAGAGCAAGAGCAAAGCACTGAAGTGAGTGACCGTCGGCCTTGTCAGGCGACAGAGTACGCTGCCGCTGGCCTTACCAGTAAATCCTATCGGAACGAGAGAGCGGGGAACAACAAAGACTTTGATGAGTTCTTCACACAAGGATAAACTATCGAGGCAAAACCGCGGCATCTCAGCTTACCAACAATATCAGCGAACATGATCGTGACATCTGGAAAGAGGTCGGCAATCGGTTTACTGCCGTAAATACTCTCGCTTGTCATGGCATCTTTTGGTCCCGCTAGGTCCTTCTTCATCCGAGACAGAAAAGCGGCCTTGCTGTTTTCAGGCTTGCCTTCATCAGTACGTTCTTGGACTTCGTCCATAAGTCGCTCCCTCACATTGGCAGGGAAGAGTGAGTTGACTATAGCAGTCGTTTTCTGTGTCGCAGAATTTTTGCGAATGGCATCAATGAGGAATAAAACGAGCAGAAGAACCTTGCGGCTACGAAGTATTTTGCCTTCTTACCTTGGCTTGGTCCATGACCAACTTTTGTCGTCTCTGCACGAGGACGTCGTATGCCGCAAAGACAAGCGTCGTGACGACAAAGCAGGCGACAACGCTAGCGGCATATGCATAGGGCATGTTGGTGAAGAACTTATCTCTGAACTCAAAATCCGGATACATGGCGATTTCAAATTGACAGATGTTGTAAGTGGTCGTTCGGTTCACATCATCTTCAAGGTGATGGAAGGCCGGCACATGAAAATGCTCCACCATATCTTCGGTGACAGCTTTGATGAAATGCTCTCCATCGTAGCTGACGGAATCGACAGCATGCAGGTCACCGTTTCCATAATATTGGGCATTTTGTCCAAACACTTCATATGTATAGGCTTGATTGCAAGTGTTCTTGAGGATAATGACGATCTGCAATAACGCCAAGAAGGAGTAGAAGAAATGAGAACTCGTTGAGCGCCGTCATTCGCAAACACAAGCTAATTTAGTTTGTGAAGGACATACCCCCTCCTCAGTGGACGAAACGATACGAGTGAGCATTGATCCCCAGGGGAAAAAGCTCGCAAGAAAGCCAACAATAGTCCGATTGCCTGCCATGAGCGAATCAAAGATGGGTTGGAATACATAGCTATGAGGCTGGACCATATCTTGGCCCAGGAAGCGATGGTCATAGCTAACGGGATTACGAATCAAAGAATAGAAATATCATAGGCCAAGTGAGCAAACGTGCAAATCAGGAACATCGACTCGTGCCTTGTTGCGGAACAGCAAGCGTGGCTGACGGTCCGCAGGCTTCTTCTTCACTTACTGACGGAGCAGATGATTGTGATCTGTGACTTCCGTTACGACGCCCTGCCCAGCACTTAGCATGGCTTCAATGTAGTGATCAATGCCATAACCAGCGTCGGGGTTACGGAGGCTGTGAAGGTCAAGATTCACAACGGAAGCGTAGTCAGGCGCAGGGGCAGTCTGCCAAATGGGCGCATATCTTGCACACTGCTCGACTCGCTCCCGTTTGTGGTAGCCTTGGTGGGGATCTCGAAGGGTACCATTTTCGTACTTCCAGACAAACGGGGTGATCCCCTCTTTTGACCACGACTCCCCCTCGGGTTCTTGTTCGTCTTCTTCGCGGTACTCAAAGAACGCCCGACCAAAGATTTCTTTCGCGATGACAGAGTGGACATGGTGGCCATCCGCGATCCAGTCACTTTGTTCGGCAGAAAATCGGTCCCATTCGTCAACATCCTTGTCGTACACCAGTGGAACCAAGGAGAGCGTATTGGCCCCAACAACCTCATTCGAGAGCACACCCTTCACCTCGAAGTTGTGTACCTTCACAAAGGGCCAGACAGTGCCATCTTCTACGGTATCAGTTGTGATCTCGGTGCTGAGTCTCTCCAAACTCTCGAAAGTATTATAAACCCTGTCCTTGGCAGCCGCCGAAACCTGTTCGGCAATGGTGAGAAACTGTAAAGTGCCCGAGACAAAGTGCAAACATCAGTTAGGGAAGATCCGGTCCGAGTAAGAAAGAAGTACACGTCCAATGAACATGAACGTATGAAGTGACTTGCCTTGGTTCGGTAGTTTGTCATTTCTTGGTCACGCGTAATCTTGTATGTAACGCATCCCAGGGTAATGGCAAGTGTCAGCACAACAATGATCACCAGAAACTTGGAATACATTAGCATTAGCGTCTCCTGCTTTGCCAACGAAAAGGAGGAAGAAGAAGAGTCCCCTTGGTTGTGCGTCGTTGTTCCCACGCTGGATTGACGCTCATCCATGTCATTGCCGTCAGCTTCCTCTGCCACGGTATTCATGGCGAGGGCCGACTTCTTGGAGAGCTTGGTACCTCCAAACATCTTCTTTTGTTTCTTTTATATCTCTGTTTCTGTTGCTTGAAATTGAGTTGGTTGTGTCGGTATTCGATATTATGGGCAACTCTCTGATTTTATGGGCGACGAAGAACAAGATTCTACCACCGGTACACCGACATCAGTCTACAACTACTACAGCACGTCGTACAACGTTCTTAGAAGGGTATGATACTATGACTCTTACAAGTAGACTACCTACCACATTCGGTGAAATTAGCATAGGGAACTATGACTTCTTTTTGACAAAAACAGAACTCCCAGTCCTCGTTGGCCTCAATTATCTCATTTTGTGAGCCACGACGAACACCATTCCAATTACGCACACCTGCAAGGTTTGCCTTCTTCGCAGTATCAGAAAGTATGGCTTCTTTTCGAGAAATTGGAACAGACCCCAAATGCATCGCATCTGTTCGACAGGGGGCATTTCGAGCGCCTCAGGAAAGTGGAAAGGATACAGCAAAATTGCGAAGCCGCCTGAAAGAACAACTAAATTGCGAACGATCCGGAAAGGGTAAGCCAAATTTGCGAAGCGGACTTTTTTACACTGGAAGGGCTTCTTTTCAAGGTGCCAAACCGAGATCTTTTTCGCGCCCGAAGTGCCCAAATTTATAGATTGTTCTGCATTATTTGTAGGCCTCACTTACAGGCTAGGGGCGGGCTTCTTTTCTCTGAAAAAAGAACTGCGTGCTGTTGTTGGGGGTTGCAGCACTCCCCGTACCAATGGTACCATACTACAGTACTACTCTACTAGCTAGCTAGTAGTAGAAGCACGTAGATAGTTGACTTAAGTAGTTGCCTCCTTATTAGAATGATACACTGTAGCCGGAAAGTACGTCGTGCAGTAGTTTTTCTACTCAGTAGTCAAACGTTTTAAGTAGTGCATGGTAGTAGGACGTAGGGTGGTCGTTGGGTCCGGAGAATGCTCCATTGCGAATCCTGCGGCCAAGTAGAGTAGAGCACGTTGCGGCGACAGTGCAACCACCAAGGTCCAGTCACGCACTTCAGGCCAGTGAGGCAAGGTACGGTACTGCTTCGCTTCCTTCCCCGCCAGGTAAAAAAGAGAAATGCATGTTACTCCACGAAAGAAGACCAAAATAGGAATGGGTTATGAAAACGGGCAAAACGAACCCCTTCTTGGAAGGTGGTATGCGGCTGGCATTGCATCGCGAGGGTTCTCATGGCGGCGCTCCTCTAATTCTTTGCTTTGGTCCATGTGTTCAACTACCACGTACTGAGTAAGCAGCGACAACTTCCTGTAGAGCTGTTGCTCGTGACCCTGTTCGCAATGCGTCAGTCACCATCGCAATGCCTCGGTCACCTCTCCAATGCGCAGTTTTCTGCCGGGGTCTCTGGAGCTTGGCCGGTCTCGCCGAAAACCACAGTTTTCATGTTATTTCACGTTTTACAATAAGGGATATTTACGTTTATAGTGAGATTCACCTATTTAAGAGAAATTCACCTATTTAAGTGAAAACACAAACCGTGAAACGTGAAAACTAAAATCGTGTTAAATGAAAACTTAAACCGTGTTAAATGAAAACACAAATCGTGAAAAGGCTACTTGACAATGTGTGTAACGTGAAAACAATAACCGTGAAACATGAAAACATTAACAGTGAAAAAGGAAATCATAAACGGTGAAACGTGAAAACCTTCTAAGTGTGAAAACAGTCATAAACGTGAAAACAGTTGGCGAGAACATGAAAACCGGAAAACCAGTTAGCGAGAACATGAAAACTGGAGTTTCACTGCAATCGGCCACGCTCCAGTAGATAAGAAGTTCCACACATTTGATCAAAGTCCATCATTTTTTTCTTACTTTGAGGAGTTTGATACGACCGGCCATGTATTGATGGGCCCAACAATAATAAAAAATATCTTGGACATGACTTTCATCATCAAATTTCATTTGCATGCTGAATTTGCCCAAACGTTTCCAGTTAGGCACATTTCCCAAGAAGAAATCCAAATACAATTCCCATCCATAATCGGCTTCGTTGGTGGTAACACCATTGGCAACTTCTTCAATGTTCGAGTAGGTTCTAAAATGCCCATCATTGAGAAATGAAGAGGTGCGGGACAGGTCATGTTTTGAGCACACGCGACTTCACTACTACTACTAGCTAGAAGTGTCACTCATGATGACACAATCCACTTGAAACTGTGTCCGGGTGGACGTCACATCCGGTAAGATTACCTGCTGCGTGCGACACTGCATGGGACCAGTCTAGATAGCGAGCTAGTAGATAACCTACCGTAGGGACACAGGGAAACACAACTCTAGCAGTAACTGCTTCAATTGCACTTGTGTAGCTGCCAGTACCAAGCTATTCCCTGGTCCGCCGGGGCACAAGGGGACCTGCTGAATGGCGCCTCGTAATCCATGTAATTGATTGAAATTTTCGTGCGCTTGGAAGGGTTCGTAGGTTCACACGAAAATCTGAAAAGTACCCTACCGGCAAACATATCCGGATCTTTCTCCAAGGGGGGAGCCACAAACCACTTTTTCTCAAACGATCAAAACCATGTCGAGCGATGCAGGGAAGAAGCTTAAGTTGTCTCTATCGGAAGCTGCGGCGGAGCTCGTCCGTGCTGCAGAGATGGAAGTTGACGGTGCTACTCAGAGGAAGCTGGTAACCAGCCTTGAAGCCTTGAAGGAGTCTTTTGATGCCAAGCTGAACACCATCCAACAAGTCGTAAAGCAAGCCAGCTCAAATTCTGATGACAAGATCGACACCGTCAATCAGAACATTGACAAGTTGAACGAGACGATGAAAAATGACCGCAAGATGCAGAGCTTGGAATGGGCTATCCAAAATGCTGATGTCAATTGCTTCGACTATTATGTGCCGAATGCCAACAGCTGCTATCACACTAAAACGACAAGTACCGTTTTGATTCGGAACACACTTCTGTGGTTTCGGCGCGGTCGTGGCTACTACCTCGACGACGGGAATATTCATGACCAGGACCCAGCTTATCTGCGAGAACAGCAAAAGGATGAGGCAAAAGAGAAATTTCGGACGAAATTTGTTGCCCAGATCTATGCACTAACGGGGGTGGAACCTCGGCTGGAAAAACAAACAGACGGGCGTTACATCATTTACTATTCTTGAAGAATCAATATATCGTTGTTACTAGACTGTGATGGTTATTGCCATTGGATACTATAGGTATTATTAGATCGCAGCACCGTCTCTTTACAATGCATTTCACTGACTGCTTTGACGGATTCAGCGCTGGGTCTCAGCTACTGTATAACAGCTACTGTAGATACTGTAGTAGTAGAAGAGCACTGCGGCCGATACGCACGACTCCACGGACGCCAACTGCAAAACAGATGTCTTACAACATGCAATGTTCACTGGGAGAGTGGGAAGCAAGTGGGATTGAAATTTTCATCAGCTGGACGGCGCATCCGATCCGCTGAGTGATGATGAAGGATGAAGATTTTTGTGGGAAGAGACGCGTTGTATCGCTTTTATCCTGGAATCAAGGTACCGTCGGTAATAATAAAATATATTGGAAGCAGCTGGCGGAATTTAACCAGACCACAAATACTAGTACTGCACCTTGACGGTCATGTCCTTCTTATATCAGCTACGCCCGTATCAGCAAGAATGCTTGGATCATGCCAAGGCCAGGAACACAATTGTGAACCTACCCACTGGTTTTGGCAAGACTTTGATTGCCGCTCGGTTGATTGATCATTCCTTGCGGGTTAATCCACACAAGAAAATTGCGTTCTTGGTACCCACACGTCCTTTGGTGGAACAACAATCTGCATATTTTGGAGAGCAATGTCGATTGGCGGATGGTACAACTCCTCCATCTATCCAATGTTTGGTAGGCTTGGATCAGGCCGATTGGCGGGAGTCAGACTGGAATGACTGTCTGCGACGGAACCATATACTGGTTGGAACGGCTGCATTATTTCAGCAAGGCTTTGTGACGAGCAAATTTCTCGCCATTCAAGACTTCAGTCTCCTTGTATTTGACGAATGTCACAATGCCGTTGGGAACTCTCCCATGGCCGGCCTTTTGCGTGACGGTGTCGCCCCCATGGCAGCAAGCGGTTTATATACCCCTCGGGTTCTTGGTCTTACGGCCTCCTTTGTCAATGGTTCTCTCCGAGGTATCGAAGAAAAGCGTAGGAGCCTGGAGGCACTTATGCTCTCAACTATATTCTGTCCCAATGTAGCATCGAAGTTCACTGATGAAAGTTTTATACATGTCGATGATTGGAGCTGCAGTCACGACCTGAAGACACACCAGGAAGCCATTGCATGGCACGTAGAAGCGGCTGTCAAGAACGTGGAGCCAGTGAAAGAAATTACAAAATTAGTGAGACGATGTTCACACGTATTTGAAGAGCTGGGATTCAATGCGCTATTATATTATATCGATAACGTAATTGTCAAGCAAGTTGTTGAAAAGGCCACCCAGCTTAAAGATGGCGACGAAGCTTGCAGCCGTTTCGCGAACCGGTTGTTGCATGGTCTACCGGCTCTTCGCAGCGAACTGAACCAGCTTTCTCAACATCTCAATTCTGACCAGATATTGACTGCAAAGGCAGAAACCACATCGCCCAAGCTGCGACGATTGATTCAAATTCTCCGCGAGTTATTCTCCACCAAGAGCAATCAATCTCGGGGCATTATATTTGTCGAACAAGTGGCGCTCGTTTCCGCGTTGTCCAGGGAGATAAGCATTGCTTTTCGTGGAGCAGGTATTCAATGTGGTGCTGTAGCAGGTGTCGGGTACCAAAACGAAAAGGAGCGAAAGTTGCAGCTTGACAAATTCAAGAATGGCGAATCGCAGATCCTAGCTGCTACTGCAACCTTAGAAGAGGGCATTGACGTTTCTACATGTGAATTTGTCATTCGCTACACGAACATTGCGACGACGAAGGCCCACATTCAGGGTTCTGGGCGTGCTCGCCACCCGAATGCCGTCATTTATTATTTCGAAAACAACCCCACCCTGGAGCGACGCAAGGAGGCCACTCTGACCTCAACTGCCAAGGATCAGTCTCTTTCCTTACAGGTCGAAGATTTCCGCAAAAGTATGGCTTCCATGAGTATTGCTGTAGACCAGCGCCATCCATATCCGTTTTTTGGCGCATCTTCGGTGAGACAGAATCAGGATGGTCTCGTGAGCGTTTTCAACTGTAAGCAAATCTTAAACCAGTATTGTTCCATGGCGCTGGGAGCTTCTATTCAACCAAAAAAGACCCTCTACCAGTACTCCAACAAGCCTGGAGACCGAAAACTTCTTTCAAAGGTTCGCTTTCCGACACCGCTTGGATGGCGTAGCCTATCCGAGGAGGATTACAAACAGTTTTGGACGGGCGTCGATCGCTCGCAAGTCCTACCGGCAGACCGCGTCAAAAACAAGGCAGAATCTGACTTGGAGGAGATGATGTTTGTATATTTGGTCGTTGTCGAGCTCCGGGAGCATGGATATCTCAACTGTCACAATCAACTTGCTCATAATCTGAAATTCGAAACAAAAAGCAACTGTTCCCTGGACAGTGACTGGAATATGGCCATCAAGTTTAAGAATAAAGTGTTTCAAAGCGAACGGCACACTCATGGATAGAAGTTCAAGAGATACATCCGTGCTTTCCGGGGTTTTGGGTTGGACTGAGATCGATGCCTTACTAGTATGAAATAGCCGCAAACTTCTGGATACAATTCAGGTCTGCTTTTCCTGTATAAAAACACCAGTTTCATGACGCGATAAGGGGAAACGAATATGTCGCTAGAAAAGGAAGGAAAGCTGTCTTTGATAAGTGTAGTGCGCTTTAATGCCCAGGATTAAAGGATAAAACGGTTGCAAAAGGGCGTGACTATACTTTTTCAATCCTTCGCCCCTTCATCTGGTTCTGGTATAGTGCCACGTTAATGCAATGATCGCCGCGCCGACCACAAGGCTACAAGTGATGACACCAATGCAAAGATTCATATACTCCTTCTTGAAGAGTTTTTCTTCTGTTACCGTCCCGTCCGTGTGAACCGTGAAGACGGATAATTGATCTCCATGAATGGATCCATCCGACATGTACATGGAGCCTTGAATCTTGAAGGATCTGGATTGTTCACAAGCTAAGGCCAACACCCGTTCCAAGTCGGCGGACAGTTCGTCCACGGGTACAGCGTGGACAAGACGGCCCTCCCCCTTTTCGAGATCGTCATCGTCCAACGACGACTCGTCCCCAAACATGCAAACACTGGTGGCCGATTCTCCGAGTGCGCTAAGACCCGACCCGGTATCGAAGGAAGCGACACTTTTGCTGTTGCTGTTATTGGTTTCCCCTAATGGATTGTCTTCGTCGTCGCCTACTGGATTCTCATTGTCTCCGTCTCCAATAATAATGGTCCCGGTCGAATAATTGCTCTTGGTGGAACTCATGACACTGGCCATACTCGTGCTGTTTGCTGTCACAACAGACGACTTCAATTTCATATTGGAGTTTCGGGTAGCCATAGAGCACAACCTATGATTCCTCCGAACGTATCCTTCCTGTGGTCGGCATTTGTAAGCTCCTGGTGCCTTTATTTCTTCTTTGGTTTCCTGTGTTCGTGGTCTCGATTGGGTCATTTTGGTGCCGGCTTTGGCAGCGCGGTCCAGCACTTCTCGCTCTGTCATCTCCAAATCCTGGCAAGCATCATCTTCATCAAAGTCAATGATATCTGGAAAGGAAGCTTCTTCCGATCGCTGTATCAAGACATTCCGGATCAACTGATCTCCGTCATCCTTGGCATCCTTGGCATGGTAGTCTATTCTTGCATTTCGTTCTAGCGGTGGTGGCAGTGCTGAGGATGGCTGTCGTTTGTGAAGTTGTTGTGGTAGACTATGATCGCCTGCTTTTGCCCCTGCTTTTGCGGCTTGGTCCAACACTTCCTGCTCCGTCATTTCCAAATCCTGGCAATGCTCGCCAGGTGCTTGGGCTACTACGTTTTGCTCTTTGGCATCGTCATCATCACTATCATCGTCACTATCGTCGTCACTATCATCAAAGTTCACATCTGACAAGGAAGCTTCATCAGATCGCAAAATCAAGACATTCTGGATCAACAGATCTTCATCCTCATTCCCGTTATCATCTGTATGATTGCCAATCCTTGCATTTCGAGATGGCCGTGACAGTGGTCGTGACAGTGGCCTTCGAAGACGAGGTTTTGATGCTCGCTTTTGGATGCCTGCCTGTGCAGAAGAGTCTTTCGTTTCAACGACGGCACACTTTTGAAGAATCACGTCATCCACGTCGATATCTTTGTTCTGCTGCAGTGTTGGTGGCGGCATAGGTTGCTGTAGCTGCTTTGGCTCACCTGCTTCCGTACTACTACTAGTAATAGACTTTGGTAGCGATGAAACTCTGGCAACATCATTTTCACTCTCGGCGGCCTCCTTGTTTTCTACTTGATTTACGTTCATCCTTGCACCTGCTTGCTCGGTAGTAGCTACTTGCTCCTGCTGGGCTCGCTCTTGTCTCGAGTGGTCGAGCTCGGTAAATGTGACTGTAGCGCCCATTAGATTTGGGCTGTTATTGTTCATGACTAATTAACAAACTATCGATAGTACCAGATAGTACGTTGTAGTACTAGCTATCTAGCTAGCTAGTAGTACTGGTACTTCTAAAGTTTATGATTTTATGAAGTACTCACTGGTACGCTGCAAGTTCATGCACTTCGCCAAGCCCTCGACCCGACCGATGGATTATCATTTATCATCCACGCACCCGCGTAAAAAGCCGTAAATACTCCGCCAGCTTCTCTACAACTACTGGGGGGCCAAATGAATAAGCTTTTGAATGCCAGTGGTCAATCTAGGTAGCTTTTACTCCGTAGACTGTACATAGTACTGAAGCCCCACAGTAGTGTAGTGTAGTACTATCATTAGTACGACTACGCAAGCGAGCGTAAACACCCTGGTCACTATGTGTTCATCCCGAGTAGACAACCGCTACTATAATTCCAAAAAGCGCCTTGTTCTTCAAAAACTTCAATGGTCGTGAGACACGCACCGTGGAAAAACTGTTTAATTCTACAATTTCTCAGTGGCCGTGGCGACAAGCTACAGGCCTACAGAGGCTACAGTACTAGCTAGGTTCACGTCGCCATTCTCATTTGTCGTGGTCGAAACCATGACTCATTTATCGAACCTTGACACGCTGTTCGTTTTTCGAATAAGGGTTTCCAACTCCAGGCATCCGTAAAGGAATAATGCCTGTTACCCAAGTGCACGGTTGCCGATGTCCAGAGGCTTCTATTATTTAGTTCTGATTTTTTGTTCTGTTACATGGGTTGACGGACAGGCGATACGCAAAACAGCACGCGCGTGCCGTTCTCAGTTCTCAGTCCAAATTGGAGATCTTGTAAAACCACCTGCTTGGTTTATCAATGCACTTCTTTCTTTGGTAAGTAAACATGTTGAGTTTTATCACATTCAATGAAAAATCTAAAATCTGTGGCCTACTCATTGAAGGTGGCATCAATGCTCTGGAGTGGATGAGAGCAGCAAAAGTTGTCAGGTTGTTCCCGACTGCCCCAAAATCGAACAGCATGAGAGAAATGCACAAAATGTGAATTCACCTCAGAAGGTCAAAAGCAAGAAAGTGTTTCTGACATGTCACGGTCCATTGCAGAGCTCCAATCACTGACTGAAAATCTTCTGATCGTCCTCGTTAAGCAGCTCAGAGGTGTCCAATTCGGGACGGTCACATGTGGTCAGTAGTGAAGTGGCTGGTTAAGGTCATGTGTCACAGATCCGACGA
>ENA-ORBV01010506-ORBV01010506.1-microbial-mat-metagenome-genome-assembly--contig:-NODE-10506-length-14795-cov-6.507610_pt1 | contig 14795 bp, 12 predicted proteins | sample MGYA00237777_ERZ505514 | MGnify/ENA primary metagenome ERZ505514 (study PRJEB26160, sample SAMN06269048) | microbial mat metagenome | isolation source: Oligotrophic lake microbial mat | place... | reverse complement strand
CGGATGGGCGGGGCGATGGCGGTCCACCACGCGGGAAGGTCGGGGCCGAGGGCGAACTGGATGCGGCCGAACATCCGGAAGTCGGAGAAGACCAGCGCGCGTTCGCGCTGAACGAGGATGAGGTGGTCGGCCTTGAGCGGGGTGTAGCCGGCGGGTTGCGCGGTGAGCTCGCCGGTCATACCGAGGTGGACGCCGAGGTCGGCGGCGGTGCCGTCGGCAAGGGTGAAGCGAAAAAGCATCTGCTTCGCGGCGGCGGCGGACGAGACGAGGGTGGCGTGGCGCAGTCGTTTGGCGAGGAGGGCGGGATCGGTGCCGCGAAAGACGCCGGCCTTTTCGTGAACGAGGATGCGGGTGACGGGATGGCCGAGGCCGGGATTCCAGCGTTTGCGGATGAATTCTACCTCGGCGAGTTCGGGCATGGGATAAGTGAAGAGTTACCCGATAAAAACGCGAATTGAGGCGAAAATCGGACGAAGAAGATCAAGTGAGGGTGGCGGTGAAGCTCGCGAGGTCGGGGTGGATCTCGACGTCGCGAAGGCCGAGGGCGAGCCAGGCGTCGACGGTGAGTTCGCCGGTGCAGACGGCGATGGCACGGATGCCGGCGTCGAGGCCGGCTTGGACGTCGCTCGCGCGGTCGCCGACCATGGCGCACCGGGCGGGGTCGAGGCCGTGCGCGGCGATCATCTCGTGGATGTAGGCGGGCGAGGGCTTGCGGTAGCGCGAGGGTTGGTCGGGCGCTTCGGGCGCGATGCAGATCCCGGTGAAAAGGGAATCGTGGAGGGCGAGGAGTTCCTCCATGCGGGCGTTGACGCGAACGGCATCGTCGAGGGTGTAGAGGCCGCGGCCGATGCCGGACTGGTTGGTGAGGATGAAGAGCTTGTAGCCGAGGGCGTGGGCTTGCTGCAGAGCGTCGCGAGTGCCGGGGATCAGCTCGACGCCCGCGGGGTCGAACAGGTAGTGCTTGTCGATGATGAGCGTGCCGTCGCGGTCGAGGAAGAGGGCTTTGGCAGAATTTTCGATTCCGGATTCTTGATTTTCGATTTCCACGGATCAGCGGCGGTTGATGTAGGCTTTGAGTTCGGCGGGGGTGACGGTGGCGGTGCCGAGTTTGCCGACGACGACGCCGGCGGCGGCGTTGGCGAAGTGGGCGGCGGTTTCGAGGGTGGAGCCGGCGGCGAGGGCGAGGACCAACGCGGCGAGGGCGGTGTCGCCGGCGCCGGAGACGTCGTAGACTTCGCGGGCGGCGGTGGGGATCGTCTTGAGGATTTTACCGTCGGTGCCGAGCAACATGCCGTCTTCGCCAAGGGTGATGACGAGGTGTTTGGTCGCAAATTTCTCGTGGAGTCGGGCGCAGACGGCGGCGGCGGGGAAGGGCGCGCCGGGAACGGGGATGATGCCGGCGAGTTCGAGGGCTTCGCGTTTGTTGGGGGTGATGAGGTCGAGGCCGTGGAAGGCGAGGGCGTGCTTCGGCTTGGGGTCGAGGGCGATCAACTTGCCGGCGGCACGGGCGAGCGCGGTCACGCGGGCGACGAGAGCATCGGAGAGGACGCCCTTGGCGTAGTCGGAGAAGATAACCGCATCATGGGTGCGGATGGCCTTGGAGAGCAAAGTCTCGGCTTGATCGGCGGTGACAGCGTAGGCCGAAGGCGGGGACTCGCGATCAAGGCGGCAGAGTTGCTGGCGTTGGACCATGACGCGGGTCTTCACGATGGTCTGGGCGGCGCCGGGCGTGGCGATGGTGGCGATGTTTTTCTCGGCGAGGGTGTCGGCGAGCGAGCGACCGGCAGCGTCGGCGCCGAAGTAGCCGGCGACAGAGGTGCGGGCTCCGAGGGAGGCGAGATTGAGGGCGACGTTGGCGGCGCCGCCGGCGGTGACGGACTCGCGGGTGATGTCGACCACCGGAACGGGGGCCTCGGGAGAAATACGGGTGGCGTCGCCCCAGAGGTAGCGGTCGAGCATGACGTCGCCGATCACGAGAATGCGAAGGGCGGAGATTTTTTTAAGAAGACCGGGGAAGGAACGCATCGGTGGCGAGGGGAAGAGGAGCGAGGGGCGGCGGATTATTTTATCCGGAAATCAGGGAATCAGGAACGGAAGGCGGGAGGAGTTGCCCACGGAATACACGGAAGACACGGAAAAAATACGGGAGAAATTCAGGAAGGGAAAAGAAGCGTGACGAGGCATTGGCGCCATGAGGAGAAAGGCGGGATTGTTTCGTGATTTCCAGATTCCTCTTATCTGAGTTCCCAAGCATAGGGAGCTTTGGAGAGGAGGTTGTAGCCGGTGGGGGTGACTTGGACGACATCCTCGATGCGGCAGGCGCCGAGGCCCGGATAATAGAGTCCGGGCTCGACGGTAACGACGTGGCTGCGGCGCAGAGTGGAGTCATAGCGCGGGCTGAGACCGGGGGCCTCATGGACGGCGAGACCGAGGCCGTGGCCGGTGCCGTGGAAGAAACCGGTGGAGCCTTTTTCGGTGTGCTTCGTCTCGTAGCCGCGGGCGGTAAAGGTGGCGACGACAGCCTCGTGCACGGAACGGCCGGTGACCCCGGCGCGGATTTTCCCGAGGGCGGCGAGCTGGGCGGCGCGAACGGCGGCGACGAGGGCGCACTGAGCGTCGGAGGCGGTGCCGCGCAGGAAGGTGCGGGTCATGTCGCCGTGGAAACCGGTGGCTGCGACTCGGGGGAAGACATCGACGATGATGAGCTCATCGGGCCGCAGCGGGCCGGAGCCGCGCTCATGCGGATCGCAGGCCTGGTCGCCTCCGGCGGCGATGGTGTTGGCGGAGACGGAGCCGGCGGCGAGACAGGCGGACTCGATGGAAAACTTCAGGCGTTCGCTGGTGAGGAGCTTGCCCTCGAAGACGAGCGAACGGCCCTTGATCTTGCTGGCGCGAAGGACGCGCGCGGCGGCGGCGATGCCGATCGCGCTGCAACGGTTACCCTCGCGAAGGGCGGCGATCTCGGCGGGGGTCTTGATCTCGCGGGACGGGAAGAGCGGGCCGCTGGCGACGGTGAGATCGAGGCCGAGTTCGTAAAGTTTCTCGTAAACGCCGGAAGGAAAATCCTCGGGGACGGTGAACGATTTCTGTTTCAGCTCGGTGGCGAGGAGGCAGATGACCTCGGCGGCGCCGGGCTTGCGTTGCGGCCAAACCTCGCGGGCCTTCTCGATGTAGTGCTCGAGCGGAATAACGCGGTCGAAGGCGGAGTCGCGTTTGACGCGGCCGAACTCGAGCGCACTGACGACGGCGTATTTCTTGCCGTGGGCGACGAAGGCGACGAACGGGTCGGGCACGGAGACGCGGCCGAAGTAAAGGGCGTCGGCGCTGCGCTCGGTGTCGGCAAAGAGCAAGGGCGGAGGCGGAGCAGGAAGGGACGATGCGGGCACGGAGAGAGGAGTTGAGTTGCGGGACGCGGGTGATTAGCCACGGGGCCTATGCATAACGCAAATCCAGTTTCGGGCGTCGTCCGGGTCGCGATGGTGGCGGTGGCGCTGCTGTTGACGGGCTGCGGTCAGGCCGAAACGGCGACGGCCAAGCCTGCGACCAAGGCCGAGCCGAAGACCGCGACCGACTGGTTCATGATCGGGCTGGGCGGCAAGACGCTGCGGATGCAGGTAGCGGTGCGACCGCAGGAGCTGGAGCGCGGCCTTATGGAGCGGCGCGATCTCGGCAAGGACGACGCGATGGTCTTTGTCTTCGAGCGGCCGCAGCCCATGAGCTTTTGGATGCGGAATACGCCGACGCCGCTGGATATCGCCTATTTCACGCCCGAGGGGCAGTTGGCCGAATACTATCCGGCGTATCCGTTCGACGAGAAGTCGCTGCCTTCGCGCAGCCAGCGGTTGCAGTTCGTCGTGGAGACGAACCAAGGCTGGTTCGGCGCGAATGCGATCAAGCCGGGCGCACGGCTCGATCTGAAAGCGCTGAGCGCGGCGCTGACGGCGCGCGGTTTCGATCCGCGGAAATATGGGCTTGAGCCGTAGGCGGCGCGGGGCGCGCGCACGCGGGATCACTCCTTGGGAATCTGGTTGTCGGTCCGCAGGACGAGGACGGGCACCTTCGATTTCACCCAGACCTCGGCTTCCTTGAAGAACTTGGCGGGGACGTTTTCGAGGGCCTCGCCGACGGTCTTGGCGGGATAGAGCCGGCCCTTCTTCGAGGCGTTGTAGTCGTAGGCTCCGCGGAAGATGCGCTCCTGGGTGGTGACGACGCTCTCGCTCTCGGGAATCTGAAGAATCCACGCGACGAAATCGTGCTTGGGCAGACGATCGTCGGGGTCGCTGGCGAGGACTACGAACTGCTTTTTTACGGCGGGCGGCTTCTCTTCGTCGCCGGGTTCGGGTTGGGCGGCGAGGTTCATTTCCTCGATGACCTGGCGGAGGAGCTTGGGGTCGAGATGGTTTTTCTTGAGGATCTCGGCGACGACGTTGACTTCGATTTTCGGCATGGTTGGAGGGCGGTCGGATGACTGGACACGAACAGCGGGCAAAGTAAAGGTCGGCGGATGGGCGAAGAATTTTTCGACGTGGTGGATGCTAACGACGCGGTGATCGGGCGGGCGGCGCGGCGCGAAGTCCATGCGCGCGGGCTGTGGCACCGGGCGGTCCATGTGCTCGTGTTTGACGCGGCGGGACGGACATTTTTGCAGAAACGCTCGATGACGAAGGATATGTCGCCCGGGTGCTGGGATGCGGCCTGCTCGGGGCATCTCGACAGCGGCGAAGATTACGACGAGGCGGCGGCGCGCGAGTTGGGCGAGGAAATCGGCGTGACGGTCGAACCGGCCCGACTCGAGCGCGTGATGCGGGTGGAAGCGTGCGCGCAGACCGGTTGGGAATTTCTCCGCGTCTATCGGCTAAGGCACGAAGGACCGTTTTCGCTGCATCCCGAGGAGATTGACCGGGGCGAATGGATGACACCGGCGGCGTTAACGGCGTGGATGCGAGCGAATCCGGGTGAGTTTACACCGGCGTTCCGGTTGATCTGGGAGCGCTTCGTGGAGGCGGAAGGTTACGAGCCGGGCGATGGCCGACGGAGTTGATAGAAAGCGTAGACAACTGCGGCGAGCCCGGTGAGCGCGGCGGGGATGAACAAGGTGGCGTAGCCGAGGGAACGAAACAAAATCGCACCGGCGACGCCGCCGAAGAAGAAACCGCTGATGATGACAAAACACAGCCGGAGCCGACGGGAATCGACGGCGAGGCCGCGCAGCGAATGGCCGAGGAAGATGCCGAGATCGGTGAACATGCCGGAGACGTGCGTGGTGCGCACCACGGAGCCGCTGTAGGTGCTGGCCATGGCGTTTTGCAGTCCGCAGGCGCAGGACGCGAGGTAGTCGCCGAGGTGGTTTTGGCGATTCAACAGCGGCACGGCGAAGGCGAGGAGCATCGACTCCAGAAAAAGCGCCACGCCGTAGCGACGGCCGAGTTTCAAGGTGGAGTCCTGGATGATGAAGCCGCTGATGGCGGTGCCGGTCACGAACGCCGTGATGACCGCGAAAAAATGCAGGGCGCCGGCACCGTCGGATGAACCGATCGCGGCGCTGAGCAGGGACGTCGTGCCCGTGAGGTGGGTGATCGCCTGATGCTCGAACCCGAGCAGGCCGACGACGTTCACCATGCCCGCGATGAACGCGAGCGCCCAAGCGCCGGTCCAGACCCAGCGCGGGAGTTGGGAGAGCATGCGGGCAGCGAGAAGCGCCACGCGGGGAGTCGCAAATGAATTTGCTCCCACGGGAGACGACCGCCGAGAGGTAGGCGACGAAGGGTTCGTCGACGGCGGGTTCTTCGGACGGCGGAGGGCAAAGAACCTGCGGGAGCGGCAATCGGGAGCGGTGCCCGGGGTTTGTTGTCGCATTGCAGGCGGCGCCGGCGTGACGCTCCGGGGTATGCCCCTGCGGATTTGCGGTTTTATGCTCCGGCTTCTGCCACTGTGGCCGGTGTGCTGCGCGGCTCAGGTGAACGACAGCGCCGCCGATCCTTTGCTGGCGACGGCCGCCGCCGTGCGCTCACTTACCACCCGGGGAGCGGGTGAAGCGCGCCCCGTGCGCTTACGCGGCCAGCTCGTGCTCATCACGACACAGCGCACGGCCATCGTGCTGCTGGACCACGGCGAGGGGATTTATGTGGAGCTGAGACAGCGAGCGCCCGCCGATTTTAAAATCGGCGACGAACTGGATGTCACCGGGGTCAGCGGCGCGGGCGACTTTGCGCCCGTCGTGAAGGCGCAGAGAATCGTGCGCATCGGCTCAGGAACGTTACCCGCGCCGCGGCCGACGACGATCGCGGAGCTCAACGCGGGCGGGTTCGATGCCGCGTGGGTAAGTCTCCGGGGAATCGTGCGCTCTTACGCGCCGCTTTTTCCGGAGCGAATGGCCGTCCCCGCCGACCGCGCCGGCGCGCTCGAATCGAGCGGCCCCGGGGGCGCGTCTCGCGATCGCTGGCTCGTGATGATCGCGCAGGGCGACGACAAGCTGGATGTGCAAATCAACGACCTCGTCGCGCCGCGCTGGCTGGTAGACGCCGAGGTGCGTTTACAGGGCGTGGTCTTCAATGTGCACAACGCGAACCGCCAGTTTGTGCGGGCCAATCTTCAGGTCGCGGGCGAAGCGATGATCGAAGTGATCGTGCCGCCGCCGCTTGATCCCTTCGCGCTGCCGGTGCAGCCGCTCGGCGAGGTGTTGCGGTTTTCGCGCAGCGGATTCACCGGCCACCGGGTCCATGTGCGGGGCGTCGTCACCGGCCACAAAGACGGCAACACCCTGTGGCTCCGCGACGGCGACCGAGGGATGCAAATCGCCTCGATTCAGAAGGGGAAACTCGCTCCCGGCGACGAGGTCGAAGTGGTGGGGTTTCCCGATCACGGCGGGTATACGCCCAGTCTGAGCGATGCGGAATTCCGCAAGACCAAATCCGGTCCCGCCCCGGTCGCGCAGCCGCTGAACGACGTGGAAAATATTTCGCGGCTCGATTCGAATCTGGTGCAGATCGACGCCCAGCTTCGTGACCTGCGCCAGGAACCGGAGGGGCTGCTGCTGCTCTTGGATTGGAAAGGTCAGGAAGTGCAGGCGCGGATGCTGCAACCCCCGGGGGCTGCCGGCGTAGCCAGGTGGGAGAAAGGCACTCTGCTGCGAGTCGTGGGCATCTGTCTCGCGGGGCCGGCGAGCTCCCCGCGCGCCACCGGATTGTGGATGGCGGGCGATCTGCAGCTGTGGCTACGCTCGCCGGGGGATGTCACGATCCTGCGACCCGCGCCGTGGCTCACGACGCGCCGGGCGCTGAACCTGATGATCGCGGTCGCGATCGCGATGCTGCTGGCCCTGGTTGTTGTGGCGGCGATCGGTCGCCGCCAGATCAAGCAGCGCGAAGACGCGCGCAAGCTGGCCGAAGTGGAATTCGCGGCGATGCTGGCGGAACGAAACCGGTTGGCCCGCGAGATTCACGATACGCTCGCGCAGGATTTGAACGCAGTCTCGATGCAACTCGAGCTCGCGAAGAACTCGGCCAAGTCCGGCGCAACGGAGGCCGTGGCGCGATTTTTGGCCGCGGCGCACCAGATCGTGCGCCGATGCCTCGTCGAGGCCCGGGAGTCGATCTGGGATATGCGTTCTCACATACTCGAGAAAAACGACTTGGCCGGAGCGTTGCGCACCGTAGCTGAACAACTCTGCGGCGGAACGGACTGCGCCATCCGCATGAATGTGCGGGGCAAGGCCCGACGGCTGGCCCCCAACATCGAGAACAACCTCCTGCGCATCGGCCAGGAGGCGGTGTCGAACGCCCTGAAGCATGCGCGTCCCCGCACGATCGAGCTGGAGATTTCCTTCGCGGCGTCGGCCGTATCCCTCGTCGTGGCCGATGACGGACCGGGCTTTGAAGCGACGTCCGAGAGCGCGGCGGGCGAGCATTTCGGCCTGCGCGGCATGCGCGAGCGGGTGGCGCAGATGAACGGCGTGTTGCGCCTCGGGGCTCGGGCGGGTGGAGGTGCGCGCGTGGAAGTCGTCGTCGATGCTCCCGGCTTGGTCTGATTGTTGTTATCTCAAACCCCCGCGATCCCCTTGCCCCCTTATCCCGTGACCCCTGCACCTCAGCCGACGATAACAGTAATGATCGTAGACGACCATCCGACGTTCCGGATGGGTCTGGCTTCGTTGATCGACAGCCAGCCTGGGATGTCCGTCGTGGCGCAGTTTGCTTCGGGGGAGGAAGCATTGGCCGCCTATAAGCCCGGAATGGTCTCGGTGGTCCTGATGGATTTGCGATTGCCCGGCATGGGCGGGGTGGAGGCGATCATCGGCCTGATGGCGCGCGATCCGCAGGCGCGCGTCATCGTGCTGACGACTTACGACGCTGACGAAGACGTGTTTCGCGCCATGCAGTCCGGCGCGCGTTCCTACCTGCTCAAGGATATGTCCACCGATGAAATAGCGGGCGCGATCCGTGCGGTGCACGGTGGCGGCAACGATGTGCCGACGCGGATCGCCGCACGTCTCGCCGAGCGCGCGCAACGCCAGGCGCTCTCGCCGCGCGAGCAGGAGGTGCTGCAATTGCTGGTGCGCGGATGCAGCAACAAGGAGATCGGCGCGCGGTTGTTCATCTCGGAGGAGACGGTCAAGTCGCATCTCAAAACGCTTTTTACCAAACTTAAAGTCCGGGACCGCACCGACGCCGCGATCAGCGCCGTGCGGCGCGGGATCGTGCATTTAGAATGAGGGGGAGCGATTCACTCGAATAGGGGATAGGCAGAGCAGAGGCCCGGTGTTACCGTTCTTTTGACTTTGCCTGCCCCTCAACCCCTGAAATCCATTGTGCCCGGCGCTCCTCTCAGGCGCACGAGAGGTTTGCCCACCCGCTAGATCGTTGAAACCCCGCCAAGCGACCATGAACCTTTAATCTCCCATGCACCCCACCGCTCCTCTGGCCCATCGGGCTCACCCCTCATTCGGGTTTTGTCCCCGCCTCGCGCGGCGTGCCTTCGCCTTCAGCCTGATGCTGGCGCTCCCGTCTTTTGCCCAGACGGTCACCGCTCCCGCCGCGCCTGCGAAAGAAAAAAACAGCGAGGTGGTCGAACTCAGTCCGTTCGTCGTCGCGTCGTCCCAAGACACCGGCTATCAGGCCACCACCACTCTGGCGGGCACGCGGCTCAACACGAACCTGAAGGACATCGGCGCCGCCGTCTCCGTTTATACGGCGGAGTTTCTCACGGACATCAACGTCTCGAAGCTGGAGGATATTCTGACCTATACGGTCTCCACCGAGGCCGGCGGCCAGAATGGTAATTTTTCGGGAGTGAGCGGGGAAAACTCGGGCCCGGTTCGCGACGATCCCTCGAGCGTCAACCGCGTGCGTGCCCTGGCGACGGCGACCCGCACCCGCGACTTCTTCGCCTCCGATATTCCTTCGGACGGCTATAATTTCGATTCGATCACGATCAGCCGGGGACCGAACGCGATCCTCGCCGGCGTCGGCAGCGCGGGTGGCGTGATCGACGCGGCGCTGCGCAAGGCGACGTTCAAGGACAGTTACCGCTTCGTGTCCCGCATCAGCGATCACGGGAGCCACCGCGAGGAAGCGCACTTCAACAAGGTCATCATTCCGCAGCGTCTCGCGGTCCGCCTCGACGTGCTGAACGACGATACCCGTTTCCGCCAGAAGCCGGCTTTCGCCAAAGATCAGCGCATCTACGGGGCGGTGAACTACCGCGTCTTCGAGCCGAAGTCCGGGTCGTTCTTCGGTCGCGGCACGTTCCGCGCGAACTACGAGAACGGCAAAATCGACGGTGTGCCGCCCGACCCGATCACGCCGACGTTTACCGTCGGCAGTTGGTTCAACGCCATCACCCCGAAGTGGAGATTCGACGGGGCCCGCCAAATCGTGCAGGACGCCGCCGGCAACACCGTGACCGGCCCCTCGGCCACCACGGGCATCATCGCGGGTTTCCCTCTCTATGCCCAATGGGCGCTGATCTACGCCAACCCGACCTCGGCGAACCCCGGTTTGGGTCTCACCAACCCCAACCTCGCCGGCGTCCAAGGCTTTCAGGGCACGATCGCCGCGACCTTGCCGGGCAGTCCCGGTGGGGCCTTGCGCGGCACCGGTGACTCCAATCGCCTTCGCACGGGCTACTTTCGCACGCACCTGAGCGATCCGAAGATCTTCGATTTCTACAACAATCTGCTTACCGGCGCATTCGATAGCCGCGAGCAGCGCTTCGACGCCGCCGACTTCCGCTACGAACAGCTGTTCATGGGTGGCAAGGCCGGCGTCGAGGTCGCCTACAATGACCAGACCTTCACGCGTAAACGCGACTTTCCGATCCCCGGTTCTGGAAACGACGAAGGCATCATGGTCGACGTCAATTCCGTCCTCAGCGTCCGCTCGGCCGAGTTTCCCCTCGGCATCCCCAATCCGAATTTTGGCCGGCCGTTCATCAGCACCCCCGATGTTTTCCGTGATCAACTGAATCGCTCGAAGCGCGAGTCCTACCAAATGACCGCGTTCTTCAAACACGACTTCAGCCGCAGCCGTTCGAACTTCATGCGGTATCTGGGCCGACACACCGCCTCGGCCCTGCTGTTCAAGACGCAGATGGAGCGCACAAACCGCACTTATTCCAGCACGTGGGATCCGGCGGGGCAGCTCAAGCCGCAGCTCAGTTTGGGGGGAGCGCTACCCGGAACGTTCGGCACTCAGGTCAACGGCTGGTTCTACATCGGGCCATCGCTGGTGAACGCCAACAGCGTTCAAGATGTCCGCCTGCAACCGATCACGAGCGGCCGCCCGCAATACGGCCAGACCTACACGCTGCAAGTTTACGATCCGGTGAGCAGGTCGTTCGTCACCGGCACGTCGAAGCCGCTGCGGATCCTCGCCGGCATCAACGACCAAAAGGAAGACCTGAACTCCACGGCGTTCGCCCTCCAGAGCCACTGGCTGAAGGATCACATCGTCACCGTCGTCGGCTGGCGCGAGGACCGCGACGAGACGTTTTCCGCCGGCCTCCCGCCCCGGCTCGCCGACGGCAACTTGGACGAATCCAAAATCGTGTTCAGGCCCGCCGTGGCGCAGGGCAAACGCAGTTGGACCAAGAGCGTCGTGGGCCTGCTTCCGGTCAAGCTGCCCGGGGAAACCAAAGTGCGCGCATTCTGGAACACGTCGGGAAATTTCAATCCTACCGGCCTGCGCCGCAACATCTGGAACGAAGAGCTCGGTTCGCCCACGGCGGATACCCGCGAATACGGCGTTTCGTTCAGCGTCCTGCAGGGCAAACTCGACCTGCGGGTCAACCGGTTCAGGACGCGCATCAAGGACGACGCCATTTCCATCGGCAACGGCCAGGCCACCTACAGCTATATCAGCGCGGTGATCGGCCGCATGCTCGCGGCCCGGGACGCCGGTTTGGCGCCTGCCGGTTTCAGCTACAATAACCCGGCCTTCGCGACCTTCGGCGACGTGGCGCTCGCCGTCTTCGATACGATCCCGGACCGCCTCAAGGCCAACATCGGCCCCACCACGAATTTCAATCCCCGCTTCACCGGCAGTGGCGCCTCGCTGCAATGGGTGCCCGAACCCATCCAGAACTTCACCTCGGTCAGCGATACCGAGTCCACCGGCACCGAGTTCGAGGCGATCATCAATCCCACCAAGAACTGGCGCATCTCCGTCAGCTTCGCCAAGAACGAAGCGGTGAAGGCCAATGCGGCCGCCCAAGAACTGGCCTTCGCCGCCGCGTGGAAGCGGAATCTGGACACGAAATTTAACGGTGCGCTTCTCCCCGGCTCCCGCAATCCCTCGACGAACGAACTCGGGACCTTCTGGGATCAATACGTCGCCGAGACGCTCGCCCCGGTCCGCACCGCCGGTGCGCTATCGGGCACCGCGTCTCCGGAAATCCGCAAATGGCGCGCCAACGTCGTCACGCGTTACGATTTCCGCGAGACCTTGCTGCGCGGCTTCCATATCGGCGGTGCGCTCCGTTGGCAGGACAAGGTCGGGATCGGCTATCCCTTTGTCCGAAACGCGACGGGCGACTTGGTCGCCGACATCACGCGCCCCTATTACGGGCCCACGGATACGGTGGTCGATCTCAGCGCGGGCTATCGTCGGAAACTGCAAATCCGCGGCGCTCCCATCGATTGGAGCATCCTGCTCAACGTCCGTAATCTCAATGCGCGGGACCGGGTGATTCCGATCAGCGCCAACGCGGATGGCAGTTACGGCACGTTCCGCATTCCGCCGGAACGCCAGTTGAGCCTGACCAACTCGTTCGCGTTTTGAGCGCCGCAAACATGAACTTATCCGGGCGGCGATTTTCGGAATTTAAAGCTCGTGTCATCGCGGTGCTCGCCGTCGGCGCCGCTTTGTCCGCGGCGGTCGGCAGCAGCGCCGCCGCTGACGCGAGGGCAGGGCGACCCAACGTCCTCGTGATCGTCGCGGACGATCTCGGGTTTGGCGATCTCGGTTGCTACGGAGCGACCCGGGTCAAGACGCCCCACGTCGATCGGCTGGCCGCCGGCGGCGTGCGCTTCACCGCCGGCTATGCGCCCGCCTCCACGTGCACGCCCACCCGCTATGCGCTCTTCACCGGCGAATATGCGTGGCGACAGACCGCCAAGCGCACCGGGATCCTCGCCGGCGACGCGCCGCTCTGCATCGAACCGGGCCGCCTCACGTTGCCGCAGTCGCTGAAAAACGCCGGCTACGCCACCGGCGCGATCGGCAAGTGGCATCTCGGGCTCGGCGACGGGCGCGTGCCCGTGGATTTCAACGGCCGGATCGCGCCCGGGCCGCGCGAGATCGGCTTCGACTACTGCCATATCATCCCCGCGACCGTCGACCGCGTGCCGACGGTCTGGATCGAGAACGACCGCGTCGTGGGCCTCGATCCCGCCGACCCGATCGCGGTCAGTTACCAGCGGGACTTTGGCACGGAGCCCAACGGCATCGACCGTCCGGATTTGCTCAAACAGCCGGCTGACAAACAACACTCCGGGACGATCATCAACGGGATCAGCCGCATAGGTTTTATGCAGGGCGGCAAAGCGGCGCGCTTCAAAGACGAGGAACTGCCGACCACGATCGTGAACAAGTCGGTCGCATTTCTCGAAGCCCACCGCGACCGGCCGTTTTTTCTCTACGTGGGACTGTTTGAGCCGCACGTGCCGCGCGTGGCGCAGGCACCCTTTGTCGGATCGAGCGAGCTGGGCGTGCGCGGCGACGTGATCCACCAGATGGACTGGCAGACCGGAGAAATCCTCAAGGCGCTGGAGCGACTCCACCTCGCGGAGGATACGCTCGTGATCTTCACGAGCGACAACGGCCCGGTGCTGTTCGACGGCTACCGCGATCGTTCGCAGGAGGACGTGAAGGATCACCGGCCGGCCGGCGGACTGCGCGGCTGGAAATATCTCGTCTATGAAGGCGGCTGCCGCGTGCCGCTGATCGCGCGCTGGCCCGCGCGGATCAAAGCGCGCGTCAGCGATCAGATGTTCAGCCTCGTGGATGTTTTCGCGACGGTGGCGAAAGTCGCGGGCAGCGAGCTGACCGCCGCCTCCTCGCCCGACAGCATCGATCTGTCTCCGGTCCTGCTCGGGCAGACCGCGGAGAATCTGCGCGATCACACCGTGCTGCACGGCATCTCCGATGTCCTCGCGCTCCGCGCGGGCGATTGGAAATACATTCCGGCCGCCGGAGGCGCCAACGCGGCCGGTTCCGGGGGCGGAGCCAATCTTGCCGATCCGCGTTTTGCCGAGAGCCGCAACGGCTCGGGCCAGCTTTTCAACCTCCGGACCGATCCCGCCGAGCGAAGCAATGTGATCAAGGATTTTCCCGAGAAGGCGGAGGAGTTGCGGCAAAAATTGCAGGGCATCCGCAGCCGCAATTAAGAGGGGACGAGGTCGGACTCGGACGGTTCCTCGCTCGCGGGTTCCACCGAGGGCAGGGGATGGTCGCGGAGGAAGTCGGCGTAGTGGACGATCTCGTAGCGGCCGTCGTGGTGTTCGACGATGGCGGTGAGGGACTCGACCCAGTCGCCGCTGTTCAGGTAGTGGATGTCGGCGATCTTTTTGTCGGCGGCCGTATGGATGTGGCCGCACATGACGCCGAGGCAATCGCGGGCTTGGGCGAGCTCGGCGATATGGGTCTCGAAGTTGGAGACGTGGTTCACGGCCGATTTGACGCGGGCTTTGATGGCCTTGCTGAGAGACCAATATTCGAGGCCTCGCCAGGCGCGCCAGGCGTTGTAGGCGCGGTTGAGCTTGAGGAGCGCGCGGTAGCCCCAGTCGCCGAGATGGGCGAGCCAGACGAAGTTTTTTGTGACGGTGTCGAACACGTCGCCGTGGAGCACGAGATAACGGCCGGCGGGACCCTCGTGGACGTGCTCCTCGACGATTGTGAGGTTCTCGAAATCGAGCGGTAGGAACTGGGACAGGATGTCGTCGTGGTTACCCCGGAGGTAGACGACTTGGGTGTCCTTTTTTTCCAGTTTCTTGAGGACGATGCGGATGAAACGCGTATGGGCCTTGGTCCACTGGCCGCCGCGTTGAAGCTGCCAGCCGTCGATGATGTCGCCGTTGAGGATGAGTTTTTCACAGCGCACGTTCCGCAGAAAATGATTCACTTCGGCCGCCTTGCATTCGGCCGTGCCGAGGTGGACGTCCGAGAGGATAACCGTGCGGACGCGGAGTTTTTTCAAGGGCATAGGACACGCGCCGATTCAAAAATCTTCGCCGCGAGCCGGATGCGGATTTTGTAACCCAATAGGTTACAAGTTGATTTCCGCGCGGAGGAAAACGGGGG
>ENA-ORBV01010502-ORBV01010502.1-microbial-mat-metagenome-genome-assembly--contig:-NODE-10502-length-14798-cov-4.401060_pt1 | contig 14798 bp, 13 predicted proteins | sample MGYA00237777_ERZ505514 | MGnify/ENA primary metagenome ERZ505514 (study PRJEB26160, sample SAMN06269048) | microbial mat metagenome | isolation source: Oligotrophic lake microbial mat | place... | reverse complement strand
GAACAGAGTCAGCGCGCTCGTCTGCCCCTCACGAATTTCGTCGGTGACGCCGTCGCCGTCAGGGTCGGCTCCCCCAAAGGGCCCCAAACGGTCGGCTGAAGCGTGTGACACCAGGTGGGTCGACTGCATTCCGTGGTGGACCAAGAGGCCGTCTTCCACCGCCTCGCGGATCGTTTCTATGTTCCCCTTCCAACCGAAGGGTTTGATCACCAGATCAGGATCGAGCCCCTCCACTTCGGTCACGTCGACGACGCCGTCCGGCCGCGCGAGCAGCACGCCGAAGGAGACACCTTTCGCCGACAAGGAACCCTTTTGCTCTTCTCCGGTCGTGAGCGCCTTGGCGAGCAGCGCCGTCTTCTGCTTCGCCAGCTCACGGTTCATTTCGCCCGCGAGGATTTCCAAGAGACCCGCGCCCGCGAGCGGGATCGGATTGCGTGCGAGCGCGCTCGACTGCGCGTCGCCGTCGCCGTCGAGGTAGGCGCTATCGGCTCCGTCTCCCGCGCCAGCCGGCCCTCCTCTCCAATGGCAAGAGACACATTGCATCGCGTCGGGCCCCCCTCGCCTCCCCGTGTGAAACCTGGCGAGACGCGGCAAGTCTTTCGCGCCGAAGCCCATCTCGGAGGTGAAGGTGAGGTTGAAGAGCTGTGCGCCGATCTGAAACAGGTCTTCTGTCGACCAGAGCCCCTTCTCAATCTCCCCTTGCGACACATCGGTCGCGCGGTGCCGGCACCTGCCGACGGGTCTGACTGCTCCGCTTGATCTCCCCTGCAGCGGATGATCGCGAAGACTCTCAAAAGCTCTTTATCCAAGCCTCAAGAGAATGTCAAGATTGTTTTGCAAGTGTTTGTACCGGCTCGAATCCTCGAACCCCCAAAGTGCTCATCGGATGGGCGTCCGGGGAGTGCTTCCCCTGGGAGCATAATACACGAGCCTCTCCCGGAACCGCCCTTTGCCGGGTTGTCCGGATGGACCCTCAATCGTCGACCAAGGCTCTTGCCCATGCCGGGAAATCGCCTCGGAGCGGCTGCAAGCACTGCGCATTTCCGCGCTCGACGGGCTCTGCATATGCTTGTGCGCCAATCGCCTGGGAGTTGTCTGCATGTTACGCCGCCTCGCGGTCCTTATGGACCCGATTCAAAAGCTCAAAATTTACAAAGACTCGACCTTTGCAATGTTGCTGGAGGCACAGCGCCGCGGCATTGAACTGCATTGTTTTGAGCAGGCGGATCTCGGCCTGGATCACGGCCGCGCCTGGGTACGCGCGCAGCGCACGCGCGTGCGCGACGACGTCAATGCCTGGTTCGAACAGGATCCGCCGGTTCGCGAGTTCGCCGATGCTTTCGACTGCATTCTGCTGCGCAAGGACCCGCCGTTCGACGCCGAGTATCTGTACGACACGCAGATTCTCGAGCACGCCGAAGCTGCCGGCGTGCTCGTGGTCAATCGCCCGCAGGCCTTGCGCGACGCCAACGAGAAACTCTTCACTGCGCTGTTTCCGCAGTGCTGCCCGCCGACGTTGGTCGCACGCAAGACGGACGACCTGCGTGCTTTTGCGACCAGCTACGGCGAGTGCGTGATCAAGGTGCTTGACGCCATGGGCGGCGCCTCGATCTTCCGCATTCGCCCCGGCGATCCCAATCTCAACGTGATCCTGGAGACGATTACGCTCGAGGGCCGGCGCTCGGGGCTGATCCAGCAATATGTGCCGGACATCGTTCACGGCGACAAGCGCATCCTGCTGATCGATGGCGAACCGGTGCCGTACGCACTCGCACGCATTCCGCGTGACGGTGAGTTCCGCGGCAATCTGGCGCGTGGCGGTCGTGGTCGCGGCCAGCCTTTGAGCGATCATGACCGCTGGATCTGTGCCGAGGTCGCGCCCGAGCTCAAGCGCCGCGGCCTGATTTTCGTCGGTCTTGATGTGATCGGCACATATCTGACCGAAGTGAATGTGACGTCGCCGACCTGCATTCGCGAGCTCGACGCACAATTTGGCTTGAATATCGCGGGTACGCTGTTCGACCGGTTAGAGGCGATGCGTGCGTGATGAGGGAAAAGACTTGAGCTCACCGGCCACCATCGGCAGCGGCGACCGACTGTCGCTGACCATGTTGTTTGCGGGCGTGTTGCACGCGGTCGCGATCTTCGGCATCAGCTTCGTGTCCGAAGACCCGCCCGAATCGGCGCTGCCCGCGCTGGACGTTATTCTGGTGCAGGCGGCGACCCAGGATTCACCGGAAAAGGCTGATTTCCTGGCAAACGCGACCCAGGCCGGCGGCGGCACTATCGACGAGGCCAAGCGACCGACGCAGGTTTTCACCTCGCCAATCCCGAAGCCTGAGGAAGGTGTGGCGCCGATGCCAGTGCGCGCGAGCGCCCCACTGCCGCAACCGAGCACGCGCGCACCGGTGCCGGTGCTCACCCAGGATTCCTCGGCGGTGCAGGTGCGCCGCAGCGAGCCCGATGACGAAGCGCGCAAACGGCTATTGCCGAAGGACGACACCCTGGTCGAGCGCAGCATGCAGATGGCACGCCTGGCGACCGAGATCGACCGTCAGGCACAGGCCTATGCCAAGCGTCCCAAGCGCGTCTATATCTCGGCCAACACCAAGGAGTACGCCTACGCGAGCTATATGGCCAGTTGGGTCGCACGCGTGGAGCGCGTCGGCAATCTCAACATGGACGAGATCCGCCGCCGCAATATCGAGGCCAGCCTGGTGCTCACGGTCGCGATCCGCAAGGACGGCAGCCTCGAACGCATCGACGTGATCAAGGCCTCGGGCAACGTGCTCTTCGATGACGCCTGCAAACGCGCGGTCGAGCTCGCCGCACCGTTCACGCCGCTGCCGAAGATGGGCCAGGAGATTGACGTGCTGCATATCACCCGCACCTGGCAATTCGGCGCGGGCGAGATGAAGATGCGTTGAGGGCGGGAGCCCCGCTTTAGTAGGTCATGTTGGCCGCGTCAGCGGCCTACTTGACATCCGCACGGCTCAAAAAATCGTCAAGTAGCCCGCTGGCGCGGGCAACATGACCTACGTTCCCGTCGGACCATCCGTTACGCCATGAAGCCCAGGTTGGGCGTGGAGAAGTTGCTCACATTAGGGAAGATGGTGTCGACCTGACCGGCGCTGAGTCCCATCCAACTGGACAAGGTCGCGGCCATCTGGTCGAGTGAGGTGGTCGGGATCATCTGGCCGCTGTTGAAACTGTCTGGGCCGTTCAAGCTCAAGGTCGGGAAAGTGCCGTAGAGGCGTCCGCCGACGACATCACCGCCCATCACCATCTGAATACCGCCCCAGCCGTGGTCGGAGCCATCGCCGTTGGTGCTGAGCGTGCGTGCGAACTCGCTCATGGTGAAGGTGGTCACGTCGTTTTGCACGCCCATCTCGACCAGCGACTGGTAGAAGGCACCGAGCGCGCGCGAGACGCGCCGCAGCAGGCGCGGCTGCCCAATATCCGGCATCTGCCCGGCGTGGGTGTCGAAACCGCCGATGGTGACTTTGTAGAACGGGCAGAGCGCGCCGGCGGCGATCAGTCGCGCGGCGACCTTCAGATGGCCGCCGAGTCCGCCGCCGAAATTCCCAGGCAGGTTCGGCGATTTGCGCCACAGCGCTTCCATACGATCAGCTGTCACATTGACGTCGGCCTGGACCTTGAGCACGTGCGCGAGCGCGGGATTACCCGAGCCTTCGCCAGGTTTGGGCATGCGCTTGGCACGGCGCACGAAGTCGTCCGGACCGTCCATGGTGATGGTGCGCAAACCATTCGCGAACATCGGGCCGGCACCGCCATAGGCCACGCTGTCGGCGTAGCCGAGCATGATGCCGTCAGCAAGGCAGTCCGACGGCGCGCCGCCGCGGGCCTGCGCGACGATGCGACCGAGCCAGCCGTCACGCGCCAGTTCGTCGTTTTTGGTCCCACCGTTCCAGATGTCGATGCCACGAAAGTGCGAGCGGTTCGGATTGGGGTAGCCCAGGCCGTGGACGATGGCGAGGTCGCCGTCCTTCCACGCGGTTTCCAGCGGCTTGAGCGCCGGATGCAGACCGAAGCGCTGGTCGAGTTTGACCACCTCGGTCTCTTTGATGCCGATGCTCTTGCGCAGCTTGTAGTAATCGGGATCGCTGAACGGCACGATGGTGTTGAGTCCATCGTTGCCGCCACGCAGTTCGATTAGCACCAGCGTGCGCTCGTAGTTGAGCGTGGCGACACCGTCCTGCTTCACGTCCTTCTTGGGATCGACCGCAAAGAGAGACGACGGCACCAGCGGCACCAGCGGCGCGGCCAACAGGCCAGCAACCGAGACACCGCCGATCTTGAGCAGTTCACGACGATACATGGCATTTCCTTTGGTGAGAACCGGGGGCGATGACGCAGGGCGCTCGCGCATTCACTTCAGATGGTAGGTGGGGTCGTGCAGGATGGCGCGCAGCGCCTGATCGAAGTTGCCCGTCGGAATAGTGTCGAGCGGAGCCGTCGGCAGCAGCGTGGCAGTGGCCAGAGCGATGCCCTCGGCACCTTTGCCGCGCGCATCAGCGATCCACGGTTGGGGCACCAGTGGGAAGCTGATCGGATCGCTTGGCAGGGCGACCTGCTCTTCTTTTTCCTTCTTGGTGCCCGGCTTGGCTTTGGTCTCGGGCTTGGCCTCGGCTTTGATCTCCGGCGCTTTCATCTCGGGCGTTTTCGCTGCCCTCGCACCGCCGCCCATCATGCCGCCTTCCATCGCTTTGCCGGAGGCAACCTTGCCGCGGGTGAAGTCTTCGATGACTTCCCAACGCGAGAGCAGGCTTTCGCTGCTGATCCAGGCGGTGGAGCCCTTCCAGCCTTTTACGTTCGGCGGATCGAACAGATCCTGGCCAAGTTTAGCCGCGAGTTGGACGTAACCGCGCGGGCTGTCGTACGGCAGTTGCAGCGCGCGCGCCGCACCAACCAGCAACTCGGTGGGCGATTTAAACAACGTGCCACGCACGCTGGTGTCCCAGAACTTGTCGGTCAGGAACGTGGCTTTGAGCAATTTCTTGATGTCATATTTGGCCTTATAAAAAGTGCCGGCGAGTTTGTAGATCGCTTTTTCATCGACCTCGTCGGCGACGAACTCCTTCCACACTTTCTCCGCGATGTAGAGCGCCACGCGCTCTTCGCTCTTGAGCAGCACGATCACCACGTCATCACCGTTGAAGGTGCCCTTGTGGCCCATGATCGATTTCCAACCAGCGTCGTGCATGCTCTTGGCGTACCGCGCGGCCGAGTCCTTGGCCCAGGCGGGAGCATCAGTGCGCGCGACCATACGAATGCTGGCAAGCAACTGATCGACTGCCTGCTCACGGCTCAGCGGCAGCAGCACATCGATCTCCGCCGGTGTCGGGCTGTAACCGGTGCGCAGCAACAGGTGGCGGGCTTCGTCGCGGTCGAGGGCGGCGGCTGACACCGCGGTGGCGGCGAACAAGCTGCCAATCAGAGCGATGGTCAGATGACGCATAAGATAGCCTTTCGTGGCCAATGAACCTGTCCGATACGCGCGGGTTCTTCCTCACATCCACGTAGGGAATGGTGCCGGACCGCGTCAGCATGTCACGGACTCCTGCCGACCTGCCGTACGACCGGGAGGTGGATATGATACACGGCAGCAAAGCCCCGGTCACCAGATGCGTGCAACCAGCAGACCCGCCTTCACTTCGATCTGGGTACTCGCGATCCTCAGGTGAGTTGCTGCCGCCGCACCAGCTGCGCGTAACTACCGTCTCGTCGTAGCAGTTCCTCGTGAGTGCCGGATTCCATGATGCGTCCACGCCACGCGCCATCGTCCTTGCCGCCCAACACATGGATGCAATCGGCATGGCGCACGGTGGCCAGGCGGTGGGCGATGATGATGGTGGTGCGCCCGCGCATCAATTCGGCCAGGGCGGCCTGGACGTGGGCTTCGCTGGCGGCATCCAAGGCGCTGGTCGGTTCATCCAACAGCAGCACCGGAGCGTCGCGCAACAAGGCACGTGCGATGGCGACACGTTGCCGTTGCCCACCTGACAGCCGTGAACCGCGATCACCCACTGGCGTACTGTAGCCGAGACCACCTTCGAGCCGCAGGATGTCGTCGTGGACATTGGCACGACGCGCGGCGGCTTCGACTTCGGCGATGGTCGCCTCCGGACGACCGTAGCGGATGTTGTCGAGCACGCTGCCTTCGAACAGGAAGCTGTCCTGCTGGACGATGGCGCAGTGACCGATCACCGATCCAGGGCGATAGGTCCGGACATTAACGTCATCCCACAATACCGCTCCGGCAGTGACGTCATGCAACCTGGGGATCAGATCAAGCAAGGTGGTCTTGCCGCCGCCAGATGGCCCGACCAAGGCGATGGTGCTGCCGACTGGTACCGTCAGGTCGATACCACGCAGCACCTCTTCGTCACCGGTGACATACGCGAAATGCACCTCGCGCAGGGTGACGGCCCGCTGCGGTGGTGGACAAGGCTTTGCTGATGGATCATCAGGGATCGCCGGTCGACGATCGAGGATGGCAAAGACTCGCTCGGCTGCCGGTGTCAGCTCGAAAATATCCGCGATGGCGTGCTGGAGTTCGCGCAAGACCGTGGTCGAACGCGCCAGTGCCACCAATACCGAGATCAGGACCGCCGGTTCGGTTAGGCCCTGGGCGAACAGCCAACCACCAGCACTCAGCAACAACGCCACCAGCAGAAATATCGCGCCATAGGTTACCCCTTCGCTCTGGGCCTTGGTGCGCGCGACGCGCATCTGTTTGGCATACACCGACTGGTTGGTGCTGGCGAATCGCTCACCTTCGCGTGCCGACGAACCCATGGCCTTGATCACGCGGATACCGGCAGTGATCTGCTCGAAAGCCACTAGGTTGTCGGCCAGGGCGACGCGCGCGGTGCGGGCGCGGCGTTTGAGTCGACCGACGATGAGCACCAGAAACAACCCGATCGGGATGAGCGCCGCGGCAAAGATGGCGCCCAGTCGCCAATCCAGGTACACGACGTAACCGATATAGACCGTCAGTTCGATCGGTCGTTGGAACACCCGGCTGTACAGGCGCTGGACCAGCGTGCGCACCCCATCGAGATCGGCCATCATCCGCGCCAGCAGGTCGCCTTTGGCGATACGGCTATGGAAGCCGAGATCGAGATCGACCAAGTGGGTGACGAAACGCAGACGCAGATCGCGGATGCAGGCGTTGGCCAAGCGTTGACCGACGATGTGTGCAGCCCACGCGCTCAGGCCGACCAACGGCGCCAAGGCGATCATTTGCCAGATGGTGTTGCCCATCAACTCCTGCGCCTGCGCGAGGTCCGCCGGCTGCGCCAAGCCGTGTTGATCTAAAGCGCTCTGCACCGCCGACCACGCCCGCACCATGCGATCGATCGCCACCAACAAGAAACCAAAGGTCGCTGCCGAGACGCCAGACACCGCAAACGATGCCAGAAACCAGAAACGGTACTGCCAGCCGAGTCCGATCACCCGCAGCAGTGGTCTGGATGGTAGCGGTTCGCTGGTCGTGGCGGTCATACGGGGCGCTGCTTCGGCTGGTAGTTTCCGATCAATTCATAGCGGCTGGCACGACGACGTGGAAGACCACAGCGATGATACCAAGCCGATTCCATCACCCGCAAACGCTCCCGCCACGTCATGGCGTCACGGCAGCGCGGATCGGCCAGATCATATTGGGGTGGAAAGGCCGCCATGCGCTCAGCCATCACCGCGGGATGTCTGCCGGTCCAGGCGCGGATGAATTGGCGCGGATAACGGGTATACATCCAGTTGGGATCCGTGACCGGTCCACCCTGGCGGTGGACCGCCTGACTGTCGACTGTGGCCATGACCTCGGCACGACGCACTCCCGAGTAACGATAGACATGACAACCGCTGTCGACCGCACGGGCGTAGCGACCGTGCGTCGACCAGCTATCGAAGATCGCGAAACTCATGGCGTCGCGGATCGAGTGGGCACCGATGTGCGGCTTGATCGCCCGCACGGTGAATTTGAACAGGTCCGGATACACGGCGATGATGTGCTGATAGTCCGCCCAGAATGTCAGGCGCTCGAACAACAGGGCTTCGATGCGTGGATCGTGCGCATGTTGTTCCAGCAACGAGCGGATGTGCGGCAGATCGCGTTCGTGTAATACCTCGTTGCCTTGCAGGCTGAGGCACCAACGGCCTCGGCACTGATGCAACCCGATATTGGTCTGTTGGGCGAGCGTGCATTTGCGCGGCGTCACCAAAGGCGACCACACGGTATCGATGATACGGATCTTCGGATCGCCAAGGGCGACCACTGCCTCACGGGTGCCGTCGTCGCTGTCTCCGACCACCACCACGTACTCGTCACAGATCGGCAGCGCCGAACGGATCACTTCCAGAAAGGGATAATCAAGCCGGAGGCCATTGCGGATGATAGTCAGACCGGAAACCAAGACCTCGCCCACGCTGTCCTCCCCCTGGACCGCAGGGTCCGCAAGGCTCCAGGCGACGCAAGACCGGCCCCCTGCATGGCACGGTACCGGATCATTGCCGATGATCCCTGACGAGCACATCGTCAAACTTCAGGCACGCTTGGTCGTCACCAAACCAGGCGATGTTGTCCTGCACGTCTCGCCTGAGGAGATCGCTGCCTGTGGTCACTGGCTTGTTGAGCATGGCTGGAACGACCACAGGCTCATCCTGATCCAACCTGGGAAAAGTCGCAGACGACCGATCCGAAATACTGACCTGATTCACGGCGCCCGGAATCGTGACCTCCGATCATCCGATCAGAAGGGCGGTTTGCGCTCCTGGTCTTGCGCCAGCGCCAAGCCAAGGACCGCATCGAGTGCCACCGACATCGCTACCACCACGCCAACCACACCATCCCGGAAGCCCTGTTTGATCACGTAGCTGCGCAGAAAACCCCAGACTGCGCGGAAAAGCAGTTGCACCACGCCGGAACGCCGGCCCTGGTCGCTGTACAACGCCGCTTTGGTGCGGGCATAGCCACCACACCGGACGAAGACGTCCGCCAGATCGCAGAAACTGAAATGGTGCAAGGCACCCTGGAGCATCAGCACCTGACCGGTGGCTTCGACCGATTCGTGGATCTTGCGCTCGTTGAAATTCGCCTGGGTGCGGTTGAACAGCCGGAGGGTGAAATCCGGCGACCATTGTCCGAATCGTACTTCCTTGGAACCGATGTAGGTGCGCCGACGGATGCGCCAGGCACGTGCTGGGTCACCATAGTCCAACACCTGGATGGTTGTGGCGGCTTCGTAGTCGAGCACCTCATCGTCATCGATCACCAGCACCCAGTCGTGTTTGGCCAGTTCAACCGCCCGGCGCTTCTGTAGTCCAAAGCCGAGAAAGGGCTGGTGCTCAACACGTACCTGATGTGTCGCGCAGATCTCCAGGGTGCGATCCGTGGATCCGCTATCGAGTACCAGGATTTCATCGCAGAAGCCCACTGCAGCCAACACGCGATCCAGGTGTCGTTCGCCATTTTTTACAATCAACACAGCCGAGACTTTGAGTTTCTCCAGACCGGACAAGGTTGCGCGGCGGCGTAGCGGCGCAGTTGAAGACTGAGTGGATGAGGGCAACATCGGCTGCTTCAACCGTCGGTCGCCGGTGTCGATACTCAAGGCTCTGCTGAGGGTCCCGAGCCTTCTGCGCGTACCACCTGTTTCACTGCCGTGACCACCATGTCGATGGTAATGCTCGACAACCGTCGCTGACGCAAGGCCACCTCGTCAGCACTCCCGTCATATGGGTCGAGGTTGATGATGTCCCGACGGAACCAATGCCCCCAGCGCTTGGGGCGGATGGCTCGTGAACCATCCCACACCACTACCAGTGGCACTCCCACGGCAGCACCGATGTGCATCGGTCCGGTGTCATTGGTGACCATCACTGCCGCACGTTCTGCCAGTGCGGCCAACTCGTGCAGACTGGTTGCTGGTGCCAGTTCTGCCTCACCCGCCATAGCAACCTTGCGTGCCAATTCCTCTTCTCCTGGCCCCCACACCACCAATGCCCGTCCCAGCGTGGGCCGCAACTTCCTGGCAACCTCGGCGAAACGATCCCAGGGCCACGAGCCTTCGGGATGACCACTCCCTGGATTCAGCAAAGGTCTGGCTTGCGCCATCAACATGGCTGCACGCCGACGTGCCGACTCGCTGGGGAACAGGTGCGGGCGGGGATCCACCTTCAGGTGCGGGAACCACGGCAGTAACAGGTCGGCATTGTAGAGTGCCTCACTCTTTCGGGCGCGACTGCGGTGCAGGACCACCCGGCGATGGCGTCCTGGCCACGGCAACCAGCCTTTGCGGGACGAACGAGGGATTGAATCGCAGAGCGCTATTAGTCGCAGATCCGGAAACAAGTGCACCACTGCTTGGTAGTTCCCTTTGGCAATGGCCGCCCTCAGCCGTGCGTCGTCCCAACGCGCATCAAGCACCCGTGTAACCGACGGGTTGCCGCAAAGCACCTCCGTGGCAGGCGCCTTTGCCAGCACATCCACCACCGTTCCTGGGTACTGCTCTTGCAAAGCATGAAGCACCGGGGTCACGTGCATGAGATCGCCGATGCGATCGGCCCGTATCACCAGGACGCGCAAGATGGAACAATCTTTACTGTTCATGACCAGGCCCTTTTAGCCGACCCTTGCTCACCACCATCCACTCACCGTCCTCATTTTCCTGGTAGGCGGTGAAACTCACGGTCATTCCTTCGGCAAGTGCCCAGGAACGAAAGCGCTCTATTGACTGCCACTCTTCGTCGCGCTCCTCGCCATCAGCGGTGTTGTAGGTGATGCGGATAGCCACCGATGGCATCTGATCGAACACCACCGAACCGGCAAGTACGGGAGAAATCAGCGCTGACGGTGGTAAGCCCCCTGGTAAATTACCCGTGCGCCCTACCCTGCGCCGCGATGCGACGATTGCTGGTGTTTTTCGCCCGGGTCGGCGATCTGGTGATATTGAGCCCGGTCTTCCGCCACTTGGCACGCGATGGCGAACTTGATCTGTTGGCGCGACCGTGGAGCAGACCGTTGCTGGAAGGTCAGCCGGGGATCAGCCAGATACATACCTTGGCCAAGCCGAATGCCGGCTGGTTCACCCGTTTGGTCCATGGCAACGAACACCGCCATCTGGAACCGCGCCTGATCGCGCGTCGGTATGACGAGATCATTACCTTCGCAGAGGAGCGGCAGCAGGTGCAACAGTGGATCGCGGACTGGGCGGGATCCGCCGTGCGGCGCAGCCTGTCGCGCTCACAACCCCACGCCCCACGCCACCAAGTGGATGCCAACCGCAATGCCCTGGAGTTCGGTGGCTTTCCCACCGACGGATTCGTCCCCACGCCCGCGCTGGTGGTGACTCCGGCGCAGAGCGAGCGTGCCCGCGCGAGGTTGTCGCCGTTGGGCTCCCGCGTGTTGGCGGTGCAAGCGGGTTCGTCCTTGACGCACCGCTGGTTGCGCAAGCAACCCAATCTGAAAGGCCTGACGCACCAACAGTGGGGTGAACTCCTCAACCATCTGTTCGCCTCGAACGCGATCGATGCGGTGGTGCTCCACGGCTCGGCTCCGGAAGGTCGCGAAGCCCGCGCCATCCGCAGCGAGGTCACTCCACGCTGGCGGGAGCGCACCTATGACTGGACGGGGCAGGTCCCACTTGGCGACCTGCCGGCCGTGCTGGCATCTTCTTATGCCACCGTGTCCGTTGACACCGGTCCGGCCCACATCGCAGCTGCCGTCGGCTGTCCGCTCGTGGTGATCTTCGGCCCGACCGATCCGGCAATCTTCGGTCCGCGCGGACCGGGCGAAGTCGAGATCGTGGTCGGCTCAGCGCCGTGCCAATTCTGCCACGCCAGCACGTTGTTCAAACGTTGTCGCGCCAACATCTGCCTGACCACCATGCGTCACGATACCCTGGTGGCAGCTTGGGAGCGTCTGATGGCGCGCACCACCACACCACGGCGCTGACGCGGGCTCAGTGGCCTGCCATCGGACCATGGTCATGCTGCGTTGATGCCATCACCATCTAGTTCCCGACGCTGGCGCTCCATCGCTGGTCTGGTGCTCGCCGTGGTGTCCGTCGGCTTGGTGCTGCCCGACTGGCTAACGCCGGTGGCGCAGTGGCTTGGACAGGTGTGCAACGGCATGATCGATCCGCTCGCGTGGTTGCAGGCGGCACGGGCAATGGTCGCCACGTGGGGCCTTGGGGCTTCGTGGCCAGTGCTCCCAGCGTTGGTCAGCGTCGGTCTACTGCTGGCCTGCTGGTGCATCCCCGCGGCACCCGAACCACCACAGCGGCCGCGCACCGTCATCCGCGACGAAACCGCCATGGCGGTGGGAGCCTTGCTGCTGGCGGAGCCGCTCATGCACCTGGGATTCCTTGCCTGGAGCGGGTGGCATCCCTCGGTGGTCAGCCGCGACGCGGTGTTGCCGGTGCCGTTCCAGGCGGTGGCAGCGGGCGCCCAAGGCTGGTGGTCGGGGACGCTCACCATCTTGACGTTGTCGTTGCTGGTGCCGGTGGCGGAGGAGTTGTTCTTCCGCGGACGACTGCTCGACCTGCTGCGTGAGCGCCTGGGCGGGACGCGTATGGCGACGGTGTCGGCGGTGAGTCTGACCACGTTGACCTTTGCCGCGGCACATGGCACGCAGGTCCAGGCGCTGTTTGCCATTCCGCTCGGTCTGCTGTTGGCGCTCATCCGCCTGCGTGGTGGTGGGATTGGCGCCTGCATCGTGGCGCACGCATGCCACAACAGTCTGTTCCTGTTCGTCGGCCCGGTGTTGTTCGCGCGACCGTGGGCGGCACCGCTGTTGGCGCTGGCCGGAACCATGATGATCGCCGCGGCATGGATCGATCATCCGCGTACGTCAGCACGGCCACGCCTGGGAAACCGTTGGCGTCCAGTGGTGGCGGTGGCGGCGGTGGCGCTGATGACGCTGGTGTTGTTCAGCACTTACCCGACCTACCGCCGCATCCAGGACCGCTTGTGGGCCGGTGCCGCACATCGCGTGACGGTGATGTGGCGGGTCGACAACGATGTGCTGCTACGGCGGTTCGATTTCCAGGAACAGCGCGGGCGGATGAATTCCGAACGGCGACGCGGGCTCTACGACCTGCTGTTAATCGAACCCTGCCAAAAGCTGCCGGGCGGCAACCCACGACAGGCGCAGGTGCTGGCCCAACTTGATCCGGAACGATTCGCTGCCGGGGTTCCTGATGCGGACATCTACGATGCATTGTACGACCTCGCAGATTGTCGGGCGCGGTGGGAACATCTCGGCATCGCCGCCCGCGCACTGGCCAAGCGCAGCAGCCGCGATCTGGCGGCGATCGCCACCAGCCACCCAGAATGTCTGCTGCAATGGTTGCCGCTGCCAGAACGGCACCACGACTGTGTGCAGCAACTGATGATCACCGAGGCCCATGATCGTCGACGCTTGTTGGCGGCGCTTGAACGCGCGCAGCCGGGCCGAGTTGCCGACGTCCTGTTGGCCTTGCCGGTCGACCACATCACGCCGCTCGATCGACGGCATCTGCTGATGCACTATCCCGACGCGGCCGAGCGGATTGCCGAGCTGCGGACCCGCGATCCGGCACGCGCACAGGCATTCAGCATTTTCGGCGAGTGAACCCCAGCTAGGCAATCAAACCGCAGAGGGCGTAGGGGCACTGCCCTCTCATCCTTTTCATCGCCTTATCCGGCACAGAAATCGCTCAGGACAGCCGCTCGTCAGGGGGGCGAATCCGGCGGATATCGGCGATGACCTTGCCGATCGCGACGCCGAAATTCGTGAGGTGGTATTCGACCTGCTGGGCCCTCTTGCCGCGTTCTACTCGTTCCAGCATCCGCAGTCGGGTCATCTTGGCGAGACGCTGGTGCAAGACCTTGTGCGATATGCCCTGGACCGTTCGTTCGATGCCCGATGGTCGAACCTGACCGTCGTTGATGGCCTCGATAATGAGCACCGCCCATTTGCACTTGAGGATTTCTTGAACCACCTGCGGCGCTTCGAGCGGTGTGTGCGAATCCATGAACTGACGATGCCGTCACCACGTTGATGAGCAACCTCGATGACCAGTCACTATACGGTGGCCAGTCACCGCAAGGTGCGTTCTATACGCACAATTTCTTCGTCTAGGCTGTTCCTAATGTCGTCCACAACCCGACGACCGGAGAACCCATTATGACCACTGCCACATTCTACCACGCCGGATGCCCTGTATGCGTCGAGGCTGAGCGTGCCCTAGCTGGTTCGCTTGATCCAGCGCGTTTCACCGTCGAAATCGTTCATCTCGGCAAGGCCAAAGGACGGATCAGCGAAGCCCAACGCCTGGGCGTGAAATCAGTTCCAGCCCTGGTCATCGATGGCATTCCCATGCACATCAATTTCGGCGCTGCACTGAGCGATCTCAACCCGTGACTCCCCCGCTGGCGCAGGCCATCGCGGTTTGCGCCAGCGCTGGCCTGCCAACCAAGGACTCTCCCATGCATAATGCGGTCCACCTCCAAGTTTCGCACTGGTTCAACGCCGAACAGGATTTCAACCTGGCTGCGCTACGTGGAAAAATCGTGGTTCTCCACACCTTCCAACTCCTATGCCCCGGCTGCGTCGTCGAGGCCCTCCCGCAAATCAAACGGCTTGAGGCGTTGGCGATCGATGGGCTGGCCATTGTCGGTCTGCATACCGTATTCGAGCATCATTCTGCGATGGGCCCTGAAGTGCTCCTGTCTCTTATACACATCTCCGAGCCCACGAGACTAAGGCGAATCTCGTATGCCGTCTTCTGCTTGAA
>ENA-ORBV01010501-ORBV01010501.1-microbial-mat-metagenome-genome-assembly--contig:-NODE-10501-length-14798-cov-5.775491_pt1 | contig 14798 bp, 11 predicted proteins | sample MGYA00237777_ERZ505514 | MGnify/ENA primary metagenome ERZ505514 (study PRJEB26160, sample SAMN06269048) | microbial mat metagenome | isolation source: Oligotrophic lake microbial mat | place... | reverse complement strand
TTTTTAATGATACGTCGACCACCGAGATCTACACCTCTCTATTCGTCGGCAGCGTCAGATGTGTATAAGAGACAGAACTTATTTTTATACTACAATACAATACAACAACTATGTGCAAAATCACCGATCAAATACCACAGTCTAAAGCTGCCACAGCTGTAAAAGCAGGATCACCACAACGCCGCAATCGTCATGGTCGTCGCGTTCGATTTGGAACGGTTTCCGCCAAACTCTTTCATCAACCATTGACCAAGTCCGACAAAAAGTCGATTTGGTACTCGGGAAGCGATTACAAGGCCATGAACAAGGAAGTCCATCGCAATTTGAAACGCGAGTTGTTATGGGACTGTTATCCACAAGAACAAGGTCCACCACAACCCAATTGTTGGCGGGGATTGGAGCACGTCCGCGAGGGATTGCCCAATATCAAGTTGGAGAGGCGTCGTCATTTTGTGCGCACACTCTTGCATGCCCATAAAACCATGGGCGTCAAAGATCCCGTCGAGCTGTCCCATTTGGCCATTGCGCAGAGCAATGTCGATCAAATACGAGCTCAATACTTTGCCGAATATGATGCCTATGAGGCCTCGTGTGTGTACAATGAAGGTTATTACCAGAAAGGTTATTACGGTGGTGAGGATTACTACGACCAACAACCCTGGGGTGTCGGGTGCTCTCCCTCTGGTTCGTTTGACTCCACTACTTCCTCGGTGCCCTCTTTGCAGGAAGAGGAACCAGCTGAATTCTACTACAAGGAATTCAGCCCCATTCCTCAAAAGAGCAACTGCCCCAGACTTGCCGAGACCATTATCATGGCAAGGCCCATGTAAACACGCATCTCAAGTACATGGCAAAAGACACACACACAGTAAGCACACACACACAGGTTATGATTATCATCATCAAAAGGATTACTACACATATGGGGTCTCAATAAATGTACAAATAAAGCTTCTACTAGATACTGCTCTTTGCATGCATCATTTTCAATCCTTTTTACTAGTTACTACTGTAGTTGCACACCACTTAGTTACAGATTGCCGATCCATATCTACAGGATGGGTGAGGTCTATCTACGGCCCAGGATTGATAGGTTAGGTGTCCGTCTATCTAAAGAGCAAAAGGTTAGTAGGTCTATCTATCTACAGGGCAGGTTAGGTCTATTGATATCTACATGGCCAATCGCCATCCCATGGCGGCAAAACCAAACAGGTTAGCTACCCGCCCATGTTCCTGCAACTGCTACTAGTAAAACGGCGGGACCTTCTTCCGAACAGTTGTTGGCGTTTTCCCCGCTTCCTCACCAAAAACAAAACTAACGGTCATAATTTCCAAGAGCTTTCTTTCCCGACCACAGAACAGAACAGTAAAATCATCCTTTTCCACTTAATTATTGCTTTTTACTACTGTAGCAAGTAAACGCCCCAGTGTTCGGGTAGGTACCTTAATTAAATACCCATGATTCGAACCGATCTTCGCTAATTAGACTGGTTATCTAGTCCGGTAAAGAAAGGTGCGCTGAGCGGGGGAGCGTTTGCCAAAATTGTTTTTTAGGGCGCGAACAATCACGTCGGAAGTTGACGTTGTAGTTCTAGTTTTCTACTCCACGTTTTAATTTTGGTGGTCTAGCTAGTTCTTGTATGGTACATGATCTACTACTGGAGTAGGTGCGTGGCATGACTTACTTACTTCAACCTCCTGTCCGTCATGCAGACAAATCACTGCGGGGTCTTTATTGTGGCGCCATGCCAACATTGTGACAAACTAAGCAATGGTTGTGTTCCTTTGGTCCTACTATTCACTAAGTTGTTCTATGAGCTTCTTTTTGACGCCGATGCCTCGCTAATGAACGTCAACACCACATGGGATTGCCGTCACCCTCTGTCAGTGCACTGTCAGTCTGTCACCTGTCCTGTCATGACGATGGACTCTCCTGGCTGATCTGTTAACCCCACCCCCAAATACAAACTTTATCCTTAGCCCCATCCCAAACAGCACCTGATCCGTTGGCCCAATGGTTCCGTGAGCAAGTAGAATAATTCGTTGTGTTCCCCACACAGCAGTAGTCGAAGTCAGGAGCGTTGGGCAGGAAGTGCATCGTGTATGCCCTACTACTAGCTAGAACTGCAATGTAGAAGCCTAAATTCACCCACTAGCTAGTCAGTTAGTAGCTAATAGTAGCAGAGATGGAGCTGCTCAACGAAACTAGATAGAAAAGAGTGCCAGTAGCACCTAAACTTCGTTGCTGGCCAACCTAGATTCTGTCTACTACTAGCACCAGCTAGCTAGAGCTAAATACATCAAGTTCAATCCATGAAATAATTCGCTTTAAAGTAGTATGCTTTTAGACAGCATTGTGGGTCTATGAATTCATTGTGTAGTTACAATTGTAGTCCGTTTATGATTCGTAGTATGCAATCGTATGCACATTCTTTTGGGTTTCCCTTTATGAGACAAAGTAGTAGTAGTATATCTATATATTCATGCATGCTGTTCATGCCATCCCGAGTAATACAGTGGTAGTCATCGATCAGGCCGACACGGCTGCCACGGATACAGATTGACTGCGACCCCGGGATGACAACTTGCGCCCAGTGCTCAAAAAGGATGCCTTGGGGACATCATGAAATTCGGGATATTGAGCGATGATGGCATCCGGAACTTCCTCGTCGTTGGCAAAGGATTCTTGATGCACCTTGTAGGCTTCCATAGCATCAAAGGCCGCAAAGTGTTGGGCCCGTCGTGCATCAGGACTGCTCAAAGACTCGGCCAACTCTCTCAAATGCTCATCGGCGTAATGGTCGTTGACAGCGTTGCATTTATATTGTGTATGAAGCAAATATCGAACATAGTATTGACGCTTTTGTCGTTTGCGGTTAGAGCATCCGGCAAAGTGATGTTCCAAACCACGAAAGCAGTTTTCACTCATCATTTTGTGCACTTGTTTGCTGCCGCCCAGTTTGTGAAAGTGATGAGCTCGTGTAAGATCGTCATGGACACTGGATCGAATGGCGTTGAACTCTTCCGCATTGTACCAAACTTGACTCCGCTCTTGTTGGGACATGTCTTTTAAGAATAGTTGGCAAGAATTACGACCAAACCGGACGGACTTCTTTCTGGCTTGTTGCTTCTTTCGTAGTATCGGAGAGACGGTTCTGCTAGGCGACATGCTGTTGCAGTAGTTGCTGCTTGTGGTGATGGTTGGATGCCTCATAGTTGTTGATAGTGTGATATTGTTATTTTTGGTCAAGTTATTCGTGTTTTATGATCAGTAAGCACAATGTAATGTATTTGGTTGCTACTAGAAATTATGATTGTGCTTGGAGCACTCGTCATTTTTGGACCACTGCCAGGCATGCATAGAACTGTCGTTCGTGCCAACTGCCGCTGCACCGTTCCGAGGTTAACAAGCACGATTCCTTCGTACCAGCTAGAGTTTTGGCAGGACGTTAGTTCGGTAGTAGTAGGTGTACAATCGTATCAAAACGCAGCACCGGCACAAAACGCAGTACCGGCGCAAAAGGGCTGTATGATCTCTTGGCGATGATCGGAATTTACGCCCAATTTTCATTCGTGGCCAATTGGAACTGACGGTCGCCTATTTTCCACAGCTTCCTCACAGAATAGAGGGCGAACCCGGTGGTGAGTCGGAAGACATTGCACCATATCCTACTCACAACTTGCACTTCTTCGAGTAGAGAAAGTAGCCAGTAAAGCCACAACTGTTGTCGATTCAATTCTGACTTTCGTAACGGCATCGCCTAACACGAAAGGCACGCCCCTCGTGGCCGAAGATGGGACTCATATGTGACTTCAAAATTTCGGTTAGGTTGCCCCCCGGCGTGCAGGAGGAACGCACAGCGGCTCTGTCTTTTCGAAACAATGAATGTTTTGTGAGTTTGAAAACTACACGATGATGGCATCCCGGCATGAAAATAATATTACCCTAACCAGCAACTTGCTGGCTAACGACTAGCTGCTAGCTAACTCGCTAGTGAGTAGAAAGATAGATACAGTAGATGGCAAAAAGCGAGCAGATAGAAAGATAGCTAACAAGCCAAAAGTAGCTAGTATTCGATTCGAGGGGGTCTTGAAAAAGCATACGAGAAGTTGCAATGCTGCGGCTGCAAACTATTTAAACAAATGTAAAACTATTGGCTCTCTCAGACATCATGCTAGTACTACTAGGACCTCCTTTCTCTACTAGCACATCTATGTGCTTCTAGGGTCTGTCGCTAAGCGACGAGGGTACTCGATGTAAAATGCCGTCTCGTCGGCAACTTCTTTTCCGCAGATTCGTTCCACGACATGGAACGCCATGTCAATGCCAGCCGCTACCCCCGCGGACGTAATGACGTCCCCATCTTCCACCCATCGGAGTTTGCGATCGACAATGACATTTTTGAATTGCGAGAGCGTATCCAAGGATGCCCAGTGTGTGGTAGCCGACCGTCCCTCCAACAAGCCAGCTTTGGCAAGCAATAGTGATCCTGTACAAACAGACGCTACCAGTTTGGCGGTCGGTGCTGTTTTTTGAATCCAGGATATTGTCTCCTCATGATCAAGCAATGGCTGCGTACCGACTCCTCCTGGAACGACCAAGATATCAATTTGTGGGGCGGTAGTAAAGTCGTAGTCTGGTACCACCCGTAGATTGCCAGTGGCGGATATTGGATCAGGCAAATGCGCAACAGTAAAGACTTGAAACGGAGCACTGTCTTCGCTTCGACGAGCTTGAACTCCTGCTTCGGTACGAGTCCTTGAAAACACTTCAAAGGGACCTGTAAAGTCCAGCACTTCTACATTGTCGAAGATTAGAATTCCCACCTTGAGCTTTTCGTTGCCTCCTGGAGTTGCCATGTTTCCTTTTTCTTAGAGCTCATTAGTGGGAAAGCAACTGATCTCGATGCTTAAATATGTATTAGATAACAGTCATGATAGGAAAGGTTTGGTTGTTGACTACTTGTTGCAACAGGGTATTGGAAAAATAAGATTTTGCTTCCAAGAACAGCAAGACTCAGGAGTGAGACGTGCAACAGCATATCCCTAACGCTAACGCGCGCATTGCTCTCTTTGGTTAACTGGCAAATACCAAAAACAGTACTTAGTACCAGGTACCAATAATAACAGTGAGTACAAGTACCATACTACTCGTAGTACTACTTTAGCTACCTACTCGGAGGAGGATAACAGCAGCTCGGCTATAGTCAACTGGCATATGCAAAACCCGTGTACCTGGCAGTAGCACGCACATGTGTAGCTAGTCGCAGGAGGATAGCATCAGCAGGCTATGGTTAACTGGCAAATGCCAATACCAATGCCAGTAGTAGCACTCTCGTATTACTATCATTAAGTACTACATGTGTAGCTAGTCGCAGGATAGTATCAGCAGGCGTCTTTTGTTCCGCCGGCATCACTTTGCAGGTACAAAAGTCGAAAGCAGCAAAGGCATATTTGTTCAATATGAATTATGAAAAATCTATAGTTATGAAGTTTCTTTGTGACAAAGCATTCCAAGCTCAGTATGATTGTCATCATTGCTCCAGGAGTGTCCTTACATTTGTTCAATTCTTCTCACTTGTTTCCACCTCAGCTGATGCTGGTAGTATCAGACGCTGCAGTTTCTCCTAGTGGCATTTGGGCACTTTTAATCACCTCTGAGGTGGAGCATATGCCCGAGCTCCAAAAGTTAAAGTGGTATGGGATTGTTGCAAAAGTCAGGTTCAGGGCAAAGTAGCCAGTAGTGACAAGCCTGACCGCAGTCCACCCTTCAGTTGAGTATTGAAAGGTCCTCTGCAGAATGACTTAGAATTCACCGGTGAGGAAACCCCAGATCTCAAAGTCTATTATATTGAAATGCTCGACATCGCAAAGCGGCTCGTTGCCAAAGGTTGCACAAGGACCGGTTGTTCCTCTTTGAAATTCCTTTTCCACGCACAAGCCAAAGCTACCAGTATCACCACCGCCGCCAAAGGCGAGAATCCTATGGGTAACATCGCAGTATTGGATATAACGGTTCACCCCCGTCCACTTGAACACCTTGACTTGGTTTGGATCCACGGGTTCAATCTTTTGCAGTTCTCCCCCCTCACCTGAACTGCCCTTGTTTTTCGCAAATGTCCACAAACAGGCCTGGGCACTGCCGTAGTAATTGGCGTGACATGCCCTCCACGGAGAGTCGGCGTAGCCACCAAAGATCTGGTCGTCGGACGTTCGTATGACCATGAGGGATCGCCGCTCCTTTCTAGTATAGTGTAGACAAGCTTCAAAGGAGTCGCCGTCCCGAGCAAGACTATACACTCGTTTCCACCGACAAGCCGCAATGGTTTGTGGTAGTACGAAACGAGCAATCTGATCCATTTTGGTTTGATCCAGGACAAAGTTTTCGGGCCGTGTCACTTCTCGCGCCACGCGCACGGGTGGGATCCAGTTGACATCCTGCTCTTGTGTGTAATGGTGGGGTTGAAAACAAAGCAACGAACAACACGTTTCTTCGGGGGCGACAAATCCCCAAATCTCAATATCCGCAATCCGAAAGCTCTCGTCACTTCCCAATGGATCATTGCGAAAGGTTTCACAGGGTCCTGTACTTCCCACTCGAAAGTCTTTTTCAATCGAGAGGCCAAAGCGTGCGCCTCCTCCACCAAAGGCCATTAACGATCGACTAGGATCACAGTATTGAAAGTCACGATTGATTCCGGACCAGGCATACACACTGAGTTGTCCTTTCTTTTTATCAACTTGTTCTTCCGAGTCGTCTCGAGAATCGTAGTGTTCCACACTACTACCGCCGCCACCGCCTTGTTGATGATTCGTATTGTGGGAAGAATCGTTTTCGCTGCCACTATCTCCTACACCACCACTCGCCAATAATAATCTTCGAGTAGAGGCATAAGAACGTCGATTATGGTGATCTGGATTGGCAAAGGTAAACAAGGCCGTTCGGTCGCCGCCATGAAAGCCATGGTGATGATCCTGTCTCCAAGGCGAGTCCGAGAACCCACCAAAGATTTCGCCCCGAGAGGTCCGTACCACCATGAGGGTTCGGGGTTCTCGTTGTACCTTGAGCATACAATCCTCAAAGGAATCTCCATCTCGTTTCAAACTAAAGACTCGTTTCCATTTTTGAAAGGCCAAATCTTTGGGCAGCACATAACATGCCAGTTGATGCATTTGAGCCGCATCGAGGATAAACTTGGTAGGGGCAACGGCTTTTTGTAGTTTGTTGTGACTCACGTTCTTCGTGGGTTCGTCCATGATTTGAACTCGTGGAATCCATGACATGACATTGTTATCGTCGGCTCCTCCAGCAGAACTGCTTTCATGCAAGTCGTCATAATGTGGAAAGCACAATTCGGCAAATCCACTTCGTTGAAAGGACGACGAATAGTCTGCTGTTCCAAAGTCAGGGGCACAGAGTTGCAGAAACTGTTTAAAGATTTGTTCGGTAGCTGCCATGGTGATGGTTGTGTTACGACAACAATGGTTGTACTACGTAAAAACCTCTAAGTGGAAGCACTAGTACTACTGTATCTATAGACCTGGGTGTGTTGCTGCTAACAATGGAGCCAAAAGCTCATGGGCAAAGACACAGTGATGCGTGTAGAACAAACGTATGCCTTTGTTTGTTCTACTTATATAGATCGTCTCAAGCTAGGAAGGAATCGAATCTCAATACAAAAGGATTCTGAAGGTACTCCCAACTCATGAGATGATCATAAAGTGGTGATGGCTGGTGGTGGTGAGCTAATTAATCGTTATTGGTAATCACGGTGGAAGATTCCTCTCGCGAGCGAGATGCAGGCTAGTAGGTGCGTTGTGGCTGTGCGGCTGTGCTTTTCATGCAATGCAGTGCACCACCAGCTGACGATTGTTCAAGGGAAAGAGAGACGAGCAAGGACTACCAATCACTGATATGTTGGTGCAGTTGGATGGCAACTCCTATTAGCTAGTACTACTAGTATTGGTACTACTACTAGCTAGCTACCAGTGTAAGAACAAAGAGGAAGATACCAAAATTCGCAGCAACGGTACAGTACCACTGCTACAGATGGATGAGAGTCCGACATCCAGACGTCTCCCGTCGGCATATAAGAAGCTGCTTCTGGAATGACCCGTTGAATTTCGAGCTCTAGCTAGCTACTAGGTACTAGACCGCCACCCAAAATTTTGGCCAAAATATATTCCTCAACTTCTAATAAATGCATTTATTAAATATCTGCGTCGTCAAATCCACACAACTGATCTACTTGCTCATGGAGCGGCACGAGGTTGCGATGCGGTGCGCTTTCATTTTGTTTGTCTTCGTACTTATGGAAGCACATCAGCATGCTTCAATTGTCAGCGTGAGTAAAAAATATTGTGGTCGCACAATCAACACGTGACCTCACTGACAAGAAACTTAGAAAAAGCCAAAACATGACGCGTCGCAAATCCCCTGGCGTGGTTCATGGTAATTAAGCATTGGGCGTGGCAGGCTTTGTGAAACGTGCATGATGAAATACCAACGAATAGTAGTTTACCGGTTCTTTTCGTTACTCATATTTTTCGTTGTGGTTTGAAATAATTAACACGTGCTGACACTATCGTTTCATCATTCTCGTTGTTGTTGTCATCACTCGGAGTAGGTTCTTCCAATCATATCAACCATTTCTTTTCTACCAAACGACTTTAGAGCTAGCTGTTCATCAACTGAAAGCAGTTCTTGCCATTCATCCTACAAAAAACTCATCATCCCTCAACATGGAAGCCACCAAGTCCCCTTCGGCCATTTCTGCCAATAGCAGCAGCAACAACAGCCCCAATAAACCATCCTTGGACGTCAACACCGTTTATGGCAATGTCATGTTTCGTGGCAAACCAGGAAAACTTCGTTTGACGAGTGAAAAAATCACCTTCAAACCCGATGATTGGGAAGACGGCCGCTACGATTCCTGGCGTTGGACGGCCATTTTAAAACATCAAATCAGTCCCAACAAGGCCTTATTGAAACTCATTTCCAAAACGGACCCCAATCAATCCGTCTTGTTTCAATTGGCGTCCTTGACCGCCTTGGATACGGTGCGCAATGACATTACCCATCGTTTGCGGGTCAGCAAAACACACCAGCGACGTCGTCGTTCGTCCACGGAAACCACGAGTGCGGGAGAATTTTATGCGGCTCGTCGAGGCAGTGACTTGTCCTTTTCGACTGTGAGCACTACGTTTGTCAACAAGGATGCCTTGAATGACTCCTATTCTTCCATGAACAACAGTTGGGTCGAAATGGAGGATGGTAGCAAGACGGGTACTTCTTCAAGACGCGTATCCGCCTTGGGCATGGAAGACCCATCCTCGGAGGCGGTGAAGAATGCAACCAGCACCACCACCAGTCCAACAAAGGGTCTCGTTTTGTTGGATCCTAGTTCGGATGCCGAAAAGGAACCCAAGAAATACGTAAATGACAAGAAAGACAAGGGCAATGTCAAGAAGGAGGACAATAGTAACGCCGTGGAGGAGTTTCAACGTCTCAAATTCAAAAAAGCCAACCGCAAACGAAACAGCAAACTGGCAACTACTAACGAGACGACGGCACAAACAACGACCCGAAACGTTTCGACAACAAAGACATCCAGAGTCACAGAAGCACCAATGGCAACACCAGACATCCATATGGGTGCACGCTTGTTGCAACTTGTGGCCATGGGTCTTTTGTTGGTTCTCGCATACGATGCCTTGATGGTCCAAGGAGGCGGAAGTTCATCGTGGAAAAAGATGGACTGTCATCCCAACCAACGGATGGATGAGTATGAGGAAGCAGTCGATTGTTCTACGCTCGTCGTAGATCAAAGCCACAGTGCCCCCTTTGTCAAGATTGATTTTTAAATAGATCAACAAGAAGAAGAATTTACATGGTAGCGGAAAATGATTTGGGATATCAAGATTTGTGAGAAGAGAGAGACCGTTTTAGAGTGGAAAAATAGGAAAATGCTTGTCATAGATGATGGTTTGGTGTTGTAACTTCACTTGTAAAACCTTCAATGTAATTATCTAAGTATGGATGGACGTTTAAGCGTGCTAACAGTAGACTAGAGTACATAGTTGCGACTCACGTGGAAAAAAGCCTCCGTTGAATTTCGAATCCTGAGTTTCTTGTCAGATGAGACGGCAAGGCAGCAGCAGCATCATGCTATTCTCAGATATATTATCTTTGTTTGGTTTTACTTTATGTTTAAGTTTGAAGGGATCTATCCGTCGTTGCTCGTTTCATGTCTGGGTTAGGTTGATGAGGCAAATTTCTAGAGTGTATGCCCTTCAACTAGCTCTAGGAGGAAATGTGAAGGAACCTGTGACTCCAACATTTCAATTGAAGTTTTGTGTAGTAGCACATGACAAGGTCTGAAAAGTCTAACTAAATTTGAAATGCCATCTCTTGGACTCATTGGCCTTAATGTCTCTATTGGGTCTGTTTCCTTGATTGGTTGTGCTGTTGTCGGTGTTGCATGTGACTACATTTGTGAAACGCCTTGTCTGTTTACTTGAGATTGGCCCCCATGTCCAAGGACAGAGTGACATGGAATGGCTATGGCACTGCTGACTGACTCCTATGCAGGTTGGCAGAAAACAAAATGAGAAGCTTGTCATTGACCAACAGCAGCCATGGTGGAAAAAATGATGGTAAACAGAATGCAGCAGATTGTCAAATGCAGCTAAGGATGTTGGAAGAAAGCACATCTACTAGTAGAAAAAACTAACGTTTGTCATGTCTTAAGCAGAGATTTGACCAACGACGCACCACAAATGACCTCGCAAACTCATGATTTCAGACCCATGCTCCCAAAGCATTGAGGTTGTTTTCTATCCTACAAGTCTACAACACCTAGAGCATGCAGAAGACCTCAAGGCTTCCAGAGGCTGGTGACTTGTTGATGGGACATGTCTGGTGATTGGTGGGGTTGTGAAGACAATCCTGGATGCAGGTGAACATGTGGGGAAGTTGTTTGTGACTTGCTAGTAGAAGGAGAAGACAAAGAATGATTTGGAGATAGCATTTAGCATGCTGCTAAGGAAGCTTCAGCAGTTGGTGAGACCAAATGAGAATCAGAAGTTTCAAAATGTTGGGTTTGCAACATGTTTGCTTCCATTGTGGTTGCAATGGTGTTTTTTGGTTGCCTGTGCAGTCCATTGGCAACACTTGTCAGTGCACCAAGCATGGAACTGCATGCTGTGCCTGTCATGTCAACCATTTTTGTTGTCTCAAAATTGTTGACCCATTTTTTTTGGAAACAAATCAAAGGCAAGCATTTAGAAACATCTCATAAATCATCTTGTTCTGCACTCCACATTGGAAGCTGCAGACGCCATCATGACCGAATATGCTCTCCATCTCAGAAGCACATTTCCCATGAAAACTGAATGAGAGGTTGCTTTGCTTAGAAAACTGATTTGTCTACCATCAAGTTCTTTGCTGTTTTGCCAACACTCCAGGGTGCCCACCTTTGTGCTGTTGCTAGCAAAACAAAGGTTGTTGCATTCAATCACTTCAATTGCATTGGGTTTTGCAGCAGGCTTGAGTCCTTCCAACTGACAGCAAGAGACAACAATTGTTGTGACCCTCAAATGCAGTTGTTTTTTCATGGTCATTCAAGGGCCGATTCTGGGATGGCACGAGAGAATTGATCCCACGCTCAATTGACTCATGAATGCGGTACCATTGTGAGTTCAACACTGGAGAAATGTTGAGCTCTAGTCACTGTTTGTGAAGAGCAAGTGTCCTCTCTTGGTTGCTTGAGTAACTCCAATAGAGCTAGGAAGAGAGACTTTCTGATCTTTGTCTGCCATGTCCTTGATTTTGTTGATCATTTTTGAGATTTTTGACAAACAAATTGCTATGATCCAATTGTTCAGTGAAGCTTCATTGAGCAGCCTGATCATTGTGTGACCCCCGATGTGGTTGTGTCGGTGCTAGCTAATTTTCTATGCACAATGCATGGCCAAATTTGACGTCAAAAGCAATTCAAGTTCCAGACCTTGAAGCAGAGGCCAGCCACTAGGGACTGAGTGAGTGTTGTGACATTGCATGCACTGCTCTCGCCATGCATCCTTTGACCAAGATTTGGTGTCAATGAAAGGACTCAGAGAGCTTCTCAACTTGTGTCTGCACATTCTGGTGTACCACAAGTTAGTCCCCATTGTTGGCTCTAATCTTGCTTCTTGATTGTCATCAGTACCACCACCAACCCATCCCCTCTTGATGGGGACAGGACTCTGAGAGACTCCCTCACTCCATCCAGGAGTCTGCAACGCGAGTCTTTTTCTCTCTTCCTGCCTTTAAAATGCCATCTTCCTGTCCGTTCATCGCCCTTAGCAGTTTGCCACTCCCAGGTGGTTCTTGGAGTCGCGACTTTATGTGGACTTGCGTACATGCAGAGCTAAACAGGATTGGGCACCTTGTTCAGTGTGAAACAATTGTGCCTATGCTGTCATGGCGACTGGCGATCTTAGAGTAGCCCAGGCTAGTGCCTTTTAATGACGAGGGTGATTCTCCTGAGTGGTGCAGAAAATTTGTTTGAAAACAGCATGGAAGGCCTATGTCAGTTAGCTAGCTAGCTAGCTGATGAAATGTTTGATACAGTGAGCACCGTTTGAATTGCTCTTTTTAAGACTGTGTAGTGGTATGAGTTTAAAAGGTCAAGTCTTCTGCAACGTCAACTAGTTCTGTCTCACTCCCCTTTGATCCTTAGGTAGCTAATTAGCAAAGTGGCGGCATTGTACAGTAAATAGCAAGGTGAATTGCTATTTATTATTATTATTTCTAGATATCTCGATTTCTTTTGGTGTCTGGTCGTGCTGTATGTCGTGGAATGTTCAATTTCATCGATCAGATTATTGTGCCTCCAAAATGTCATGGATCATCTCCGGTAATTGGGACAAAAACCTCAAATGAACATCTACTTTGTCTTTGGCAGCTTGACTCATATAAAACCTCATATCCATTTCTTCCGGGGACGCCGACGACCACGACGGCTGGGGTTTGCTCCGATCAAATCGAAATCTGGCTGTTTGTCCATACTGCTGTTCATCGAGCTCGGCTAGGATGGTTTTGGCACCGCAGGCAGCACTCCCTCCCACATCCAGAGCCAAATCATCCCCGACATGAATCCATACTCGATCATCGTAGGTGGCTGGAAACTGCAATGGATTATCTACTTGCTTGGGTGCTTTCATACCGTCGGCGGCTTTTCGGAGTTGCGAATACATGTATCGTGCGTCATCGTAAATCCAAGTCAGTTCCTCCGTTTTGCCCGCGGCTTTGTCCAGTTCCATAAAGAATCGTTTGCGGCCACCTTGATCGTCCTCCCAACTGCAAGAGAAATCAAAAAAGGGTGCCAGGGTAAAGGTCATAAAGAGAGGATTGGCCAGTCCATCCGTGACAGCACCAATAATGGCATCGGGGTGATCTTTTTTAATTTTCTTTAGCACCTCCAATACCTCTGGATACAAGTGTCGTTCCGACGCATGATGACGTTCCATTTCCCAAGTACTGTAGACCGCCTGGACCATGGATTCGGACACAGCACTCTTGGCCCATCTGTTTTATGAAGAAAAAAAGAATGATGGATTGATAAATGGAGATACAATTACAGAAAGGTGAGCATCATACTTAAGATATTTCAATTTGTTTGTATAAATTGCGATATAAGACATTTGTGACGCTGCTCAGCATTAAAAAATAAGAACAGTCTTACTTTTTGGCACTGTTCACAACCACATCCGCTAAATCTTCGACGCTCGTATCCCAATCATCGGCACAGGCTTGGATTTTACGTTGTTGAATGACGAGTTCCATTTCTCGCCGAATGGCCAATGTACGGACTTCTCGATGCGTCAAAACGGCCGCCGCTTGGGGATCCTTGGCACCAATTTCTTGTCGAATTTGTTTGGCCGTTTGAATGATCTGGTCACGTTCCAATCCTTCAAATCCATAACTGGCCATGGCCTTGACAAAAGCGTCTATTTTGATGTTTTTGGGGGATGAAAATCACGAAAAAAAATGAGAAAAATTATGTATCAAGGACGAAAAAAATTCAGGAAAAAACAAGGACACCATAGTGTGGATACGGCTCAACTGGACATTGGCACTGGCAACTCCAAATTCAATCTGCAGCTTTTTTTTCAGAATATACTGTACTTTGTAGTTTTTTTCTTCTTACCATTGGCTTCGGCGACAACCTTATCAATGGGATACAAAGTATCATCCAAATCAAAGGTAATTAATCCAAGTGTCTGAGATTCCTTCTTGGTTACCACTTCGGTTTCGTCGGACTTTTCCGATTGCGACCTTAGCAGGCCAAGGCGTTGATGATGAACAGAACCCAACTTTGTGGTGGTTGCTGGAAGGGTAAATCCAACCACATTATTTGTGACGCATGCCGCCGTAGCGATGGTAGTCAACCAAAAACGAACTGCCAGTGTCTTCATTATTGCTTGCGAGTTGTTGTTTTCTGACTCTCTCGGTCTCTTACTTCCTCTCTTGTAGTTACCGTGGGTACTTGTAGTCGAAGTTCGAAGTCGAGGTGATGGAGCTTACGTGACGCAAAATGAAGCAAAAAGCCAAACAACCAACAAAATAATGGATGGATGGATTGGATCTTGCACAATTGAGTTCGAATAATTCAGCGTTCGCAAAAAATCAATCGTAGGCAGATCAATAACAAGGTCGCACACATGTTTCCAGGTAGTCTTACCCCTGTCTCTTATACACATCTGACGCTGCCGACGAATAGAGAGGTGTAGATCTCGGTGGTCGCCGTATCATT